>SAMEA3663248__coassemble_123_pt1 | contig 29752 bp, 19 predicted proteins | sample SAMEA3663248__metabat2_low_PE_023 | metagenome-assembled genome bin SAMEA3663248 (sample SAMEA3663248) | pig gut metagenome | biome: pig gut; feature: pig-associated habitat; material: faeces | place: China | collected 2013
TTTATAGTTGGTGTAGACACCGCAGCTGCTCAGTACCGAGCAGGCGGCAGCCAGTATGATAACATGCTTCTTCATCTTGTTCTCCTTTCATTTGGTTTTATGCTGTCCATGCCTGTCAGTCAGATAGTATATCAGGAGCGCGATGACCAGTGCCACCGCATGCTCCAGACAAATGATACCTCCCTGACACCACATGGTTCAATTCTTTACAATGGTTCAATTCTCTTCGTTGAAGGCACTGCGTTCGGCCAGACTCTTCTCTTTCTCCTGGGCAATCTGCCGGTCTGTCTCCACATGCATCGGCTTGCGAACCTTCTCCTGCATGTACTCAAAGAAGATGTAGAAGACAGGCACCACAAACACCAGTGCCAATGTACCGATGGCCATACCGCCTACCACACCCGTACCGAGTGACGAGTTACCGTTGGCACCGGCACCGGTAGAGAACATCAACGGAATCATACCGAAGATCATGGTCAATACGGTCATCAGGATAGGACGCAGACGCGCCTGTGCGGCACTGTAGGCCGATTCGATGATGCCCATACCCTGACGACGACGCTCCAAAGCAAACTCGGTAATCAGGATGGCCGTCTTGGCCAACAGACCAATCAACATGATGACACCCGTCTGCAGGTAGATGTTGTTCTCCAATCCGAAAATCTTGGCGAAGAGGAACGAACCCATCAGACCGAACGGTACGCTGAGGATAACGGCCCAAGGCACCAGGAAGCTTTCATAGAGACAAGAGAGAATGAGGAAGATGAGCACAATACAGATACCGTAAATCATGACCGTCTGGTAACCGCTGATGTTAGCCTCCTCACGTGACATACCGGCATATTCATAGCTATAACCGGTAGGCAGAGCCTGTTCTGCTACTTCGGCAATGGCCTTCATGGCCTCACCCGAAGAGTAGCCGAGGGCGGCATTGGCCTGTACCTTGATGCTGGAGTAGAGGTTGAAACGGTCGGATGACTCAGGACCCAGCACCCGTTTCAGCTTGACAAACTGGCTGACAGGAGCCATCTGTGTGCCGTTGCGCACAAACATATTGTCGAGGTCGCTCTCGCGCAGACGGAAGTCGGGCGATGCCTGCACCATCACACGATAAACCTTACCGAACTGGTTGTAGTTGCTGGCATACGAACCACCGCAATAGGCTCCCAGCACACCCAATACGGTAGAGGGAGAGATGCCGGCACGCTTGCACTGGGCAGCATCTACATCGACGCTGACCTGCGGGAAGTTCATGGCGTAGGGCGTATAGGCCATCGCAATCTCCGGACGCTGGTTCAGCGCACCGAGGAACTTCATGGCGTTCTGATAGAACACAGCCTTGTCGCCACCCGTGCGGTCCTGCAGATACATCTCGATGGAGTTACCCATACCGTAACCGGGAATCATACCCGGCTGGAAGGCAAATACCTGCGCATTCTTAATCATGGAGCAGGCACCGTTGATACGGTTCATTACGGTGTTGATTTCGTGCTCCTTGCCTTTACGCTCGTCCCAATTCTTCAGACGGACAATGTACATACCGTACGAGGAACCCTGTCCGGAAATCAGACCATAACCGGTTACCTTCGCATACGATTCGATTTCAGGTTGCTGTTTCAGTACTTCCTCTACTTTGACCATCACCTTACCGGTCTCTTCCAACGAAGTACCCGGTGCACAGCTGACGTTCATCATGCACACACCCTGGTCTTCCTGAGGCACCAGACCGGTCTTGGTCGTACTCATGAAATAGGTGAGCAGCACCAAGGCACAAACCAGCGACACCCATACCATCCAACGGTGGTGGATGGCAAACATCACACCCTTCTTATACTTGCCCAACATGGCATTGTAAGAGGCGTTATAGGCGGCACGTACACGGCCATTGATGCTCTTGGCACTCTTGGTACCGTCGCTGGGACGCATCAGCATGGCACACAGAGCCGGACAGAGCGTCAGGGCGCAGATACAGGAGAGACCTACGGAAGTGGCCATCGTGACACCGAACTGGGTATAGAAGATACCGCTGGTACCACCCATGAAGGTAACCGGTACAAACACGGCCATGAAGACCAACGTACAGGTGATAACGGCCATCGTCACATCGCCCATGGCATCTTTCGTAGCCAGATAAGAAGACTTATAGCCGGCATCAAACTTGGCCTGTACGGCCTCTACTACCACAATGGCATCGTCGACCACCGTACCGATGGCCAGCACCAGAGCAAACAACGTCAGGATGTTGATAGTAAATCCGGCTGCCATCAAGCAGGCAAATGTACCCACCAGCGAAACAATGATGGAGATAGAGGGAATCAACGTACTCTTGAAGTCCTGCAAGAAGAAGTATACCACCAAGATAACGAGGATGATGGCGATGACCAACGTCTCAACTACGTTGTTGATAGAGGCGAAGAGGAAGTCGTTGGAGCTCATCATCTTCTTGAATTCCAGTCCGGCCGGCAGTTCCTTGCTCATGGCATCCACCTCAGCTTCGATACGTTTGTTCACATCAGTAGCATTGGCACCTGCCACCTGGAAGGCCATGAACGTCACACCCGGATGGCCGGTATTCTCAGCATGGAAGGCATAGGACAAAGCACCCAACTCTACATCGGCTATATCCTTCAGACGCAACACATTGCCGTTCTCATCGGAGCTCACCACAATGTTCTTGAACTCTTCCACACTCTTCAGACGACCACGATACTTCATGGTCAGCTGGAAGGTGTTGTTCGAATGTTCGCCCAGCGAACCGGTAGGAGCTTCCAAGTTCTGCTCGCTCAACAGGGCTGCGATGTCCGAAGGCACCAGACCATATTGCGCCATCCGGTCGGGCTTCAACCAGACACGCATACTATAGGTATTACCCAGTTCCATGACGTCACCCACACCTTCAATACGTTTGATGCGGGGCACCACATTGATGTCCAAGTAGTTACCCAAGAAGTTCTCATCATACCGATCATCGGTACAAACCAACGACACGATTTGCAGGAAGGAGGTCTGTCGTTTGGTTGTGGTCACACCGATTTTGGTAACCTCGGCCGGCAGCAGACCTTGTGCCTTGCTGACGCGGTTCTGCACGTTCACCGCTGCCATATCAGGGTCGGTACCCTGCTTGAAGATGACCTGAATGGTAGCACGTCCTGCATTGGAGGCAGTAGACGTGATGTACAACATGTTCTCCACACCATTGATGCTCTCCTCCAACGGCATGATTACCGCATTCATCATGGCTTCGGCATCGGCACCGGTATATTGAGCCTCGACCTGTACCGTAGGAGGTGCAATGTCAGGATACTGCTCTACCGGCAGGGTAAGGAGCGAAATCAGTCCGACAATCAATATCAGGATAGATATTGACATGGCCATCACCGGCCGCTTGATAAATATATTTCCTTTCATACGCTATTTCAGTTTTCAAGTTCTTCCGTTGTTGCGTTACGATTCCTCCGGAACTTATTTCACTTGCGTTCCCTCTCTGACCAGTCCGGCACCCTCCGAGATGATTTCGTCGCCCGGATTCAAGCCTTCCAGTACCACATACTCACGTCCGTCCTCCGAAGGAGCCACGGTTACAATAGCCGAAGCGGCCTTACCGTCTACCACCTTATATACCAACGTCTTGTCCTGCAGCTGGAAGGTAGCGGCCTGCGGAATGACAATGCAGTCCTTGTATACATCGGGCACTACCACGGCGGCTGTAGCACCGCTGCGCAGAATACCCTTTTCGTTGGGGAAAATGGCACGTACAGAGACCGAACCCGTCTGACGGTCAATCACACCGCTGATACTTTCAATGCGACCCTTGGCTTCGTACATCGATCCGTCGTTCAGCTGCAGCTGTACCTCAGGCATGTTCTTCACCGCTTCGTCCGTCGAACCATACTGACGTGTCAAGGAAAGCAGTTGGTTCTCGGTCATAGAGAAGTAGACGTAAACATCCTTGTTGTCGCTTACCGTAGTCAGCGCTTTTCCCATCGAGGGTCCTACCAACGTTCCTTCGCGCATGGGCAGGGCACCTACCACACCGTCGCTCGGGCTCTTCACCTCGGTATAGGCCATGTTGTTGCGGGCATTCACCTCCTGCGCCTTGGCCTGTGCCAACTGCGCCTTGGCCGTCAGATATTGGTTTTCGGCCGTCTGCAATGTGTAGGCCGACACTACCTTCTGTGCATACAGTTCTTTATTGCTGTTATAGGAAAGCTCGGCAGTAGCCAGCGCAGCCTGAGCCACTTCTACATTGGCCATGGCCGTATTCAAGGCTGCTTTATAAGGCACCTGGTCGATGATGAAGAGTGATTGGCCCTTGTTTACCCGTTGTCCCTCTTTCACCATCACCTTCCAGATGGTTCCGGACACTTGCGGCATAATGGCGGCATCGTAGCGTCCGCGTACGGTTGCCGAATAAGAATTCGCAAATTCCTTGTCTGTCTTGGCTACCGTCATGGTAGCATACGAAGCTTGCATCTGTCCTGCACCTGCCTGCTGCTTGCAGGAAGTCATCCACATTGTACAGCCAATCAGCGCAACCAGCTGTAACCATTTTCCATTTACTGTAATCATATTCTCTATCTATTTTATAATGTTTATAATTCACTCTTCAGTCATCCCATCTGACTGTTTTTCCTATTAACTCTTTAAATCGGGTGCAAAATTAGAACAAGTCACCATAGCACAGATAACACATAAGTAGATAAAAATGTTCTATTTTCCTAATTACAAAATTTTAAGAATAAAGAACACTCAATAGAAAGAAGAAAAGGACAAATTGCATTACTTTTAGAACAATATAGTTCCGAAATAATTCATCATCTTTGCAGCAAAATTCAGAAGAACAATAATTTAAAACAATCTACAATATATGGAAAATGAGATAATAAAAAGCGTAAATATTGAAGATTTTAGGATATATGGAGAGAAAATCGACTATATTGATGACTATGTAGTGGTCTCAAATACACTGGAAGATATGATCGAGCTGAACAATTCGGACGGCCTGCAGGCCATCCGTATCAACTTCTTCCTCATCGTATCGTGTGTAGAAGGGGAAGGCGAAATGGTCATCAACGGCAAAAGTTACCAGCTGAAACCCAACACAGCAGTAATCTGCTTACCCACCATGATACTGAGTCGGATACACTTCAGTGCTTTCAACAAGGTAAAGTGCATCGGATTCTCCAGCAACTTCATGGAGCGGGTGATGAAAAAGGAAAAGGGATCGGAGAAACTCTTCATCAACATATACAACAACCCCGTCATGCACATCGAGAAGGAGCGGTCGCCCGTGATGCACCACTACTCCGCCCTGCTGATGAGCAAGATAAAGGAGCCGCCCCACCGCTACCGCAAGGACATATTGCAGTACCTCTTTGCGGCATTGTTCTGCGAGATGATTAACGAGATACAGCGGCTCATCAACGATACCGAGGAGGAGCCCGAACGAGGGTTCCGCCGGGCAGCCTATGTATTCAAGCACTTCATGGCCGAACTATCGAAGGACGGCGGCATGCACCGATCGGTCAGCTACTTTGCCAACCAGTTGTGCTACTCGCCCAAATACGTGTCGAGTGTGGTGAAACAGGTAAGCGGACGCACGGCACTGGAGTGGATTGACGAATATGCCATGGAGCAGATAAAGATACAGCTGAAGCACTCCGACAAGTCCATCAAAGAGATAGCGGACAACTTCAACTTCTCCAACCAGTCGTTCTTCGGAAAGTATGTGAAGGCACACCTCGGCATGTCGCCCGCCCGATACAGGCAGATGCCTGACTGACAGCATGTTGACAACGAAAGTAGAGGTACAGAAAGGTGAATCTCTCCGTACCTCTGCTGAAAAACTGTAATAGCCTCCTCAGGTACTGCGCAAGGCAAGGCTGAGGAGACTATAGAGGTAACGTATTTTCAAAATACCAGCAACGTAGTACGTAAATCGTAGTACTATCGGCGATACCGATTGATGCCGGCCTGCAGAAAACTGACGTAGGCATCCACATCCTCGTTAGCAGTCAGGAGGGTGCTACATTCAGTCGTATCATGAAACACATTCAGAATACGACTGAATATTGAACATCTTAACAATTTGTTTTACAATAAGTTACAAAATCAAGTTTTCGCATTCGAGCTCACTCGTCCGATTTTAATAATTGTTTACAGAATACATGACGCAAATCACGGCGAACTGCAGATTCCATTAAACTTGAATACATTATATATATTGCCATTCTTGCGAATCACTCCTTATGACTTCCCAACATATCCTTGTGGCAGTACCTCGGTGAGAGTACGCTGGTACTCCGTACTAAATACTGCAGTACTCCGTACAGCGTACTGGTGTAATCTTAGTAAAAGTACTGAATTTGTCAGAAGAGCAACTTAATTTTCGGATTTCCACTCAGCAATGGTGCGTGTCTCGGAAGAGAAGTTCATACCGATGCGGATAATCTGACGCGGGTCGGTGGCGTAGGGCTTGGCATAGCCTTTGGCCTCTATCTGCTGCAGGGCCTCGTCGGCACTGCCATCCATCTTGAACTCCAGAATGTAGACATACTCCTTCATCTCCAGCGTGCAGTCCACACGGCCATAGCTCTGACGGTCTTCCACCTTAATGGCTTGGCAATAGACTCCTATCAGGCGTAGAATCAGGTAGAAGGTGTACTGGAAGTGCTTCTCCGTGGCCTTGATATCCTTCAATGCCTCGTGACTGTCATAGGGGATGCTGGCGAGGAAGGCGGTGAGCGACTCGCAGAAAGGTACCACCTCGCCACGATTCAACTGGCGGAACGAATCACGTACCCAGCTCTCGGGTGTATCTTCACTGCTTTTCAAGTAATTGGACGCTATCAAACTGAGAAAACCCTTACGCACCTCGTTGTTGGGGAAGTCCAGCAGGAAAGAATAGGTGGTCTCGTCATAATCCTTGATGGTCAGATAACCGCTCTGGTAAATCATGGGCAGCGGACGCTCCACATCGGCCTTGTAGTCGATGAACTCCGAGGCATCGTAGTACTTGCCTGTCAGTTCGTTGATTTGCTCGTTGTTGTGCCCTAACAGGCGGATGAGATAGGTAGGGGTGCCTGAGGCAAACCAGTAGTCGCGCAGCATCTTCATGTCGAAAGCATTCAGCAGGCTAAAGGGGTTGTAGATATCCTGCATGGCGGGGCTGAAGTGGTAGCCATCGTATTGCTGCTTCAGCATCTTCTTCATCTCTACCTCATCTACCTTAAACTTATCTGCCATCTGCTTGATGGGTTCGGCAAATACCTTCTCCAGTTCCTCTTGGGTGACTCCGCACAAAGCCTCGTAGCGCTCATCCATGCTGATGTCTTTCGGTTGGTTGAAGCCACTGAAGACACTGACCTGCGAAAACTTGGTCACGCCTGTGAGCATCACGAAGCGCAGGTCGGCATCGGCCGCCTTAAAGGTACTGTAGAAGCCCTTCAGAATGTTGCGATGCTCATCTTCCAAACGGATGCGATTGCCCGACTCATCGACAAACGACACCTCGGTGTCCAGCACATCAAGTATCGGCTTGTCGTATTCGTCAATCAGCACCACGACCCGTTGACCTGTCTGCTCGTGCGCACGACGAATCACACCTTTGAAACGGGCACCTAACGTGGTCTCCCGCTCATTAGAACCGAATATCTGTTCCCATTCGCCAACGTAGTCTGTCAAAGTCTTGGCCAACTCACCCTGCTTCGTAAAGTTTCCTCCATTAAAATCCATGTGGAATACAGGATAAACTATCCATTCCTTTTCCTGCGCATCAATAGCCAATCCTTCGAACAACTCCTTGTGTCCTAAGAAGTAGTGCTTCAGGGTGGAGATAAGCAGGCTCTTCCCGAACCGACGCGGGCGGCTCAAAAAGTAAATCGTTCCGTTAGAGACCAAGTCATAAATCAAGGCTGTCTTATCTACATAGACATAACCTTCCTGACGAATCCGGTCAAAACTCTGTATTCCAATGGGGTATTTCATAATGCACCTGCTTAACTATTCTGCGTACAAAGTTAGAGATTTCAAGTGAAAATACAATACCCTCAGCGTCAACTTCTGATAGGATATCTCGTCTATTCTGTTCTTGGAACGCTGCTTTTGTCTCTTCCATTCTGCAACAGAGGCGGTATATCTGTAGTGGATAACCTTTTTTCTGCCATATCAGCCTTGTCAACCACAGGACTTTCCACCGTTGATGTATCCTCCGGCTATACATAAGCGACCTGGTTGTCTGATTTGTCTACCTTTTAGCAGCCACATAGAGTCCGCTGACTATACAGAGCACACCGACAAAGGCCATGAAGGTGAGTCGCTCGTCGAGCCACATCACCGAACCAAGCAACGTGAAGAGCGGATTGAGATAGAGAAAATTGGAGGCACGGACAGCTCCCATCCGCTTCAGCACCACATTCCACACAGCATAGCAGATGAGCGATGCCAACACTCCCAAAAACAGTAAATTGGACCATACGACCGGATGGAGCAATTCATGCAAAGGAAAACTCCACGGACGGAACAGAAACGCCGGCAGTATGGTGACCAATCCGTAGAAGAAAATTTTCCGGGTAATGAAGTTGGTATCGTAATGTTGGAACAGACGCTTCATCAGCAAACTGTAAAAAGCCCACAACAGAGCAGCCGACAATGACAGACAATCACCTACAGGCGAGAGTTTCAGCACAAAATTACCGTTATATACCACAAATGCCACTCCCAGCAAAGCCAGCAGCGAACCCATCCACAACGCACGGCTGGCATGAGTCTCTTTATCCACCCACAGAAACAGCAGCGTGGTAAGCAAAGGGGTGGTGCAGACGATAAATGAAACGTTGGTGGCATAGGTATATTCCAACGCCGTGTTCTCCGTCAGGAAGTAGAGCGAACCACCCGTCACTCCACCCAGCAACAGCAGAAATTCATCCTTCCAACTATCGGCCATCAGCTTGTGGGGAGCTATCAGCCAAATGCCGACATACGCCATCAGAAAGCGCAACACGAATATCTCCTGAGGCGTGAGTCCGTGCATAATCAACGTTTTGGTAGAGATGAATGTCAGTCCCCAAATGCCTACAATCACTATGGCAATGAAATACCACAGTTTGTTATTCTCTATATTCATATATTCTATTCACTTTTTGGCGACAAAGGTAATGCAAATCTGAAAATAAACACGTAACTTTGCGCCGATTATCAACCGGCTAATAACCGGTTTTAACAAGATAATAAACATAGTTTTCAACAAAATACTAATAACAACCGGTATGGAATACAATTTCAGGGAGATTGAAAAGAAATGGCAGAAACGGTGGGCTGACAACAAAACCTACCAAGTGACGGAAGACGAAACGAAGCAGAAATACTATGTACTGAACATGTTCCCCTACCCCAGCGGTGCGGGCCTTCATGTAGGACATCCGTTAGGATACATCGCTTCGGACATTTATGCCCGCTACAAACGACTGCAAGGTTTCAATGTACTGAATCCTATGGGATACGATGCCTATGGACTGCCGGCTGAACAATATGCCATACAGACCGGACAGCATCCGGCCATCACAACGGTCAACAACATCAACCGATACAGAGAGCAGCTGGACAAGATAGGATTCTCATTTGACTGGAATCGCGAAATACGCACCTGCGACCCGGAATACTATCACTGGACGCAATGGGCCTTCCAACAAATGTTCAACAGCTTCTATTGCAACACTTGCGCACAAGCCAAACCCATCAGTAAACTGGTGGAACACTTTGCACAACAAGGTACGGAAGGACTGGACGTGGCTTGCAGCGAAGAACTGAACTTCAGTGCCGAAGAGTGGAATGCCAAGAGCGGAAAGGAACAACAGGAGATTCTGATGAACTACCGTATCGCCTATCTGGGCGAAACAATGGTCAACTGGTGTCCGCAACTGGGCACGGTACTGGCCAACGACGAAGTAGTTGACGGTGTGTCGGAACGCGGCGGATTCCCTGTCGTGCAGAAGAAGATGCGTCAGTGGTGCCTGCGCGTGTCAGCATACGCCCAACGCCTGTTGGACGGATTGGAGACTATTGACTGGACCGATTCGCTGAAAGAGACGCAACGTAACTGGATAGGACGCTCGGAAGGTACAGAAGTACGGTTCAAGGTAAAAGATAGTGACCTGGAATTCACTATCTTCACTACACGTGCCGATACCATGTTCGGAGTCACTTTCATGGTGCTGGCACCCGAAAGCGAACTGGTAGCCCAAGTGACTACCGATGCACAGAAAGCCGATGTAGATGCTTACCTGGAACGTACAAAGAAACGTACCGAACGCGAACGCATCAGCGACCGTAGTGTGACGGGTGTATTCACAGGCAGTTATGCCATCAACCCCTTTACAGGCGATGCGGTACCCATCTGGGTGAGCGACTATGTATTGGCCGGATACGGTACAGGTGCTATCATGGCCGTACCTGCCCACGACAGCCGCGACTATGCTTTTGCCCGTCATTTCAACCTACCCATCGTTCCACTGGTAGAGGGATGCGATGTAAGCGAAGAGAGCTTCGATGCCAAAGAGGGTATCGTATGCAACTCACCACGCGAAGGTGTCACTCCCTATTGCGACCTTTCACTGAACGGACTGACTATCAAGGAGGCTATTGCTGCCACCAAGAAGTATGTAAAAGAGCATCAGATGGGACGTGTCAAGGTAAACTATCGTCTGCGTGACGCCATCTTCAGCCGCCAACGTTACTGGGGCGAACCTTTCCCTGTGTACTATAAGGAGGGCATGCCTTACATGATTCCGGAAAGCTGCCTGCCGTTGGAACTGCCCGAAGTGGCCAAGTTCCTGCCCACAGAAAGTGGCGAACCGCCTTTGGGACATGCCACACGCTGGGCTTGGGACACAGTGAACAACTGCGTGACAGACAATGACAAGATAGACAACCAGACCATCTTCCCCTTGGAACTGAATACCATGCCTGGCTTTGCAGGTTCCAGTGCCTACTACTTGCGATACATGGATCCACACAACCACCAAGCCCTGGTAGACAAGAAGGTAGACGAATACTGGCGTAGTGTAGACCTCTACGTAGGAGGTACTGAACATGCTACAGGACACTTGATATACTCCCGATTCTGGAACAAGTTCCTGCACGACTTGGGTATATCAGCAGTGGAAGAACCCTTCCAAAAACTAGTGAATCAGGGTATGATTCAAGGACGAAGCAACTTTGTATATCGCATCAAAGATACCAATACATTTGTATCGTTGGGTCTGAAAGAGCAGTATGACACTACCCCACTCCACGTGGATGTGAACATCGTATCGAACGACATACTGGATGTAGAAGCCTTCAAGACATGGCGACCGGAATACAACACGGCTGAATTCATTCTGGAAGATGGCAAATACGTCTGCGGATGGGCAGTTGAAAAGATGTCGAAATCGATGTTCAACGTAGTGAATCCAGACATGATTGTAGAAAAATACGGCGCTGACACACTGCGTATGTACGAAATGTTCTTAGGTCCTGTAGAACAATCAAAGCCGTGGGACACAAACGGTATAGACGGTGTACACCGCTTCCTGAAAAAATTCTGGAGCCTCTTCTACGACCGCAACGGAAACTACCTAGTAACGGACGAATCCGCTACCAACGACGAGTGGAAAGCACTGCACAAACTGATAAAGAAGGTGACCGGCGACATTGAAACCTTCTCATACAACACCAGCATCAGTGCCTTCATGATTTGCGTCAACGAGTTGTCGGCTCTGAAATGCAACAAGAAGGAGGTATTGAGCCAACTGATTGTGACGCTGACTCCGTTTGCACCACACGTGTGCGAAGAGCTGTGGGAGACATTGGGACAGAACGGCAGCGTATGCGATGCCCAATGGCCGGCTTGGAACGAAGCCTATCTGGTAGAAAATACGGTGAACTACACGGTATCGTTCAACGGAAAGGCACGCTTCAACAAAGAGTTTCCTACCGATGCTGATGCAGCTGCTATCCAAAGCGGTGTATTGGCCGATGAACGTTCGGAAAAATGGATGGAAGGAAAGAGTATCGTGAAAGTTATCGTGGTGCCCAAGAAGATTGTTAACATCGTAATCAAATAAGAATTTTCCAATTTAATAAACTAAACCATAATGCAATTGAAGAAAAATCGAATGGAGCTGATGCGGGAGTTGAAAGACTATACCCTCATCACTTTCGGACTAATCTGTTATTCACTGGCGTGGTCAGCATTCTTGATTCCTTACCAGATTACTACCGGCGGAACCACCGGTATAGGTGCCATCATCTATTACGCAACCGGATTCCCAATACAGTATTCGTACTTTATCATCAACGCCGTGCTGATGACGTTCGCCATCAAGATACTGGGACCGAAGTTCAGTATCAAGACCACGTATGCCATCTTCATGCTGACAGCTCTGTTGGAATTCTTCCAATGGTTAGTGAAGAATCCCGACGGTACCTTCCCACAATTGCTGGGACCCGGACAGGACTTCATGGCCTGTCTGATAGGTGCATCGATGTGTGGCATCGGTCTGGGTGTCGTATTCAATTGCAACGGTAGTACCGGTGGAACGGATATCATTGCGGCCATCATCAACAAGTATCACGACGTGACGTTAGGACGCATGGTCATGGCCTGCGATGCCATGATCATCAGTTCGTGTTACTTCGTTTTTCATGACTGGAGACGGGTGATATTCGGTTTCGTAACCCTTTTCATCATCGGCATCGTGCTGGACTATATCGTCAACAGTGCCCGCCAGTCGGTCCAATTCTTCATTTTCTCAAAGGAGTATGACAAGATTGCCGACCGCATCATCAAAGAGACACACCGAGGCGTGACGGTACTCGACGGTACCGGCTGGTACAGCAAAAACGGAGTCAAGGTATTGGTTGTGCTGGCCTACAAACGCCAGTCGGTCGATATCTTCCGACTGGTGAAGGACATCGACCCCAATGCCTTCATCTCGCAGAGTTCGGTCATCGGCGTGTATGGCGAAGGATTCGACCGCCTGAAAGTGAAATGATTAACATACACTATATGAAGAAATTTGTATTTGCCACAAACAACAATCATAAGCTGGAAGAAGTATCGGCCATCTTAGGAAATAAAGTAGAACTGCTCAGCATGAAAGAGATAGGATGTCATGACGACATTCCGGAAACTGCCGACACCCTGGAAGGAAACGCACTGCTGAAGGCAAGATACATCTATGACAAATATCATACCGACTGCTTTGCTGACGATACGGGACTGGAAGTAGAGGCACTCAACGGTGCACCGGGTGTGTTCTCAGCCCGTTATGCAGGCGATGCGCACAACTCGGAAGCCAACATGAACAAACTGTTGCTCGAACTGGAGGGATCTGACAATAGAAAAGCCCGTTTCCGTACTGTTTTTGCCTTGATTGTAAATGGCAAGGAACATATCTTCGAAGGGATAGTGAAAGGAGAAATCACGAAAGGAAAACATGGAACATCCGGATTTGGTTACGATCCTATCTTCTTGCCGGAAGGATATACGCAGACCTTTGCCGAAATGGGCAATGAACTGAAAAACAAAATCAGTCATCGGGCCGTAGCAACCAAAAAACTCTGCAACTTCATATTGAAGTAATATAGTAATATGGGCGGAAACTGTTCCGCCCATACTTATATCTTAAAGTCCCAGCTTGGCCGAAATCTCCAGCATACGCTGGATAGGCTTCACTGCCTTCTTGGCAATTTCAGGGTCAACGGTGATTTCGGGAGTCTCGTTTTTCAAGCAGTCATACAGTTTCTGCAACGTATTGAGGCGCATATAACTGCATTCGTTGCAGGCACAGGTGCTATCGTTAGGAGGAGCAGGAATGAACGTAGTGTCGGGACATTTCTTCTGCATCTCGTGCAGGATGCCCGATTCAGTTGCCACGATATACTCCTTCTCGGGATGGGCTACCGCATACTTCAACAAGGCAGCCGTAGAACCTACCACATCGGCCAACTTCAATACAGCTCCCTTACACTCGGGATGAGCCAATACCAATGCCTGCGGGTGCTCACGCTTTATTTCCACAATCTTTTCAACAGAGAATTGCTCATGTACATGACACGCTCCATCCCATAATAACATATTCCGACCGGTGATGCTGTTGATATAATTACCCAGATTTCTATCCGGTCCAAAGATTATTTTCTCATCTTTGGGGAAACTTTCCACAATCTGACGGGCATTGGTAGAGGTAACCACCACATCGGTAACGGCCTTTACAGCCGCTGTGGTATTCACATAAGAGATGACCGTATGGTCGGGGTGCTCATTGACAAACTGTGCAAACTTGTCGGCCGGACAACTGTCGGCCAGCGAACAGCCTGCTGCCATATCGGGTACCAATACCTTCTTGTCAGGACAGAGTACTTTGGCAGTCTCACCCATGAAGTGTACTCCACACATCACGATGATGTCTGCTTCTGTTTTGGCCGCCCATTGGGCCAATGCCAGGCTATCGCCTACATAGTCGGCTATATCCTGTATCTCACCCTTCTGGTAGTAGTGACCCAGAATCAGCGCATTTTTCTCTTTCTTCAATTGCTTGATAGCTTCAATCAGATTATCCATAATTATATTTATTGATTTCTTTTCTTAAAATAAAATTCCCTTTTATGGTGATGTTAGCTTGTTAATAGTGTGGAGAAATAAATCATTTTTTTCTTGTCTGATAAGTTATTAGTACAAGGGAGAAAATCATCCACTTGTTTTCAACTGTCAAAATGGCTTTCTATCTATTGATGTCAAGCAGTTTATTTATTTATTCCCCTACTCTATCAACACGCTGTTAATTAACTGCAAAGTTAATAACTTTCGTCGTATAAATCTTTGCGGGAAGGCTGAAAAATATGTTTAAAGTAACTTAGAAAATTTAGACTAACTTTTTTGCTTTGTTCATTGGTATCTCTGCATATACGTTTTCCTGAATGATGCAACTCTTTTTTCTAAAAATCTTTCCCCTTGCTATCGACCGCTTTTCAACGCTTATCAACGGGGTTTTAAACATGGAATTTGTACTTGACAGGCATTTTGTCTATATTTGCAGAAGAAAGTATGCAGTAAGTATGGAACATCGTAAGTTAAAGGTTACAGAGCTGAACAGAATCAGTGTGGAAGAGTTTAAGGAGGCACAAAAGTTGCCTTTGGTGATAGTGTTGGACAACGTCAGAAGTCTGCATAACATCGGTTCGGTGTTTCGTACATCGGATGCTTTCCGTATAGAGTGTATTTATCTGTGTGGAATCACAGCCACCCCACCCCATCCTGAGATGCACAAGACGGCTTTAGGAGCGGAATTTACTGTTGACTGGAAGTATATTGAAAACACTGTGGAAGCGGTTGATAAACTAAAGTCAGATGGGTATATAGTCTATTCGGTAGAACAGGCAGAAGGCAGTATCATGCTGGATGAATTGATGTTGGACAAGGAGAGAAAGTATGCTGTAGTGATGGGAAACGAGGTGAAAGGAGTGCAGCAAGAGGTCATCGACCATTCAGATGGATGTATAGAGATTCCTCAATACGGTACCAAACATTCGTTGAATGTGTCTGTTACGGCAGGCATTGTCATTTGGGATTTGTTCAAGAAACTGGCATAAGCATCCGCAAGTTATCAACTTTCCTGCTCATAACGATGTTCATAAGGGATGGTAAAGATAAACCGTGCTCCCTCTTTATAGGTAGGGTCTATCCAAATTTTACCACCTAATTTGTCTACGGTAATCTGGCAGATAGAGAGTCCCAATCCGGTACCTTGTGCAAATTCGTTCAGTTTGTGAAAGCGTTCGAATACGGCAATCTGTTTTTCCAAGGGAATGCCGCAACCGCTGTCGGTGACTGAGAAACGCCATTGCTTTTGATCTTCATCCGGTTCTACGTTCAACAGAATGAAACCTTGTTTCGTAAATTTGGCCGCATTGCCTATCAGGTTGACAAGCACCTGTTGCAACCGTATGTTGTCGGTTTCGGCTACAATGGTGGTTGTGGGGTGTCTGAAAGTGAGTTGTACCTCTTTGCGTACGTTGGGTTGCATACCTGCTACAATGTTTTCACAGGTCGGTACAAGATCTTGTTTCTTGAATTGGAAGTTCTGTCTTCCTGATTCCAATCTGGAGAGATCCAAGATATCATTAATTAACTTCAGCAGCAGGTCAGAGTTGTAGGATATGATGTTTACATACTCTTTCAGGTCTTTGTTCTCTTTAATCTCCTCTTCCAGAATGGTAGAGAAGCCTACAATGGAATTCAGTGGTGTGCGTATTTCGTGACTCATGTTGGAGATGAATGCTGACTTCAGCCGGTTGCTCTCTTCCGCTTTCTCCTTGGCTATGCGCAGTTCGTACTCCGAGTGTTGCAGATTCTTCTTATCCTCCTCCAGTTTGTTTTTCAACTGGCGTATGTGCCATGAATAGCGTACAGATGCCAGAAAACCGATGGTCAGCAGACTGATGACCAACAGAATAAGTAACAAGTACCATTGGTATGTATGGAAGAACTCTTTCCAGTGTGAGTTTTCGTTGTAGAAGAAGCTGTTTTCGGGCAACAGTTTTTTCTGCAGGTTGAACTCTTTTATCCGTTTCAAATCAAAGCTATATCCATTGGATATACAAAGGATATTGGAAGGTAGGTTTTCATCTCCCATATCAATGAAATGATAGAGGTAGTTGGCCAGTTTTTTCTCTATCTCTTCCTGATATTGTGGTACAGAACCTCCAATGCACCAGTAACCCATGCCTGTGCCTGTCAGACTGAAGACGGGAAGCTGGCTGTTTGCTTTTCGGAACAGATAGTCGGCATTGTTCATATAGATGACATTGTCCTTGTCCAACCGCCATACACACAAGATGGAGACACTCTGTTCGGGAATGGCGGCTATACGTTTCAACGCATTCTTTAGGTTTATCCGACTGCCGTCTATCTCTATGATGTTCATTTCCGGGTAGCTGGATTGAAGTGTCTGTCTGACTATCTGTTTTTCACTCAGTCCGGTATAGGTGTTGTCGCTGATAGTAACTATATTTCTGGTATCGGGAAAGAGGTGTTTTATCAGGTTACAATCAGAGTCTATGTCATATTCGTAGAATCTGAAAAACTTGACGTTGAATGATTCTGAAAGTTTCAGAAAGTCTACGGTCTTCACCTTTTCAGTATCTTCTGTTTGCAGACAAGGTATATTTCTGTTGTTCAATGTGGCTCCGTATCGCTGTCCTCTGAAGCAAGCAATCGGTATTTTTTTGTATTTTTCTTCCGGCATTGAGAAATAGCATGCCCAGGCTTCCGGACCCAGCAGAATGATGAATTTCGGATTGGGATGTTTTTTCAGTATCTTTTTCATTCGGTTGAACCACAATGACTGTTCATCAAGCGAGTGGCAGGCAAGCGATTCGACTACCGTCAGACACTTGCCATCTAACTTCATATATTCGTTGATAAAGTTGGAAATAAAGGTATAAGTATACTTGCTTTCGTGATTGTACGAACTGATAATCAATACCTCACCTCTGTCTGTTTCCTGTTGGGCAACTATATGGACAGAGGATAAACAAAAATAGACAAAAATAAAAAACTGTATATGCTTCTTCATAGCCTGGCTATATTTGTTTGTTTGATGGCCAAAATTAGGTAAAATAATTCAAATATAAAACAAAGGGAAGAATTAAATGATGTTTTATAGTTGTCCGCTTTCTACCATCAGTATGATTCGTTCGGTCAGTGCATCATCGCCGGTAGCGTCGTACTCCTTTTTCAGACTGGCACCAAACAGGGCGGCAAATGTCTGATACATGCCGGCTTTAAAGGGACCCATAAAGGCCTTTACCAGTTCATATCCGGTTGAGTTGGTTTGCCGGTCAACCAGCTTTATCAGCAGCTTTCCCTGTGCGAAGGTCAGTTTTTTCAGTCGGGGTGTATATTGTTCTTTCAGACTTTTCTCTACGGCTTTGATGTGTCGCTGGCGGGCCTTCTCGTTGGGAAGGGTTTGCAAGTATTCATACGTTTCGATAACGGCCCGGTTCACCTCCTTGGAAATGGGCAGTACCTTCTTGACATCGCGTATCAGTTTCTGGTATTTGGCAACTTCCCGTTTGTTCTTGAATTTCAGTGGTTTGAAAATATAGACGGTAGGTAGTTTGACATACGGAATGGTATCTCCCTGGTATACACACATCGGTGTCAGATGGATGGTTTGCTGCAGATTTCCATTGGCATCTTGGCGACGCTGTGCCAGACACTTCAGACAGCTACATCCACAAAAGAGTGTGAGTACTATGAGGTTAAGTCGTATGTCCATGCTGCAAAATTACACCATTCTATGGAAATACTCTTTTCTTTCCTTCTTTCTTTATAGTAAATTTTATATTTTCGTGTGATTTTTGAAAAAAGAGTCTCTCAAAACAAACAGTCGGGTAAATGAAAACAGGAAAAGTCAGGTATCTGTTGTTTTGTGGTCTGCTGTGTGTCAGCATCGGTATGCAGGCACAGCAGGTGACACTGCTTGTTCCATGGCAGGAGGAGCTGGAACAGCTCGGTATGAATGGAGAGGAGGAGACGGATGCTGATTGGCAGGATGAACTGGAAGAGTTGACCCGACGCATGGAGGAACCGTTGGATTTGAATACGGCTACGCGAAAACAGTTGGAACAGTTCTTCTTTCTTACGGACAAGCAGATAGAAAACCTGCTGGCTTATCTCTATCTGCACGGTCCGATGCAGACTGTGAGCGAACTGCAAATGGTGGAAGAAATGGATAGAGAAAGCATCGAACGATTGCTGCCTTTGGTTTGCGTGAAGCCGATACAGAAGGGTAGGGGGGTACCTGGTTTCAAACAGATGATGCAGTATGGTCAGCATGAATGGATCACTCGGTTGGACATTCCTCTTTATACTCGGAAGGGGTATGAAAAGAACTATTTAGGTCCGTCGCTCTATCACTCCCTACGTTATCGTTTCCGATACGGAGACCGTTTCCAGGTGGGTGTAACTGCTGAAAAGGATGCCGGCGAACCGATGTTTGCCCTGCACAACAGGAAGGGGTATGACTGGTATTCCCCCTTTCTGTTATTGAAGGAGATGGGATGGCTGAAGGCGTTAGCACTGGGACATTACCGGATAAGTTTCGGTCAGGGGCTGGTACTTGGCAACAATTTCCTGTTTGGAAAGAGTTTCTCTCTCGCTACAACCGAACAGCGTACCGAAGGCATACGGGCACATACATCGACGGATGAATACAACTACTTTCGGGGCGTGGCAGCTACGTTGCAGCCTATTCCGTCGGTCAACTTTACCTTATTCTACTCACACCGTTCGCTGGACGGAGTGGTTCAGCAGGATACCATCACCTCTATCTATAAAACCGGACTGCATCGTTCGCAAGCCGAAGCAGACAAGCGGGAGACGTGCTTCATGCAGGCGGCAGGTGGCAGGCTGGCTTTCCAGAAGCAGGGAATCCGATTGGGTGTGACGGCCCTTGGGTATGGATTCAATCATCCCTATTCACCCAATTACCGGAACTATGCCCGATACAATATACAGGGAGACCGCTTCTATAATGTTGGGATGGATTATTCCTATCGGTCGGCTCACTTTTCCTGGACAGGTGAAATGGCAAAGGGCAAGCAGGGGTATGCTTTGCTGAACCAGTTGGGCTACAGATTTTCAACCGATTACCGTCTGTTGCTGGTACATCGTTACTACACACACGACTATTGGGCCTTCTTTGCGCACTCTTTTTCAGAGGGGTCGGCTCCGCAAAATGAAAATGGCTGGTATCTGGCTGCCGAAGCATCTCCTTGGGCTGCCTGGCGTCTGTTCGCCTCGGTTGATTTGTTTTCCTTTCCTTGGTGGAAATATCGTATCAGTCGTCCGTCACAAGGGGTGGATGTTCGGTTTCAGGCTACTTACCGACCTTATGACGACATGGAGATGTATCTGCAATATGTGTATAAACGAAAGGAACGTGACGTGACACAGACGGGTGGGGAAGTGACACTGCCAATCTATCATCATCGGTTACGTTATCGGCTGAATCTCTCTGCCGGTGATTTTGCCCTACGTACTACAGCCGATTTCAATCATTTCCGTCAGCAGGATGGGGGAGGATATCGCTTTACTCCACAGATAGGATGGGCGGCAACACAGTTGTGCGAATATGCTCCCTCCCGATTTCCTCTGTCACTCTCTCTGCAAGGCAGTTATTTCCAGACAGACGATTATGATGCACGTGTCTACATAGCCGAGCGTGGATTGCTTTATACCTTTTATGTACCTTCTTTTTCCGGTTGTGGGTGGCGCTATTCGGCTGAAGCACGATACGAGTGGAAGAAACGGGTGATGTTACTGGCCAAGTTCGGACAGACCATCTATTTGGACAGAACCTCCATCGGTACAGGCAACGACAAAATATCCGGTAACCGCAAAGGAGACGTGCAGTTGCAGTTGCGCCTGAAATTGTAGTACGACCGTTTTTAGGACAGACTACTGTAATTTGCGAAACGCAGAGTTGTTCAGATGCATAACTTTATGTACCTTTGCCATCATATTCACAAATAGAATCATTCACCAATCAATATTTTGGCAGATTATGACATCACTATTAACCATCCATTGGAATCCTGATCCTGAATTGTTCAACCTTTTAGGCATCTCCGTCCGTTACTACGGTTTGTTGTGGATTGTGGGCATTGCATTGGCTTACTTCATTGTAAGACGTCAGTATCGTGACAAGCAGATACCCGATGCCACGTTCGACCCGCTGCTGTTCTACTGCTTCTTCGGTATTCTGATAGGGGCACGGCTGGGACACTGCATCTTCTACGACTGGGCCTACTACCAGAACCACTTTGTGGAGATGATACTTCCTATCAAATACCTGCCCGATGGCAGTTGGCACTTTACAGGCTATACAGGGTTGGCCAGCCATGGCGGTACGCTGGGACTCATCGTTGCCTTGTGGCTCTATTGCCGCAAGATGAAGATGCACTTTGTGGATGTGCTTGATATGATTGCCGTGGCTACACCTATCACCGCCTGTTGCATCCGGTTGGCCAATCTGATGAATTCTGAAATCATCGGTCGGCCCACTGACCTGCCATGGGCCTTTGTCTTCGAGCGTGAAGACCTCTTGCCCCGCCATCCGGCCCAGCTTTATGAGGCATTGGCCTATCTGCTCTTCTTTGTCGGTATGGTGTGGCTTTATCGCAGGGCGATGAGTCAGATGGGTACGGCAACAGCCAAAGAGTCGGCTACGGGAGTACGTACCGATTTCAGTCGTGCCAGCAAGCGTGTGACGACCGACCTTTCTCATTTGCCGGTGCTCTATCACAGAGGCTTTTTCTTCGGCCTTTGCCTGACGGAGATATTCACCTTCCGTTTCTTCATTGAGTTTCTCAAAGAGAATCAGGTAGCCTTTGAAGAGGGTATGACATTGAATATGGGACAGTGGCTGAGCGTTCCCTTTGTCATTATAGGTATATACTTCATGTGCTTCTACGGACGAAAATAGAAGGAATAGACCGGACAGATTCTCTCCGATAGAACTCTACAACAGCTTGAAAGCATATCCCTCTTCCTGCAGAAAATCGAGTGCACGAGGAAGGGCATAGGCCAGATTGCCGTTCTCCCACGACTTCAGTGAATCGTGAAAGGTGATGATGGAGCCATTGCGGGCATACTTCATGACGTTGGCCAGTACCTGTGGTCCGCGCAACTTCTTACTATAGTCGCGTGTCACCAGATCCCACATGACGATGCGGTATCGGTTTCGGAGGACAATGTATTGTCCGAAGGTCATGTGTCCGTGTGGAGGACGGAACAATAGGGGAAAGAGTGCCTTGTCCACATTGCACTGCATATCGCCTCCCATCTCCATAAAGATTTGTGCCTGTTCCACATTGGCCAGGTATTTGTGCGCTTCGTATTCAAATCCCCGCAGGTGGTTGAAGGTATGGTTGCCGATGCGGTGACCATGATCCACCACCTGCTGGAATTCGTCAGGATGCTTGCGTATGTTGTCGCCTACCATGAAGAAGGTGGCCTTGATGTCCCGTTGCTGTAACTGCTGCAACACCCATGGGGTAACAACAGGGATGGGGCCGTCATCAAATGTCAGATAGACGGCCTTTTCCTCGGGATCCATCCGCCATAGGGCACGCGGATAGAGGCGACGGACAAACTGGGGAGGTTGTTCGATGAACATCAGCTCTTTAACCGAGTTAGATAAAGTTCGTACAATTCGTCTACCTTCGGACTGTAGATGTCCACCAGTTTCGAATCGTACTTCTTCATGGATTTCACTTCGGCATCGAGTAAAGCCCAGTGATATTCATACTCGCGGGTAGAGAGCAGGAACCGCTCATCATCCAAACTGAGATACCACGTCAGATACTCCACAGCCTTGTCTGCCAATGCTTGCATCATTTCGTCGGCTTTCTGCATCTCGCCCAGCTGGTAGTAGGCTTCGGCCATTTGCACCGCACCGTTCTGCCAGTCGTAGGGTATGTTGTAAGCCGGAATCATCTTCTCGGCATAGTCCAGTGCCGCTTTCGCTTTCTCCTTTTGACCTTCGCGCATCAGCTGTTGTATCAGTTGGGAGAAGATGCGTCGGTGCGAGTGGCACATACGCATGGAGTTCTCGTCGATGTAGATGCCTGGTTTGTCAATGCCACCGAAGTGGAACTTGTTCATCAGGTTGTCGTACATCTTTTCGCTATCCAGCTTTACGCCGGTCTTCGTATTGTCGAATGGAGTGAAGCGGTAGGCCAGACCCTCCTGTATGAAGTAGTTGTCCATACCCAGTTGGTTCTCTCCACCTACGCTGACAGCAATGTAGATGGGTCGTTCCCAATTGGCTTCGGCCAGCATCTCCAGCATCATCAGTTCGCTCTTGTAGAGTGCTCGTTTGGTATGGTAGTTGCCGCTACCGTCCTTGGTACGCAGTTTGATGGCGATTTGGTCGGGGATGCTGTCGCCTGGAATCATCATGCCGCTGCGACGCACAGCCTCTTTGTCAATCTTCACTACGATGCTGTCCGTCGGAATCACCTTCAGTTCTTCGTCCTTCGGGGCACGAACCCAGTGTTTCAGGATGTTCTTCAGTTCGTAGGGGTCGTCTCCAAACTCCTTCTTTACATTCACCAGTGCTTCAGGGTTGCCGTTCAGTGCCTGCTTTTCGGCTTCGGCATAGAGTTGGTCGATGCTCTTCTTGTATTCCGGATGGATAGGAATGTATTCGTTGGTACCTTCCACATAGTCCATTCGGTCCCAGGTGATAGGCAGCGAAGGCGAGTCGTAAGCCGGACGCTTCATCTGGTCGATGTACCAGTCGGTCTGCAGGTACGAGAGGTTGCAAGTACGTGCATCGGTACGGAATCCTTCTGTCTCCTGGTTGTACCAGAGGGGGAAGGTATCGTTGTCGCCGTTGGTGTAGATGATGGGGTTACCCGTCTCTTGCAACGACATCAAGTAGTTCTGTCCGAAGTCACGGCACAGATAGCGGTCGCTCCGGTCGTGGTCGTCCCATGTCTGTCCGGCCATCTGTAGCGGTACCAACAGGCAGATGACACTTACGATGCAGGCGTGTACTGTTTCCATACCGGTCGATGTGCCTTTGGCAAACAGGCGTTCGCGCGTGCCCTCAATCAGTCCGGCCACACCCATGCCAATCCAGATGGCAAAGGCATAGAACGAACCTGCGTAGGCATAGTCGCGTTCACGTGGTTGGCTGGGGGTCTGGTTCAGATAGAGGACAATGGCGATACCCGTCATGAAAAAGAGGAAGAATACCACCCAGAACTGTTGGATACCCCTCTCGCCGTGGTAGGCCTGCCACAGCAGTCCGATGATACCCAGCAGCAACGGCAGGCAGTAGAAGACATTGTGTCCCTTGTTCTCCTTCAGCTCCTTGGGCAGCAGGGTCTGGTCGCCCACCAGCCAGCGGTCGATGAAGGAGATGCCGGTTATCCAGTTGCCATGCTCTATCTCGCCGAATCCCTGAATGTCATTCTGCCGTCCGGCAAAGTTCCACAGGAAGTATCTCCAGTACATCCAGTTCAGCTGATAGGAGAAGAAGAACTTGATGTTCTCCCACTGGGTAGGCATATTCACCATCACCATTTGTCCGCATTTGTCATAAGGCACGTCAGTCCCTTCAATGTCCATCCATGCCTTGTATTGCTGTGCATGCATACTGCTGTACATACGTGGGAAGAGCATGTTCTGTGCATATTCGTATTCGATACGTCCGGGTATCTCGATGTACGAGTCTTTTTCATCGGGTGTAGCCTTCTCCTTGCGGATGTATTTCGTCCCGTTGTACTTGACACGCGGTTCGCAATAGCCATCCTTCACATCCAACGCTACTTGTGAGGTGAATGCAGGTCCGTAGAACAACGGACGGGTACCATACTGCTCACGTCCCAGGTATTCACCCAAAGTAAAGATGTCCTCAGGCGAGTTCTGGTCCATCGGTGTATTGGCTGTAGAGCGGATGACAATGAGTGCGTACGACGAGTAGCCGATGACGATGAGCAGCGTGCAGAGCAGCGCCGTGTTCAGCGTGCGTGCGCTGACGCGCAGTTTTTCACCCAATGCTGCTTGCGATTTAGGATTCAGGTAGGCCCACAACGCTGCCAGCACAATGATGCCGACCACTACCGAACTGGTGCCATGACCATAGAAGGGAATACCCAACAGGGCGATGGTGGCGATGAACGAGAGTGCCATGCGCAGCTTGTTCTTGTCAGTAAAGCTTTCATAGATACCCCAGATGAGGCATGAGGCCAATACGACGATATAGACGATGACGCCCGTATTGAAAGGCATTCCGAGGCTGTTGACAAAGAGCAGCTCAAACCAGCCTCCTACTTTCACGATGCCAGGCACAATGCCATAGAGCACCACAGCTACCAGTATGCCCGATCCTACCAAGGCCAGCAACGAGCCTTTGGCTGTGGCGTTGGGCACTTTCTTGAAGTAATACACCAGTACGATGGCAGGCAGACAGAGCAGGTTGAGCAGGTGTACGCCAATGGAAAGTCCTGTCAGATAGGCTATCAGGATGAGCCAACGGTCGCTGTGAGGTTCGTCGGCCACCTCTTCCCACTTCAATATCAGCCAGAATACCACGGCTGTGAACAACGACGAGAAGGCATATACCTCACCCTCCACAGCCGAGAACCAGAAGGTGTCGCTGAAGGTGTAGGCCAATGCGCCCACCAGTCCGCTTCCCATGATGGTAACCAGTTGGCTGCGTGTGATGCACGTCTCGTCCTTTACCACCAGTTTGCGTACCAGGTGTGTGATGCTCCAGAACAGAAACAAGATACAGGCTCCGCTCATCAGCGCACTCATGTAGTTCACCATTTTGGCCACGGTGGTGGTGTCTGAGGCAAATTGTGTGAACAGATTGGCTACCAGCATGAAGAAAGGTGCTCCGGGTGGGTGTCCCACCTCCAGCTTATAGCCCGTTGTGATAAACTCCGGACAGTCCCAAAAACTTGCGGTAGGCTCAATGGTCAGACAGTATACTGTCGAAGCAATGAGGAAAGTAATCCAACCCATCAGGTTGTTCACGGTTCTGTACTGTTTCATTCAGATAAAATTCGTTAGTATTCGGATTCAAATTGTCTACCCTCGTATAGCAATGCGAGGACATACGAGGTTGCAAAGATAGTGATTTTCATCCTAAATAAACGACAATAAATTCCATTATTAGGATAGGTTAATACTTGTCCGTCATGATATTCATTTCTGTGTCTTTCACTCGACAATACAGCCGGCTGGCAACAACTTTTAATGGAACAGCTGAAAACATAGTATGAAACAGTTGTTATCCATATGTGAAACAGTTGTTCCATAGTCTATGCAACAGTTGTTCCATACCTATTGTAAACCTTCGACTGTGTGGCTAAAAACTTCATCCCAACCGCTTTAAAAGTAAAGTGGCAACACAAACGAATAGAAGCCTACGCACATAGGCTTTAATGCGCTTATAGATAGATATTTATAGCGGGAACAGCCGTGCCTACTCCTCCAGAGCAAAGTCGAGCTGCTTCTTCTCCAGATTGGCTCGCGCTACGCGCACGTGGATGGCATCGCCCAAGCTATAGATGCGGTTCTTGCGTCGTCCCCGCAGGCAGTAGTTCTTCTCGTCAAATTCGTAGTAGTCGTCATCAAGGTCGCGGATGGGTATCATTCCCTCGCACTTGTTCTCGTTCAGCTCTACATAGAGGCCCCATTCTGTCACTCCTGAGATGACTCCATCGTACACCTGCCCTATGCGCTCGGTCATAAACTCTACCTGCTTGTACTTGATGCTGGCACGTTCGGCACTGGCGGCCAACTGCTCCATGGCACTGCTGTGCTCGCACAACTCTTCGTACTTCTGTTCGTTGGCACTGCGTCTGCCTTCGTCGATGTAGCGGGTCAGCAGGCGGTGTACCATCAGGTCGGGATAACGGCGGATGGGTGACGTGAAGTGTGTGTAGTAGTCGAATGCCAGTCCGTAGTGGCCGATGTTGTGGACAGAGTAACGTGCCTTCTGCATGGCGCGGATGGAGACGGTCTCTATCAGATTCTCCTCCTTCTTGCCTTGAATGTCGTCCAGCAGACGGTTGATGGACTTGGAGACTTCGGTCTTCGAGCCGCTGGTGCGCAGTCGGTAACCGAAGCGGGCGATGAACTGGGCCAGGTTGTCCAGCTTCTCGGGGTCGGGCAGGTCGTGAATGCGGTAGGGCAATACTTTGGCTTTCTTCCCCTTGGGTACACGACCTATCTTTTCGGCCACCGTACGGTTGGCCAGCAGCATGAATTCCTCTACCAGTTTGTTGGCATCTTTCGACTCTTTGAAGTAGACGCTGAGCGGTTTGCCGTTCTCGTCAATCTCGAAACGGACTTCGTAGCGGTCGAAATTGATGGCTCCTGCCTGGAAGCGTTGCTCGCGCAGAATCTTGGCCAGACGGTCCAGCTGCAGCACCTCTTCCTTGTAGTCTCCCTCTCCTGTCTCGATGATGGCCTGTGCCTCTTCGTAGGTAAAGCGGCGGTTGCTTCGGATGACGGTATGGACGATGCGTGACGACTTCACCTCCGCACGGTCCGTCATCTCGAACACGACGCTGTAGGCCAGTTTCTCCTCATCGGGACGCAGGGAACAGATGAAATTGCACAGCCGTTCGGGCAGCATGGGGATGGTGCGGTCTACCAGATAGACGGACGTGCCCCGCTTCTGTGCCTCCTTGTCGATGGCGCAACCTTCGGTGACGTAATGGCTCACGTCGGCAATATGCACACCTACTTCCCACAAGCCTTCCTTCAGCGGGCGGATGGAGAGGGCATCGTCAAAGTCCTTGGCGTCCTTGGGGTCGATGGTAAAGGTGGTGACTGCGCGGAAGTCTTCGCGTCGTGACAACTCTTCGGGGGTAATCTCGGCCGGTATCCTGTCGGCCGCTTTCTCTACCGAAGTCGGATAGGTGTAGGGTAGTCCGAACTCGGCCAGGATGGCATGCATCTCGGTGGTGTTGTCGCCGGCCCGTCCCAGCACGTCCACCACTTGTCCGATGGGATTCTTGGCCCGGTCGGGCCACTCCACTATCTTCACGATGACTTTGTCGCCATCTTTTCCGCCCTTGAGGTTCTCTTTGGGGATGAAGATGTCGTTGGCCAGGGTGCGGTTTTCGGTGAGCAGGAAGGCATATCCTCTGCCTGACTGCAAGGTGCCGACAAAGGTGTCGTTGGCCCGCTCCAGTATCTCAATCACCTCGCCCTCGGCTCCCCGTCCGCGCCGTTTGGCATAAAAGGCGATGCGGACGCGGTCTCCTGCCATGGCATGGGCCGAATTGCGTTCGGCGATGAAGATAGGGTCTCCACCTCCGTCGGGGATGAAGGAGTTCTTTCCGTTGCTCTTCCGCTGGAAGGTGCCTGTCATCTCCACGCCGTGATTGTTCAGCTTATACTTGTGTTTCTCGACCTCGGTGATATAGTCGTCCTGCAACATTTCGTCCAGAATGTCCACACATAGCATCTTCAGCGGATGGGTGGTAAGCCGAAGTTGGTCGAATATATATTTCAAAGGGAGTACTTCGTTGTTCTTGCTCTGGAAAAACTCCATCATCAGAGCAGCCAGCTGCTTCTTGTTCATCCGTTTGCCGGCCTTCTTTTCTCTTTTCTTTGCCATAGCTCTTTAGTTTTATGCAAAAATAAACAAATAATCGGTTTCTTCGGTTCATTTTGCCGGTTATTTATCCTCTTTGGGTTGAAAAAGCGGCAATTGAGGGGGAGGGATAGAGATTTTGTCGTATATTTGCAACTTTCAATAGACATAGCTAATAAAAAAACGATACGGCAAATGGCGGACACGAAGGCAGACGCTCGCGAGAGGGAGATATACCGGGTGACATTGGCAGGCAGTGTGGTGAACCTGTTGCTGCTGCTATTCAAGTTTGTGGCGGGCATTGTCGGCCATAGTGCGGCGATGGTGGCCGATGCGGTGCACTCATTGTCGGACTTCGCTACCGATATGGTGGTGATTCTTTTTGTACACATCTCCTCCAAGCCAGAGGATGCAGGGCACGACTATGGGCATGGAAAGTACGAAACGCTGGCTACGGCCATCATCGGACTGGCACTGCTCTGTGTGGGCATCGGCATCTTGTGGAATGGCCTGACGGCTGTCTGGCACTTCTGGCAGGGCGATGCGCTGCAACGGCCGGGAGGGGTGGCACTGGCAGCAGCCGTAGTCTCTGTGCTGTCGAAGGAGGCTGTCTACCGCTACACCGTCCGTGCCGGCAAGCGATGCCGTTCGCAAGCTGTCATTGCCAATGCCTGGCATCACCGCAGCGACGCACTCTCGTCCATTGGGACGGCCATAGGCATTGGAGGAGCTTTCCTGCTGGGCGAACGATGGTGTGTGCTCGACCCGCTTGCCGCCATCGTGGTCAGCATCTTCATCATACGGGTAGCCATCCAACTGCTGGTACCTTGTATCAACGAGCTGCTGGAGAAGTCGCTGCCCCCTGAGATAGAGGAGGAGATAGAGCAGACCATACTATCCTTTCCCGGCGTATGCTCGCCTCACCACCTGCGTACCCGCCGTATCGGCAACCATTTTGCCATGGAGGTGCATGTGCGTATGGACGGACACCTCTCACTGGAGGAGGCCCATCGGAAAGCGACAGAGATAGAGATAGAGCTGAGAAGGCGTTTCGGAAACGATACGCACATCGGCATTCACGTGGAACCCATTAAATAAAATGAATATAGGCGTTATGCAATCTATACTTATCACAGGTGCCAGCGGATTCATTGGCAGCTTTATTGTAGAAGAGGCCCTGCAACGGGGGATGACCGTCTGGGCAGGCATCCGCTCGTCCAGCAGCAGGCGCTATCTGAAGCATCCCGATATCCGCTTCATCGAGCTGGACTTTGCCCGCCCTGACATGCTGAAGACCGTGCTGGAAAGCCATCGGAAGGAACATGGGAGGTTCGACTACATCGTACACTGTGCCGGTGTGACGAAGTGTACCGACAAGCAAGATTTTGAGCGGGTAAACTTCATGCAGACCCTCTGCTTCGTAGATACGCTGCGTAGTCTGGACATGGTGCCTCAGCGCTTCCTCTTCGTCAGCACACTGAGCGTCTTCGGTGCCATTCACGAAGAGGACTATGCCCCCATCCGCGAGGAGGACACACCGTGTCCCAACACAGCGTATGGCAGAAGCAAGCTGAAGG
>SAMEA3663248__coassemble_131_pt1 | contig 28528 bp, 23 predicted proteins | sample SAMEA3663248__metabat2_low_PE_023 | metagenome-assembled genome bin SAMEA3663248 (sample SAMEA3663248) | pig gut metagenome | biome: pig gut; feature: pig-associated habitat; material: faeces | place: China | collected 2013
GGCAAGGGCGTTCCCTGTCTGATTGCTGTTCATCAGGATGCTACCGGCAAGGCTATGGACCGTACGCTGGCTTTGGGTATCGGCATCGGTTCTGGCTACCTGTTCGAGACTACCTTCCAGCGCGAGGCTACATCCGACCTTACAGGTGAGCGTGGTTCGCTGATGGGTGCTATTCAGGGATTGTTGCTGGCTCAGTACGAGGTGGTGCGCGAGAATGGCCATACACCCTCTGAGGCCTTCAACGAAACGGTAGAAGAGCTGACGCAGTCGCTGATGCCGCTCTTTGCCAAGAACGGTATGGACTGGATGTATGCCAACTGCTCTACCACGGCACAGCGTGGTGCCCTCGACTGGATGGGCCCGTTCCACGATGCCATCAAGCCCGTGGTACAGAAGCTGTATGCCAGCGTGAAGTGCGGCAACGAAGCTCAGATCTCTATTGACAGCAACTCGCAGCCCAACTATCGCGAGAAGCTGAATGCAGAGCTGAAGGCGCTGCGCGAGAGCGAGATGTGGCAGACGGCTGTTACAGTGCGCAAGCTGCGTCCTGAAAACAACTGATGCTCATTTTTCAGACAGAAGCTACAAGCTACGAGTTACTGGTAGGGGCGGAAATTTTTCCGCCCCTCTTTTTTCTGTCTGTAGTTGTTCCGAGCTGCAGCCGATTGTATGTCAAAGTGAGAGAACAATGGTGGTTGTTAACAATGGTTTGGTGTTGGGGAATAAGAATGCGGATTCTACAAAAATGTGTAAACTACTTTAGCTGTTGAAGATACGGATAAAAATCAACGTATTTTTGATGCTTGTATAAGAAAAATTCATATCTTTGCAGCAAAGGAATGATGTGTAGTTGCAATCAAATAAAGCATTATTATGGAGATAAGTACATTAAATGTTATAAGGCAATACCTTGCAACACAGCCAATAAAAAAAAGCATGGCTATTCGGTTCTTGCTCAAGAGGTGAGGATAGGGCAGATAGTGATATTGATATACTTGTCGAATATAATGATTCCAATTCCATATCACTGATGACCATTTCAAAAATCATCACCTCATTGAGCAAAAAACTCAACCGCAAGATTGATATAGTGGAGGAGGGTTGTCTCCTCCCATTTGCTAAAATGAGTGTAGAAAAGGATAAACAGCTTATATATGAGAGAAAAGATTAAAGACAAAGGAAGACTCGAACATATTCTGTCTTCTATTGATATAATATCAATAATAAGAATAAATATGAATTTGTGGATGTTGAAAACGACCCAATCATATTCTTCGGATTTGTAAAGCACATTGAGATTATAGGAGAAGCTGTTTATATGCTCACAAAGGAATTCAGGGAAACTCATCCAGAGGTTGATTGGGATGTTATTGAAGGCATAAGGCATGTGTTGGTACATGGTTATTACAAAATAAGGTTCATCCGACATTTCGAGTGATAGTGTCGTAAAAAGGAAAACCGCTGAACAAATTGTATATTTGAATTACGACCAACAAATGTACAGTTATGATCAGCAGTTTTCTATATCATGCTTGGGGTCTTTATACCCACAAATGCACTCGTGAAGAATACAAAGGTAACACAATTATCTTGCATGTTGAAGCAAAAGATCGCAAAAAAGAATGTCCAAAGTGTGGCCACCGTCATTTGGTCAAGCATGGTTTTCGCATACGTGACTTTATTGGACTTCCAATAGGTGGAAAGAAGGTCATAATCCGTATGAAAGTCCAACGATACAAATGTAAGAACAAGGATTGTGATTACGACCGTCAAGAGAAGATACCTTTTGCAACAGGCAGTTGTGGCTATACCCACCGTTTCGCAAAATACGTAGTCGATTTGTTGCGTGGCATGACCTTGAAAGATACCGCCAATTTATTGGGCGTATCTTGGGATATCGTCAAAGAGATACATACCCGCCATCTTGAAAATCATTACGCTCCTCCTTCTCTTGAAGGTGTAGAGAGTATTGGCATAGATGAGTTTGCTGTCCGCAAAGGGCATGTATATAAGACAATCATGGTTGACTTGAAAAGCGGCCGTATCATATATGTCGGGGCCGGAAAGGGAAGAGATGCCTTAGAAGGATTTTGGAATCGAATTGGAAGGAAAATTATTGACATAAAGTATGTTGCAACAGACCTCTCGGCGGCTTTCATATCATCGGTATATGAAAATTGTCCGAATGCTGTGCATGTGTTTGACCATTTCCATGTAGTAAAACTTATGAACGAAAAATTAGATGAACTACGCCGGATACAATACAACATGGAAAAAGACATCAACAAACGTAAAGTGCTGAAAGGCACACGATACCTACTCTTGAGTAATGGAGAGGACATCTTTGACAAAGAGTATAAGACAAGGCTTGATAATGCATTGGAAATGAACAAGCCTCTCTCACAAGCATACTATCTAAAAGAGCAGCTCCGGGAAATTTGGACCCAGATTAATAAGGAAGAGGCTGAAAAGGTTATGCTTGATTGGATAAGGCAAGCTCAGGAGAGTAAAGTTCAGCAACTGGTAAAAATGGCTGCTACCATAATGGCACACAGAACCGGTATACTTGCATGGTATGATTGCCATATCTCGACAGGAAAGGTAGAGGGTATCAATAACAAAATAAAGGTAATGAAAAGAACGGCATATGGATTTAGGGATGAGCATTACTTTAAACTAAGACTATATGCCCTACATGATTGCCGTATCACTCGAAATGTCGGATGAACCTCTATCCGGATGATTTGAAAAATGTAAGAACGCGCAGTTGGTCTATTAGCAATGTTGCTTATTCGTTAGCAACGACCCTGACGCCAGAAGAAATCAGCCAGTCAGGAGTTCAGTTGAAACATGCCGTTGCGAAAATCACGATGCAGACAACGGTCGCATTAACTACCTCTGATGAGATTTGGCTTCATTGCCCAGGTTATGAGTCGTTCAACGTTTTGACGAACTCTGGTACAGGTGCAAGTACAATTATAAATTTCAGGGCTTGCAATAATTTCAGCGCAGGCGAAATGATGAGATGGGATTATCTTTTCGGCACAGAGGAGACGCAAACGCTTTCCATAGAGTATAGCGGACGTCCAACGAAAAAGGTGCTAACCAATGTGCCTGTCAATCCGAATAAGCATATCATTCTGAAAGGCGATTATGCGAGTATAGGACTGACTAATGCCAACTTCTCCGTTACACTCGACGAGGATTGGGGAACTGGAAGTGGAACAACTGATTTTTAATCATGAGGTCAAGTCGGGACAAGTAATTCCCGAGACAAAGCCATAGGAAGAGTTAGAGGCTGCAAGCGGCAAGAAATTGCCATTTGCAGCCTCTAACTCTTTTTTCGGCCAGAAAGTTGTAGATATGGTAGAAATGCGTTATTTTTGCCACGATATAGGGATTTTGGAACATCCCTGTCTACAGGAACCAGAAAAGAACAGAAAAAAGATATGAAGATTGTAGTGTTAGACGGTTATGCCGCCAACCCGGGTGACCTCTCGTGGAGTGAACTGGAAGCCTTGGGCGATTGTGTCGTTTACGATCGTACGGCACCCGAGGAGGTGTTGCAGCGTTCGGCAGGGGCTGACATCCTGCTGACCAACAAGACGGTGATTGATGCCGCTATCATGGAGGAACTGCCCGATTTGAAATACATCGGTGTGCTAGCTACGGGCTATAACGTGGTGGATGTGAAGGCAGCCGCAGCATGCGGAGTGACGGTGACTAACATTCCGGCTTACAGCACTTCATCGGTGGCCCAGATGGTGTTTGCACACATCCTGAACATTGCGTTGCATGTGCAGGGCCATGCCGATGCCGTCCGTAGCGGACGCTGGTGCAGCAGTCCGGACTTCTGCTTCTGGGACTCTCCTCTTATCGAGTTGCGCGACCGCAAGATGGGTATTGTGGGATTGGGACATACCGGCTACATGACGGCCCGCATCGCCTTGGGCTTTGGTATGCAGGTGTATGCTTATACTTCCAAAAGCCACTTCCAACTGCCTCCGGAGATTCATAAGATGGAGCTGGACGAGCTGTTCAGCGAGTGCGATGTGGTCAGCCTGCATTGCCCGCTGACCGAAACGACCCGCGGACTGGTGGATGCCCGTCGGCTGAGCCTGATGAAGCCCACCTCTGTCCTGATAAATACCGGCCGTGGTCCGCTGATTGTGGAGCAGGACCTGGCCGATGCGTTGAACAACGGTACCTTGTATGCGGCCGGTCTGGATGTGTTGTCGCAAGAACCTCCCCGTGCCGATAATCCGCTGTTGACAGCCCGCAACTGCTACATTACACCCCACATTGCGTGGGCTAGTACGGCTGCCCGTCAGCGTCTGTTGCACATCGCGGCGGAGAATGTCAAGGCCTATCTGGAAGGCAAGCCTGTCAATGTGGTGAAATAAAAAAGAGCAAATAACAGCAAACAAAACAAAATAGATAACCAAACACACACTTTATGGGGAAAGGTGCTATCACGGGACTCTTCTACACCTGCTTCGTGACAGGTACAGCCTTGCTGGCCGGTGCCACAGTGGCTGCATCGTATGCCGGTAGGTTTCATCCGACCGAATCATTTGTCATGCCATTGCTGGGGCTTGCGCTTCCGTTCCTGTTGGTGGCCTGTCTGCTGGTAGCGTTCGGCTGGTGGCTTCGGCGCAGCTGGTGGACGCTATTGCCTTTGGCGGCTTTTTTCGCTAGTTGGAACTATCTGACCACTATCTTCCGCTGGCCCTATTCCGAGAAAGTGCAAGTGGAGTCGGCCCAAAGGCTGAAGGTGGCTACCTATAATGTGGCTCATTTTGGTGGAGAGATTACCGGCTACTCCTGTCGGGAGATAGCCCGTATGATGGAGGAGGAGGGAGTGGATGTGCTCTGTCTGCAAGAGTGCGGCAGTTCGCCCTCGTTCCCCATGGACAGTGTGCGTCAGGCTTTTTCCCATTGGCCCTATGCCCTGTTTCCCACGTTGGAGAGCGAAGAGAATCTGCTGACGATGGCTGTATTGAGCCTCTATCCGCTGGCGGGCGATACGCTGATTACATTTGAGGGGACGGCCAACTGCAGCATGATGTGCGACGTGCTGTGTGGCGAAGATACGCTTCGCCTCTTCAACAGCCATCTGCAGACCACCAGCGTCAGTCAGAACCGCAAGAAGTGGGAACGTGAGCTGATGGCCGACGACTCCCGACGCGAAACGAAAGCCGTGAAGGATGCTGCCGAGACGCTGCATGGCAATCTGCTGAAGCGGGCTGCTCAGGCCGACTCGTTGGCTGCCTGCATCCGACAATCGCCTTATCCGGTACTTTTCTGCGGTGATTTGAATTCATTGCCCTCTTCGTATACCTATTATAGAATCAGCTCATTGCTGGAGGATGGTTTCCGTACGGCCGGCCATGGGTACATGTACACCTACCGCAACGCCAAGCGTCTGCTGCGTATCGACTATGCGTTCCATTCGGCTGAACTGACAGCCGTAGACTACCGCTCGCCCGGCTGGAAACTGTGTAGCGACCACAATCCTGTTTTGCTGGAAGTAGCCTTGCCGCAGACTGAGATGCCGTTGGAACAAGAAGAATAATAGCTTTTTTTCACTGATACCTGTATTTTGTCATGTGTATGTAATGGAGGAATGCTGTATTTTAACTATATTTGCAGCGTTTTTCAAATATAAACATATTAAACATTAAAATCAAAGGTATTATGTTGAAAAAGGTAAAACTTATGCTAACGATTGTGCTGCTGCTTACAGCCGTGGTTGGCGTAAATGCACAGATTACCACTGCCTCTATGGGCGGTAAGGTGATGGACACAAACAATGAGCCGATTATCGGTGCGACTATTCAGGCCATACACGAGCCCTCCGGTTCACGCTATGGTGTGGTGACAAACATGGACGGACGCTATACCATCCAGGGTATGCGTACCGGTGGTCCTTACAAAGTGACAGTCTCCTACGTGGGTTATCAGACTCAGATTTTTCAGGATGTGACGCTGCAGTTGGGTGAAGTATATAACCTGAATGTGGATATGAAGGAAGCTTCTGAACTGTTGAGCGAAGTGGTGGTGACGGCTTCCAAGAGCAAGTTCACGACCGAGAAGATGGGTGCCTCTACCAACATTTCTCAGGCACAGATGAATGCGATGCCTAACATCAACCGCAGCATCAGCGACATGACCCGTATGTCGCCCTATGCCAACGGCATGAGCTTTGCGGGTGGCGACGGTCGTTCTACCAACTTCACCATCGACGGTGCCAACTTCAACAACAACTTCGGACTCTCCTCTGCGCTGCCGGGTGGCGGCAACCCTGTGTCACTCGATGCCATTGAGGAGGTGCAGGTAGTCATCGCTCCCTTTGACGTGCGTCAAACCAACTTCATCGGTGGTGGTATCAATGCCATCACCAAGAGTGGTACCAACACCTTCAAGGGAACTGCCTATACCTACTTCCGCAACCAGGATATGCGCGGTAACCGCATCGACGGCAAGGATCTTGGTGCCCGTGCCGATGAGTCGAAGACCACGTACGGCTTCACGCTGGGTGGCCCCATCATCAAGAACAAGCTCTTTTTCTTCGTCAACTACGAGAAAGAGAAGACTCCGGGTGAGGTTATCAAGTATCGTGCTCGCGAGGATGGCGAGGCAGCTACCGGTATGGTGTCGCGCACCTTGGCCAGCGACATGAAGCGGGTGTCCGACTTCCTGAAGCAGAAATATGGCTACGACACCGGTTCTTGGACCAACTTCCCCGGTGACGGTGAGAACCAAAAGATTCTGGCTCGCATTGACTGGAATATCACCGACCGTCATCGCTTGAGCTTGCGCTATAACAAGACTGAGAATACAGCATGGAATGAACCTAATGGATCATCCGGTAATACGGGATTGCGTTTGAGCGCGAACCGTGTAGGACCCAAGTCCATGGCATTTGCCAACTCGATGTATTCACAAGAAAATAATGTGGAGTCCATATCTGCCGACTTGAACAGTCGTTTCACCGACAAGATAAGCAACCAGTTGCTTTTCACTTACACCAGCATAGAGGACATCCGTGGCAGTAATTCTTCTCTTTTCCCCTTTATTGACATCATGGCCGGTAAAGATGATAATGGCAATCAGATTCTGGAACCCTATATCAGTGCCGGTTATGAACTCTTCAGCTACAACAATGGTGTACACAACAAAGTTACTACGCTTACCGACAACTTCACCTACTACCTCGGTAGCCATAAGCTGACAGCCGGTATCAGCTACGAACATCAGTTTGCCAACAATGCTTATATGCGCAACGGTACGGCTTACTACCGCTACAACAGCATTGACGATTTTCTGAACGGTGCTGCTCCCGAGTCGTTTGCCTTGGCCTATGGTTTCAATGGCAACAAGACCCCCAATGCGCAGGTAACCTTCAACCAGTTGGGCCTCTATGCCCAGGATGAGTGGGACATCAACCGCCGCTTCAAGTTGAGCTACGGTGTTCGTTTCGATAACTTGATGTTCGATGATAAGGACATTGAACGTAACACAGCTATCTATGAACTTGATTTCGGTGGTCGTCACATCGATACAGGCAAGTGGCCTGATGCCGGTTTCCGTATCTCTCCCCGTGTAGGTTTCGTGTGGGATGTAAAGGGTGACAAGACGCTGAAGGTACGTGGAGGTACGGGATTGTTTACGGGTCGCATTCCTTTGGTGTTCTTCACCAACATGCCGACCAATGCCGGTCTGGTACAGAATTTGGTGACCTTCACCACTACCTATAAGAATGGTGTGGCAATAAGTCATGACAGCCGTCTGGATCAATTGGCAGGAGGTATGATGACTGATATTGATGAAATTATCCAGAAGTTCAACTTGCCCACATCCATTGAGAAACATACAGTCGGTAGCCAAATGGCTGGTATCGCTGATGATTTCAAGATGCCTCAGGTTTGGAAGACTTCGATTGCCGTTGACTATCAGCTGCCTGTATCATTCCCCTTCACGGTAACCGGTGAGTTCATGTACACCAAGAACATCAATGCGGTGATTATGGACAATCTCAAGATTAAGGATCCTGAAACCAACAACTGGGAGCGTTTCAACGGTGCTGACAACCGCTACATCTATCCTTCTGATTTTGCATACAACTCTAAGAATGCCGTTGTATTGGACAATACCTCAAAGGGATGGGGTTATACGGCCAATATTACATTGAATGCCCAGCCCACCAAGGATTTGAACCTGATGGCAGCCTATACCCATACCGAATCGAAGGAGGTATCGGGTATGCCGGGTAGTGACCCTGTATCAGCTTGGACAAATCTGGTGACCGTTGATGGTCCTAACTTCGGTGGAGTGCAGCGTTCACGTTACGTGGTACCTGACAAGGTGATTGCTTCTGTCAACTACAACGTTCCCTTCAAGCACAGAGGGGTGTTGCGTGGTACCCGCCTCAGCCTCTTCTATTCGGGTTACTCCTACGGTGGCAACAGCTATTGCTATACCAACGATATGAATGGGGACGGCATCTCTAACGATTTGATGTACATTCCCCGCAACGACAGCGAAATCAAGTTCAAGACCGAAGAAGACCGTGCCGCTTTCTGGAAATTTGTAGAGCAGGATTCTTACCTGAAGAACCACAAGGGCGAGTATGCTGAGGCTTATGCAGCCCGTCTGCCTTGGGTACATCAGTTCGACTTCCGCTGGTTGGAGGACTTTGAGTTCAAGGTAGGAAAAACCAAGCACTGCTTCCAGTTGAGTTTCGACATTCTGAATGTGGGCAACCTGATTAACTCCAAGTGGGGTATCGGCAAGACGCTGACGCCTTCAAACGGTGCCCGCATCCTGAAGTACGAGGGTAAGGACGAACAGAACACCCCTATCTTCTCGATGTATAAGGATAAGGAAGGTAACGTTCCTACCCAGACTTGGGATACTTATCAGGACTACAGCCAGTGCTGGAAGTTGCAGGTGGGCATCCGCTACATCTTCAACTAATCTGGTTTGAGAACTATAAAAAAGAGCTGCCCCCTCTCATGCGGAACGGGACAGCTCTTTTTTTACACCTTTTTCGTTTGCCACTCGGTCAGGCAAAGCTGCGTAGCGTGCGTATCTCCTCTGCCCAGAGCGATTCGTCCGGCGTCTCCAGAATGATGGGCATGTCGTCAAAGCGACTGTCCTTCATCAACCGTTGGAAGAAGGAGATGTCTATCAGTCCCTTCCCGATGCTGTCGTGCCTGTCCACGCGGCTGGCCAATGCCTTCTTCGAGTCGTTCAGGTGGATGGCACGCAGGTAGCGGAAGCCTACGGTCTCTTCAAACTTCTGGAATACTTGGTCATACTCTTCCACCAGGTTGTATCCGGCGGTGAAGGTGTGGCAGGTGTCCAGACAGACACCCACGCGCGACTGGTCGTCCACGCGGTCGATGATGTAGCGCAATTGCTCGAACTCGTTGCCCACGTTGCTCCCTTGGCCGGCCGTGTTTTCGATGACAGCTGTCACACCCGTTGTCCGTGCCAGTACCAGGTTAATAGACTCCGCCACTCGGTTCAGACACTCTTCCAACGGAATCTTGTTCAGGTGGCTGCCGGGATGAAAGTTCAGCAACTTCAGTCCCAGCTGTTCGCATCGTTGCATCTCATCCAGAAAGGCTGCACGGCTCTTGGCCAGTCCCTCTTCCTCGGGATGTCCCAGATTGATGAGGTAGCTGTCGTGTGGCAGGATGTAGCGTGCATCCAGTTCGTACTTCTCGCAGTTCTCCTTGAAGAGGCGAATGCTGCTCTCAGTCAACGGTTTCGACACCCATTGACGTTGGTTCTTGGTGAACAGGGCAAAAGCGTTTGCACCGATTTCATGTGCATGGACGGGGGCGGATTCCACGCCGCCGCTGGCCGATACATGTGCTCCGATATACTTCATACTTGATTTCATTTAGTGGTTTGACGGACAAAGATAGCGCAAAAAACCGAGTAAGCGAGAGGAGAGGAAATTTATTTGCTCTTCCGAGCGTGAGGTTTTTATCAAAATCGAGCGAAGAACTTTCATGCTTGCATGAAAAAGTTATTCCGAGATGCCGCATATCTTATTTAAAGATAGTATCATTCCGTAAATGTTGGAGATTTATTTGGCGTATTTCAAATTAATCCCTACATTTGCCCACGTTTTGTTCCGCTTCCTTCGTTCGGAGGAAGAGGATGAAAAGGGAATCGGGTGCAAATCCCGGACAGTCCCGCTGCTGTGAGTTTCATTGAGCGGCACATCATATACTTGAATGCCACTGTGTTTCCCCTTACAAGGGGAGGATGGGAAGGCGATGTGTCGGAAACGAGTCAGAAGACCTGCAAAACAAAGTCAAGAAATTGTCCGTTCGAGGAAAGCGGGCAGTGTACAAGTAAGTTTTAGTACGTTCATTTGGTATGAAGGGAAAAATGTGGGCAAAGTGGTGTCTTTGTATGGCTCTTTGTGGTTTATGCAAAGCCTCTGTGGCCGTTGCGCAAGAGCTGACGGGCAGTGATACTATTTCCGGTAAGGTGCATCGGATAGAAGATGTGACGGTGACCGCCCGAAGGACACCGAACAAACTGTCGTCGGCCACTCCTGTGCAGACGTTGTCGGGCAGTGACCTCACCCAGCTGGGCATACAGGATATGGGAGATGCCGTACGTCGTTTTGCCGGTGCCAATGTCAAAGACTATGGCGGCATTGGTGGACTGAAGACGGTCTCCATCCGCAACATGGGTGCGGCCCATACAGCGGTGAGTTACGATGGCATTGCCGTGAGCAACTGTCAGGGCGGCCAGATTGATATTGGCCGTTTCTCTACAGACAATCTTGCTTCGCTTTCCCTGTCGGTAGGGCAAGGGGACGAACTGCTGCAATCGGCCCGCTTGTTTGCCTCGGCCGGTGTGTTGAGCATCCAAACGGAGAGACCCCATTTTGAAGAGGGACATCGTTCTGCCTGCCGTGTACGTATCAAGGGAGGTTCCTTTGGTTACATCACTCCTTCCATCCGTTGGTGGCAGCAGATGGGTAGCCGTACCACGCTGTCGGCCGACGCCACCTACATGCGTGCCGACGGTAACTATCCTTTCAGACTGACCAACGGGAAGTATGTGACCGATGAACGTCGCAACAATTCGCAAATCTACTCCTGGCAAGGGGAGGCCAACCTCTATCACGCCTTTCGTGACAGTAGCCGGTTGGAGGTGAAAGGCCACTACTTCTACTCCAAACGGGGACTGCCCGGGCCGGTGACGCTCTATAATCCGCTGAGCAACGAACAGCTTTGGGATGAAAACAGCTTCGTACAGGCCCGATATACCCGCTCGTTTGCCGGCAAGTGGACCTTACTGGGGCAGGCCAAGTATAATCACGGCTGGAATCAGTACCGCGATCAGGGCAAGCAGTATGACAACGGTATCTATCAGGCGGTCCATCGTCAGGACGAATACTACCTGTCTGCCTCGTTGCTCTATCAGCCGGTGGCGGGCTTAGACTTCTCGTTGGCGCAGGACGGTGTGGTGAACAAGTTGCGCAGCAATATGCCGGACTGTCCTTTCCCGACCCGTTACTCTTCACTGACCGCTTTCAACGCCCGCTACCGCAATCGTTTCGTCACGTTGACTGGCATGTTGCTTTATACAGCCCTGTTTGAAGAGGTGAAGGTAGGAGAGGTTCCCGATAATTTTCGCCGGTTGGCTCCTTCGCTCTCCGTAAGCATCCAGCCGTTTGCCGAAGAGGCGCTTTACCTCCGCCTGATGTATAAGAGCACCTTCCGTACCCCTTCCTTCAATGACCTGTACTATTATCGGTTGGGCAACCGCTCGTTGCGTCCCGAGAAGGCCGATGAATATAATATCGGTATCACGTGGGGGCGTCCTCTGCTTCCTTTTATGGACTATTTCACCTTGACGGCTGATGCCTATTACAACGATGTGACGGACAAGATTGTCGCTTTCCCCACTACGTATGCCTGGCGTATGGCCAATTATGGAACGGTTCATGCTACCGGGGTGGATGTGACCTTGGCCACTGCACTGCGTTTGGCCCGCCGATATACCCTTTCGTTGACGGGAAGCTATACTTGGCAGAAGGCCATTGACCTGACCGACTCCGACTCGAAGAGCTATAAGGACCAGCTGCCTTATACCCCCAAGCACGCAGGCAATGCCTCGCTGATTCTGGAGACTCCTTGGTGCAACGTGGGCTATTCGATGGTAGGGGTGAGCGAGCGCTATTGCTTGTCGCAGAACATTCCCGAGAATCGGATAGATGGCTATCTGGAGCATACGGCCACGGTGTCGCGCGAGTTTGCCGTAAGCCATGCCCAACTGCGTCTGCAGGCCGAATGGGTGAACTTTACCAACGAGCAATACGATGTCATCAAGTACTATCCCATGCCGGGACGGTCGTGGCGGGTGACGGGTACCTTTACGTTTTGAGAAACAGTAATCTATCTATGAACTAATAGTAAATGACAATGAAACTGAAGAATCTATTATTTGGTATGTTGTGCATGCTCGCCTTGGCTACCTTGGCAACAGCATGTAGTGATGACAACGACGGTCTGGACGATAGCGGCTCCACCGTAGCTTTGCCCGAGCATCGCGTGTTCATTCTGAACGAGGGAACGAACAAACAGAACAATGCCGGCATCCTGTTTTACGACCCTGCCGGCAAGGTAGCCACCATCAGTGACATCTTCAAGAAGCAGAACAATGCCTCGCTGGGTGATACCGCTCAGGATATGATTGAATATAAGGGCTCTATCTATGTCTCAGTCTATGGTTCCAATTACTTGGCCAAACTGAATGCGGCCGGCGTAGAGCAGGCAACGGTCTCCTTTGTCAACGATGCCGACCTGGCTGCAGGCATCCGCTACATCGCGGCTGAAGGCGGCTACATCTATGCCTCCTTCTACGGCGGTGCCGTTGCCAAAATCAACGCCTCTACGTTGAAGGTGGAGGGCAAACTGACCGGGCTGGGCGACAATCTGGAGGGTGTAGCCATCTGCAACAACAAACTGTATGTCTGCGACTCCTATCGTGTGGAAGGTACGAAATATATTTATAACAAGCAGTTGGTTGTGATAGACCTCTCTACCTTTACAAAGAACGGCTCCTTGGAGGTGGCGACGAATCCGAACTGCCTGCTTGAAGAGGATGACAAGCTCTTCCTGATTTCATGGGATTACTCCTCGTATGCCGGCTATGTGCTGCAGATGATTGAACCGGCTGCCGGAAACAAGGTGACACAGATAGGCAACGCCACCTATATGGCTGCTGAAGACGGCATTCTTTACCTGGTGAATTCGATTACAGATTTTTCCAACTATCCGGAAACGTCTACCGTCAACACCTTTTTTACCTACAACATCGCTACAGGTGCCGTATCGAACAGCACATTCCTGAAGAATGCGCCGGAAGAGTTGCTCTCTACCAGTCTGTATATGATGGAGATTGACGACGAGACGGACGATATCTATGTCGGAACCACGTTCTACAGTGCCGGCAACGGCAACATCTACCGTTTCAAGAAGGACGGAACGTTCGTAGAGAAGTTTGATTGCGGTGGTCAGAATCCGAAAACATTGGTTTCATTCTGATAACGCTCCGCTATGAAACAGATTTTACTATCTGCCTATATAGTAATGGCAGCCTTGCTTCTCCTCTCTTGCGGAGGCAGAAGCGGGGCTGCTTCCGCATTGCAGCAGGGCGACACGCTGCACTTCCGCTATGCGTCGCTGCTGACGGTGACCCGACAGGCGGACTATACGGTAGCTTCGGTTCGCAACCCGTGGGACACCTTGCGCACGCTGCATACCTATATCCTGGTTCCTGCTGCCAACGAGCTGCCTGCCCATCTGCCTCCAGGTACAGTGGTGCGTACCCCGCTGCGCAAGGCATTGGTCTACTCGTCGGTACATTGCAGCCTGTTGCACACTTTGGGCGTGCTCAATGCCGTAGGCGGCGTGTGCGACCTGCGCTACATCAAGCTGCCCGACGTGCAGGAACGTTGCCGTCAGGGAGTGATGACCGATTGCGGTGACGGACTGAATCCGGACTTGGAACGTGTCATCGACATGCATCCCGATGCCATCCTGCTCTCTCCCTTTGAAAACAGCGGTGGCTACGGACGTATCGAGAAACTGAATGTACCCATCGTGGAGTGTGCCGACTATATGGAGACATCGGCGTTGGGACGGGCCGAATGGATGCGTTTCTACGGCTTGCTTTTCGGTGTGGAGGCTAAGGCAGACTCCCTTTTTGCACAGGTGGAACAACGCTATCAGGCCTTGAAGCAGCAGGCGGCCCAGTCTGTCACTTCGCTCTCCGTATTACCCGACTTGAAGACGGGTGCTACCTGGTATATGCCCGGCGGACGTAGCACGGTGGGTGGTCTCTTTAAGGATGCCAGTGTGCGCTATGCCTATGCCGACGACACACATAGCGGCTCTATCCCATTGGCCTTTGAGACCGTGTTCGACAAGGCAGGTGATTCCGATGTCTGGCTCATCCGTTACAACCGTGACCGTGACATGACGTATGCCGACCTGCAGTCCGATTTCGTGGGATACTCCGCATTGAAGGCTTTCAAGACCCGACGTGTCTTCGGGTGTAACACGGCACATGTCTCCTATTACGAAGAGGCACCTTTCCGCCCCGACTATCTGTTGGCCGACTACATACAAATATTTCATCCTGAAATAGGAGATTTGGGAGGATTACGCTATTTTTGTCCGTTGAAATGAAAAGTGTCCATTACGTGTAATTCATAACTGCTTTATGTACCGTCGCGTTGTATTGCTTCTGCTGGTTATTCTGCTGCTTTTTGCCGCCAATCTGTTGGTAGGCTCTGTCGCTATCCCTGTAGAGGAGGTGCTCTCTATCCTGCTCGGCAAGGAAGGCACGAAGGCCAGTTGGTCGTTCATCGTCTGGGAATCACGTTTGCCTCAGGCACTGACAGCCATGCTGAGCGGCGGTGCGTTGGCAGTATGTGGTCTGATGTTGCAGACTGCATTCAAGAATCCGTTGGCGGGAACCTCTATTCTGGGTATCAATTCAGGAGCCAGTCTGGGAGTGGCATTGGTGATGCTGCTGTTTGGAGGCAGTGTGACGGCCGGCACGTTGACCCTCTCCGGTTTCCTTTCCGTGCTGGCAGGTGCCTTTACCGGTGCCATGGCTGTGCTGGCGGTCATCCTCTTCTTCTCTTCACTCATACGGAGCAACGTCATGCTGCTGATTGTCGGCATCATGATTGGCTACATTACCTCGTCTGTCATCTCGTTGCTCAACTTTTTCGCTACAGCCGAGGGCGTGCAGTCCTACTTGGTGTGGGGGTTGGGCAATTTTGGCGGTGTCTCGTTGCAGCAGATGCCTGTCTATGCGGCTGTCACCCTTTTGGGGCTTTTCGCCTCGCTGCTGCTCATCAAGCCGCTGAATGCCCTCCTGCTGGGCGACCGCTATGCGGCCAATCTGGGCATCCATACCCGCAGAGTACGCCGTTGGCTGCTTATCGTTACCGGTCTGCTGACAGCCATTACCACCGCTTTTTGCGGCCCTATAGCCTTTATCGATTTGGCAGTGCCCCATCTGGCCCGTCTGCTGTTGGGCACTTCCAATCACCGTTCTCTCTTGCCTGTGACCATCCTTAGCGGGGCGGTGGTTGCCTTGTGCTGCAACCTGATTTGCGTGTTGCCTGGCGAGTCGGGTATCATCCCGCTGAATGCCGTCACGCCTATGATAGGGGCACCTGTGGTCATCTATGTGATTGTAGGAAAGAAAAGGGCTTGACATAATTCGATGAGGAAATAGTTGCATATCTCCAAAAACTTAACGACTTTTGTGTGCAGGTAGCTTGTTGAAAAAACAAATTAACTATTGAAAGATGAAGATAGGTATACTTGGAGCCGGACACATCGCAGAGAAGATGGCGTCCACGTTGCAATCGTCGCCGGGCGGATGCAGCAATTACGCCGTGGCATCACGCAGTTACGACAAGGCAAAGGCTTTTGCGGAGAAGTGGAACATCCCACGAGCTTATGGTTCGTACGAGGAAATGTTGCAGGATGGGCAAGTGGACTTGGTGTACATTGCCACACCCCATTCGCATCACTTCACCCATACCATGATGGCCTTGAATGAGGGGAAGCCTTGTCTGGTGGAGAAGGCCTTTATGGCCAATGCACGTCAGGCGGAGACAGTCATTGCCTTTGCACATGCCAAGGGAGTGTTTGTGACAGAGGCGATATGGACACGCTACCTGCCGATGTCGCACTTGGTGCGTGAAGTCATGCAGAGCGGAATCATTGGCGAGCCTCGTCTCTTGTCGGCCACGTTGTGCTATGCTATCGATTACAAAGAGCGGATTGTCCGTCCGGAACTTTGTGGAGGCGCGTTGCTCGATTTGGGTGTCTACGCCTTGAACTTTGCCCGTATGTATTTCGGGACGGACATCGTGCGCACGGTGAGCAACTGCCAGCTGGGCGCTACCGGTGTGGATATGCAGGAATCCATCTCGCTCTCTTTTGCCGATGGCAAGATGGCTAATCTGCAGGCCGGTGCCTTGTGCTACAACGACAGGCAGGGCATCATCAGCGGCAGCGAAGGCTATATTCGGGTGGACAACATCAATTGTCCCGAAAGGGTGGAGGTGTATCGCCAGAATCGCCTGACGGCCACCTATACGAAACCCGACGACATGATTACCGGATTTGAATATCAGGTGATGGAGTGCCAGCGATGCCTGCAGGAGGGCAAGTTGGAGTCGGACATGATGCCTCATGCGGAGATTCAGGCAGTGATGCGTCAGATGGATGCTTTGCGCAGGGAGTGGGGAGTGGTATATCCGATGGATATGGAGGAACGTTAGGCATTGAGCATGAATGGATTATGTATTTAGTGAAGAAAAAGTGTAAAAAAACTGAGCGAAACACTTGCACAGTCCAAAAGTTTCCTATACCTTTGCACCGCAATTCGGAAGAATGCTGGTCTTGAAAAGGAAGTTTGGGTGAGTGGCTGAAACCACCAGTTTGCTAAACTGACGTACGGGATTCCGTACCGGGGGTTCGAATCCCCCAGCTTCCGCACCAATTACATGGTGGATTCGTCTAATGGTTAGGACACATGCCTCTCACGCATGCAATACGAGTTCGATTCTCGTATCCACTACAAGCTTAGTGTTGCACCCTTAGCTCAGTTGGTAGAGCAACTGACTCTTAATCAGTGGGTCCAGGGTTCGAGTCCCTGAGGGTGTACCAAGAGTGAGGTTAGGGGTTGAAATCTGAGAATGTATGTTCTCGGATTTTTTTGTATAGATACGTCTGGTATCAGGCAAACGCAATGACAAAGGGTCAGCGGATTTTCCCGGTTGGCGTTGAAGAGATCAAGAGTATAGTGTTATCTTGGTGCAGTGCCAGGATGATGAAAAGCGTCATCAGCATGTCCATGCGCAGGGTGACGGCCATGCCGATGAACAGTCCACACGTCAGCAACATGGTCTGTGCCAATGTGCGCTCTTCACTGCCCATATCCCGACCGACCCAGCGGTTCATGGTGTACACAATGTATCCTGCCGGAAAGGGTTCACTTCGTAAAATCGCTACAAAGATAGAAGGCAATTCTGTAGAGATTTTGAAGAAGAACCCTATGGGATCCTAAAACGGTTGTCTATTGCTTCTCCAGCGAGAATCCCAGCATCATGCCATCGTAGCTGCCGGCTAGCGAGCCGATGGTCTTCAAGGTGGTGTTGCTGCTCTTGCTGGATAGGAATGCTATCAGCTTCAGCAGCTTGTCCGACTCGAACAGCATATCCATCTTGCCGGAGGTGCAGGCCAGCGTGGCATTCAGGTTGATGAGTCTACTGAAGGCGAGGCTCACCTTCTTGCTGTCAGTGTCGTAAGTGTAGCTGCCGCTGGTGGTCTTCTTGGCAATCCGTGCCGTGAAGGTGCTGTCGGCATTGAATGTAAACTCCATCTGTCCGGGGGTGATGCCCACCTTGGCAAGCTGCTCGTCCAGCTTCTTTTCGGCCGTGGAGGCGGCTACCGCTCCGCCTGCCTGCTGCAGGAGGTTGTCGGATTCAAACTGGATGGCAGAGCCGGTAAAGAGCCAGGTGCCGGTCATATCGGTGTTGCTTTGGCCGGTGACGGCACTGATTACCTTCTCAATGTTCTCTTTGTTGAAGAGGTCATTCAACGATTGCGCCTGGCAGTGGTTGCCTGCCAGCATAGCGGCAACGAAGAGTTGCCAGAAAATCATCTTTTTCATCATATTTTGTATTGGGTTGTTGTTCTTAGGAATGTGCTGTCACATCCCTGTTTATCTGTTCAATATAGTCGAGTAGCTCCTGCCGGCCTGCTTTGCTCTCAGAGGAGGTGACAAAGTAGGGTGGCAGCTCTTCCCACTGCTCCTGCAACTGCCTCATGTAGCCAGCGATGTTGCTCTTCAGCTTGCCGCCCTTCAGCTTGTCGGCCTTGGTGAAGACCAGGGCGAAGGGTACGCCGTTCTCGCCCAGCCACTCGATGAAGGCGAGGTCGATGGGCTGCGGGTCCAGCCGGCTGTCGATGAGCACAAAGAGGCAGGTCATCTGTGCCCGCTGCAGTATGTAGCTCTGGATGATATGCTGTATCTGCTCCTGTCCCTTCTGGCCGCGTTTGGCATAGCCGTAGCCGGGGAGGTCTACCAGGTACCACCTCTTGTTGATGAGGAAGTGGTTGATGAGCATGGTCTTGCCGGGAGTGGCCGAGGTCATGGCCAGTCCTTTGCGCCCTGTCAGCATATTGATGAGGCTGGATTTTCCTACGTTGGACCGTCCGATGAAGGCGTATTCGGGCAGGTTACCTGCCGGGCATTTCTGTACGTCAGTGTTGCTGATGACGAATTCAGCGTTCGATATTTCCATCTGTTGTTGTTCTATGTTAGGGTTCCTGATGTCTCAAATCTCCTGCAAAGTTAATACTTATTTCAAAAATGGATTCCCTTGAATCTTTTTTTTCCTATCTTTTAATAAGATAAGCTGCATCTCGGAAAAACTTTTCATGCAAGCATGAAAGTTCTTCTCTCGATTTAAATAAAAACCTTGCACTCGGGAGAGTAAATAAATTTCCTCTCCTCTCATTTACTCGGTTTTTTGCATTATCTTTGTCGCCCGATAGCGCATTTTTGTTTATGAACGGACAATATCCATCGACATTGTTAGAGAAGGCTGTGGGTGAGTTTGCCAAGCTGCCCGGGGTAGGGCGGAAGACGGCCATGCGGTTGGTGCTGCACTTGCTGAGGCAGGACACGGCGGCGGTGGAGGCTTTCGGCCGTGCCATCGTCACTTTGAAGCATGAGGTGAAGTACTGCAAAGTGTGTCACAACATATCCGATACGGAGACTTGCCGCATCTGCGCCAGTCCGCAGCGCGATGCTTCGGTGGTTTGCGTGGTAGAGAACATACGCGATGTGATGGCCGTGGAGGCCACACAGCAGTATAGGGGGCTCTATCATGTGTTGGGTGGAGTCATCTCGCCCATGGACGGCATCGGGCCGGGCGATCTGCAGATAGAGAGCCTGGTGCAGCGTGTGGAGGTGGGCGGCATCGAGGAGGTGATACTGGCACTGAGCTCCACCATGGAGGGCGACACTACCAACTTCTATATCTACCGCAAGCTGGAGAAATACCCGGTAAAGCTCTCTGTGATAGCCCGCGGCATATCGGTGGGTGATGAGCTGGAGTATGCCGACGAGGTGACGTTGGGACGTAGCATTGTGAACCGCACTCCTTTCACAGGAAGTGTATAATCTTACTGTATATGGAAAAAGAGATTCGAAAGACGGTCGGACTGACCTGTAGCTTGTATGGAGCGTTTTGGCTCCTGCCCATTCTGCTGGTGGGTATGGGCGAGTGTGGAGAGAGTTGGATTGGCGTGTATGCCGACGATGCCTCTGCCGTGTATTGGGTAGAGACCCTCACCATTTTGCTGACGGCTGTGTGTGTGCCGGCCTCCCTGAAGCTGTTTTCGTGGGTGCTGGGCAGGCAGATAAGCAAGGCCACCATAGTCAGGGCGTTGCATCTGTACACCGTATGGAGCGGGCTGCGTCTGCTGCTGCTGGCCATGCCGCTCGTATCGGGCCTGCTCACCTACTATCTGATGTGGAGCGGAAAGGGCATCTTGTGTGCCATGATTGCCTTGACGGCCTCGCTGTTTTGCCTGCCGGGCGAACAGAGGCTGCGCCATGAACTGTGCATAGAGCAGGGCGGGGAGGAAGAGTGAACCATGAACCTGATAGCTGAGATAAGAGAAGATGAAACAATATTTTACTGGCGAGCACATCTGCCTGCGGGCGGTGGAACCGGAAGACCTGCAGGTGATGTATGAGATGGAGAACGACCCCTCCATGTGGGATGTGAGCAACTTCAACGTTCCCTACTCGAAGTATGTGCTCCGGCAGTATATAGAGAACAGCCAGTACGACCTCTTTGCCGACAAGCAGTTGCGCCTGATGGTGGTGGAGCGGCAGACTGGCCGGGTGGCAGGGACGCTGGATGTGAGCGACTTTGCACCGATGCACTGCCGGGGCGATGTGGGGATTGCCTTGCGGAGCGACTTCCGCGGCAAGGGATATGCACGCGAGGCGTTGCAGCTGCTCTGCGACTATTGCTTCGGCTTTCTGCACATGAAGCAGCTGACGGCCCATGTGGGTGCCGGCAACGAGGCCAGCCTCCAGCTGTTCCGCTCGTGCGGGTTCGTGCCATGCGGGCATCTGAAGGAGTGGTGGCGCATGGAGGACGGCTACGTCGATGTGGCGCTGCTGCAAAAGGTGCAGTGACAGCATCCGGCCGATGATGGGGCAACCTGCTCACGATGAGGTGATAAGCCTCTCCGGCATGGTGGAGACGAAAAATATTTTTCAAAAAAGTGCGTCAAAGCTATTGCAGATTCCAAATTAATGTCTACCTTTGCAACCGCAATCGAGAGAGATGCCGATAAACATTGATACTTTGGTGCGTTAGTTCAGTTGGTTAGAATACATGCCTGTCACGCATGGGGTCACGGGTTCGAGTCCCGTACGCACCGCTTCCTTAAGATGTAAATCAAGCAAAGTCCTGAAGTATAATACTTTGGGATTTTTTTTTGTTTACGGCGGACATGGCAAAAAGCTGGAATTGAGGATTGATGAAAACAATCGGATAATATCTTCCATTATCGGGATAAGTCGGGTTATATACTGCCAACTCAAGAAAATCACGGCTTTCCTCTCGGTAAAGATGCACTTTTACAGTGACATTTTTACCATTATCGGCAAAAAAACACGTACATTTGTACGTGAATTTGAGTAAAAACTTGCCGATAACGATTGTATCTATATCATGTCATAAAGTGTTCACTTAATCATTCATTATTTGGAATTATGCGCTGGAAACATTATGTTTGCACAGCATAATAATATGGATTATGAAATTCGTTGATAGAATAAGGATACACTTAAAAACAAATGGAATAATATGGTAAACTTTGATTATCAAACACCTACCCGACTGATATTCGGTAAGGGGGTGGTGGCAGAAAAACTGCAAGAGGTGATGGCACAGTATGGCAACAGGGTACTCATCACTTACGGAGGAGGCAGCATCAAGCGGAGCGGGCTTTACGACCAGGTGCTGGAACTGCTCAAGGATAAGGAAATCTATGAGCTGCCGGGCATCGAGCCGAATCCGAAGTTCAATCCCAGCGTGCTCGCAGGGGTGCGTATCTGCAAGGAGCATCACATCGACGTCATCCTCTCTGTAGGAGGAGGCAGCGTGCTCGACTGCACCAAGGCCATCGCCGGAGCTGCCTGTTCCGACGAAGATCCGTGGGACATCGTTATCGGCAAGGCTCCTACGCTAAAGGCTATCCCCATTGTGGACATCATCACGTTGGCTGCAACGGGCTCGGAGTATGATTCGGGCGGAGTGATTTCGCGCACGGAGAGCAACGACAAGCTGGCCTACTTCTCACCTTATGTGTTCCCTGCCGTGTCGTTTATCGACCCCACCTACACCTTTACCTTGCCGGTCAAGCAGACATTGGCCGGCGTAGCCGACTGCATCAATCACATCATGGAGCAGTACTTCTGTGGCGAGCACATCAGCATGAACGATGCCTTTATGGAGGGAGCTGTCAGGTCGTTGGTGAGAAACGTGAAGGTAGTGTTGGAGAAGCCGGACGACTATGAGGCTCGTGCGGAGATATTCTATGCAACTACGCTGGGTTGCAACGGCATCTATGCGCTGGGCAACTCCGCCAGTGGGTGGCCGATGCATGCCATCGAACACGCGCTGTCCGGACACTACGACATCACGCACGGCGAGGGACTGGCCATCGTCACTCCACGCTGGATGCGGCATATACTGAACAGCACCACCGGCGAACTGCACGAGCAGGTCGTGGAGCGTATCACCTCTTTCGGACAGAATGTGTTCGGTACAGCCACACCCGAGGAGAGCATCCAGGCTATCCACGATTTCTACAAGGGCATCGGCATCCCCATGACGCTGCGCGAGGTAGGCATCGATGAGAGTCGCATCGGTGAGATGGCTCACCACGTGGCACTGAACGAGGGACTGGATGAGGCATGGGTTCCTTTGCATGAGGAGGACATTGCCGCCATCCTGCGCGACTGCTTGTAAGAAGACCCAATTAAAAAAAGAGAACCGTCTCTTGCCGAATTGACAGAAGACGGTTCTCTTTTTGTCGCTACGAATCACTCAAACAGCCCTCCGAATCCGAAATAGATTTGTGTTTTCACCGGTAACGGTAAATTCTGGGGCGTCCAAATCTATGATGACCACAATGATTGGTCGCCGACGCATCGGCAAGACCTCCCTCCTGCTGTCAACCTCATTCTTTGCGGTTCCATCTATTCGATGATGAAACGGATATTCGAGAACGGCGACGAGCCTCTGTATGGGCGTCGCGATTCCGCCATTCTCCTGAACCCCTTCCGTACGGATGTACTTCGCTTCATACTGCATGATCACAACCCGAATTTCAAGCCCGACGATTTGCTGTGCCTCTATATGCTGACAGGAGGAGTAGCAAAATATGTGGCACTGCTGATGGATGCCAAAGCTACGACATGCGCGAAAATGCTGAAGTATGCCACCTCTCCCGATTCTCCGTTCGTCACAGAAGGCATAGAACTCCTTATATCAGAATTCGGGCGCGACAACGGCACATACTTCAGCATACTGCAACTCATAGCAGCCGGCATGACCACCCAAAGCGAGATAGACAGCGTGATTGGCAAGAATTCCGGTGCCTACCTAAGCAACCTCTGCGACGAATACTCGTTTATCACCAAAAAACACTCCCCTGTTCAGCAAACTGGGAGCAAGAAACATCAGATGGAACATTGACGACTGTTACCTGCGCTTCTGGTTCCGGTTCATCTATCCACATCAAGGCATGATTGAGGCAGGGCAGACCGCACTGCTCCAGCAATATGTCACCGACAATTATGAACAATTCCTTGAACGCAGGTTCCAGATTAAGATGATGGAGAGCGGCCCATATACCCGTATCGGCAACTGGTGGGACAAGTGCGGAGAGAACGAACTTGACCTCATAGCGTCAATGAGTTCAACCATATAGCCCCATGGAACGGTTGTTATCTCCTAATGAAACGGTTGTTATCTATAGGAGAAACAGTTGTTCCATGACCTATGAAACAGTTGTTCCATGCCTGTTTGTACACCCTTGAAAATGCGGTGGTACGACAGTGATAACGGTGATTGTTGCAGCAAAATAAGTGCTTTTTTGATGAAAAAAAAGCGGTTATCTGCCACAAATCTGCCCAAACTTGCAAAAAAACGCCCAAAAACGACTTGTTTTGAACCCATTTTTTCAAAAAATGGGCTATTTTTGTGTTAATGATTGTGAATATGAAAATATCTGCCACACTTTTTTGATGCTTAATCCGTTTATATAGAGGAAACTAACAAGAAGTGTGTGGCAGATGGCAGATAAACAAAACTTGTCACGCGCGCACGTGCGCGAAAGAGATGTGTGCGCGAGAAGAAGAGATTTTTGCGTACTGGATCTTCAATATGCGAGATTGGGTTTCTCTATTCCGACTATCAGACACCTCCTCTCTGAAGTCTCATCACGATACCCCCAGCATCGGAAGGGTCAGTTCCTCATGGAGGGAGAGTTCGTATTCCCGGTCATATACAAGGATGGTGAGTCCTTCGCCTGCAATGAGGGTGATGTGGACGGCATCCCGCTGTACCTGAATCTGGAGGGTACGTGCCTGATAGTTCACTTTGAAGGCATAGTTCTTCCATGGGTGAGGGATGACGGGCGAAAAGCTGGGACGACCATGCAGCACTTGCATCCCCGCAAAGCCGCGTACGATGGCCAGCCAGCTGCCCGGCATACTGGTGATGTGCAGTCCCTGGTCGCTCTCGTTGTTGTAGTCGTCCAAATCCAGGCGGGTGGTTTGCATGAAGAGCTTGTAAGCCTTCTCCAGCTTGCCGATGCGTGCAGCCAGGATGGCATGGATGTGGGGCGAGAGGGACGACTCGTGTACGGTGAGGGGTTCGTAGAACTCGAAGTTGCGACGGATGGTATCGAGGTCGAAGTGATAATAGTAGAGATAGAGTCCCAACAGTACATCGCCCTGCTTGATGTAGCAGGAACGCAGGATGCGGTCCCATGACCAATGCTGGTTGATGGGGCGTTCGTCAGCCGGGATGGTGTCGGCCGGCAGGATGGTTTTGTCCAGGTAACCGTCGTTCTGTACGAAGATACCCAGTTCGGCATCTTCGGGCAGGTAGATGTGCTGGATGATGTCTTGCCAGCGCGCACTCTCCTCAGCCTGCTGGAAGTGGGTGATGCGGCGGACGCGGGCATACTCGTCGGGATAGCGGTCGGCAATGACCTCCAGAAAGTGGAGGGTTGTCATCAGGCATTGCCGGCACGAGTAGTTGGTGTACCAGTTGTTGTCCACGTTGTTCTCATATTCGTCGGGGCCGGTCACACCCAGAATGACGTATTTCTGTTTGGGGCGGGAGAAGGACACCCGTTGGCTCCAGAAACGGCAGATGGCAATCATCATCTCCAGTCCGTAGTGGGCAATGAAGTCGAGGGAACCTGTCAGTACGGAATGTTGCAAGATGGCGTAGACGATGATGTTGTTCCGATGTATCTCCTCGAAGGTGATTTCCCATTCGCTGTGACACTCCTCACCGCTGCTGGTCACTTGTGGGAAGAGGGCGGCACCGTCGGTGAAGCCCAGCTTGCGGGCGTTTTCGATGGCCCGGTTCAGGTGGTTGTAGCGGTAGATAAGCAGATTCTGGGTCACCTCTTTCGAGGTAGAGAGCAGGAAGAAGGGGACACAGCACAGCTCCGTGTTCCAGTAGGTATTGCCTCCATACTTTTCGCCGGTAAATCCTTTGGGCCCGATGTTCAGGCGAGGGTCATCTCCCCGATAGGTCTGGTAGAGCTGGAAGATGTTGTAGCGGATACCCTGCTGGGCCTCGGCATCGCCTTTGATGACGACGTCGGTTTCGTCCCATATCTCGTTCCAAGCCTGTTTGTGCTCGTTCCGCAGTTTGTCCCATCCGAGGGCGCGGGCAGAGCGGGCCGTACGGATGGCGTGTTCCACCAGTTCGGATCGCTCGTGGTAGAGCGAGGTCAGCAGAGCGGTGTACTTGACGAGTGTGACGGTATCGCCGGGTTTCACATCGGTACCCAAGCTGAATCCCGTCTGTTTCTCTTTCTCAATGCGGATGGGGTTGGTTGTGGTCTCCCGATGGTTCTTGAAGAACTGGTAGGTCATGGCATAGCACACCTGGGCATCCTCACGTCGTGTCTGTGTCCAAAGGTAGGCACAGTCGTTGGAGGCACCCGAACGCAGGATGTTCCAGATTTTTTCATTTGGACGGTCTGTATCGTTGGTGAAGGCTGCGTCAAGCAGCGGAACCAGCGAGATACGTCCTTTGTAGTTGAGCGAGGTGACACTGTAGCGGATGAGGCTGAGGTCGGGGCGTGACATGTGTGCCAGGTGCTCGACGTGCAGGCGCAACTGGTTGCCTCGGGGCGAGGTGACATCTACATCGCGGTACGAGATTCCTTCGCGCATGTCCAGCCGTCGGTGGAAGCTGTCCACATCCCATTGGGCTAGGTCCAGCTCTTCGTCGATGAGGCGCAGGTGGATGCGGCTCCAGTTCGCGGCCTTGGGTATGCGGGTGTAGAAGCGGGGGAATCCGTTCTTCCACCAGCCTACGCGGGTCTTGTCTAAGTATGAGATGCCGGCCACAAACGAGCCTTGGTAGCTGTCGCTGCTGTAGGGCTCTTCAAAGTTGCCGCGTAGTCCGAAGCGGCCGTTTCCGATGCTGAAGATGCTTTCCGAGATGCGTAGGTTGTCGGCATGGAAGCTATCTTCTATGATGTTCCATTCATCCGTTTTCAGGTATTTTTTCATGGCGAGTGTGCTTTTCTAAAAGTTCTTCGCCGTAAAAATAGATAAAACAAATGAATTATGCAAGCTTTCGCTTCTTCCAAAGTTGATAACTGTTGATGATGTTCTGCCATAGCACGTAAGAGCCGGGGGCTACCGACGAAAGCGGGCTCAGGTAAGTGTAGGCCATCCAGATGGCCAACACGGTGTTCTTCTGTCCCAATGCTTGCCCGGCACTGATGCGGTCGTGGTAATGGCTGCCTATCCGCTTGCCGAAGAGAAACTGCAGGCAACAGGTAATCAGGCCGGCCAGTGCCAGCAGGTATTCGGTATGGACCGGTGCCTGGCTGGTGGCCAAAGAGCGGACTGTCTGCCCCGACACGATGGCTAAGGCTACGGCCCACAGATAGAAAGCGGTCTGGTGATAGTCAGTAAGCAACCGGTGCAGGCGCGGAGTAAAGGCACGCAGCAGACAGGCCAGAAAGAAGGGACAGAGCAACAGCGGGAAGACCTTGCTCAGAATCTTCAGAAAAGCCGAAAAGAAGGTGAGCCCTTCGTGTGGCTCGACCAGCGGGAAGAGCAGCGGTACAAAGAGGGCGGCCAGCAGATTGGAGAGCAGGGTATAGGTGGTCAACGTGGCGGCACTGCCTCCCAACTTGCCTGTGATGACGGCGGCGGCTGTAGCCGTGGGACAGATGAGGCAGACCATGGCCCCTTCGAACACCTGCTTGTAGGTCTCGTCCATCGGACAATAAAGCAGCAGGGCCACGACAGCCAGACACGTGCATGATTGGATGAGAAGCAACCAGCCGTGCCAGGTACGCGGCTTCAAATCGCGTATCTCCACTTTGCAGAAAGTGAGCAGCAGTTGGGCGAAAATCAGGGTAGGGGTCAGAAAAGCAATCAGATTCTTGGTGAATGGTTTGGCCGGGGTCAGCCAGGGAATGCGTGCGAAAGCAAAGTATCCCAGTGTGCCGACCAGCATGGCCAGCGGAAGTGTCCAGTTCTTCAAGAAACGGACAAGGGCATTCTGTTTCATTTCTTCTATACTATATGTATTTTATAGTTAATCTCGTAAATTCAAGAACTCGCTTTTTCGGCCTGCAAAGTTACTTCAATTTGGGAAAAACTGGCGGCTTTTTCTCAAAAACTGCCCGAAAAGAGGAAGAGAATAGTAAAACTTGTAGATAAAGTGGGAGTTTTCTATAAAAAAGAATTAAATTTGCGCGGTTTTTCATTCGGAATTCTTTATGAGACTATACAGACCCTGTGTGAATAGGATACGCTTGTGTATCGCTCTGCTGATTGCTCCTTGGCTGGCATGGAGTGTGGCAGCCAAAGACTTTGTGCTGGTTATCGATGCAGGCCACGGCGGACATGACCCCGGAGCCATCGGGCGAATCTCTAGAGAGAAGAACATCAATCTGAACGTGGCTTTGAAGCTGGGACGGATGGTAGAGCAGAATTGTCCGGACGTCAAGGTAATCTATACGCGAAAGAAGGATGTCTTCGTCGCGTTGGACCGCCGGGCGGAGATTGCAAACAATGCTAAGGCCGACCTCTTCATCTCTATCCATACCAATGCGTTGGCTAAGAACAAAACCACGCGAGGTGCATCGACGTGGACGCTGGGTTTGGCCAAATCGGATGAAAACCTGGATGTGGCCAAGCGGGAAAACTCGGTTATCCTGTACGAGAACGACTATCGTACACGCTATGCGGGATTCAACCCCAATTCAGCCGAATCATATATCATCTTCGAATTCATGCAGGATAAATACATGTCGCAGAGTGTACATCTGGCTTCGCTGGTGCAGCAGCATTTCCGCAACACTTGCAAGAGAACCGACCGGGGGGTACATCAGGCGGGGTTTCTGGTGCTGAAGGCCAGTGCCATGCCGAGCATCCTGGTGGAACTGGGTTTCATCTCTACGCCGGATGAAGAGAAGTTCCTGAATACCGAAGACGGGACATCCTCGTTGGCGAAGGGCATATTCAATGCTTTCCTGACCTACAAGCGCGAGCAGGCTATACGGATGGATGGCGAGAAGGTATTGCCGGAACCTCAGACGGTGGAAGGAAAGGTGGAGGCGCCGACGGTGGTGGATGAGCAGGAACG
>SAMEA3663248__coassemble_134_pt1 | contig 28386 bp, 21 predicted proteins | sample SAMEA3663248__metabat2_low_PE_023 | metagenome-assembled genome bin SAMEA3663248 (sample SAMEA3663248) | pig gut metagenome | biome: pig gut; feature: pig-associated habitat; material: faeces | place: China | collected 2013
TCGGGGGTGCATTGTGCGACTTGCGTAATGTGGAGTTTGTCGATCAGAATCCGATAGGCAAGTCTTCGCGCAGCAATCCGGTGACTTATCTGAAGGCCTACGATGAGATACGCAAACTCTGGGCTGAGCAACCGCTGGCCAAACAGATGGGCTATGGAGCCGGTTACTTCAGCTTCAACAGTGAAGGCGGACGATGTGAGGAGTGTAAGGGGGAAGGTACCATAACGGTAGAGATGCAGTTTATGGCCGATCTGGTGCTGGAGTGCGAATCGTGCCATGGCAGACGCTTCAAAGCAGATACGCTGGAGGTGAAGTTCCACGATCAGAGTATCTATGATGTGCTGGAGATGACAGTCAATCAGGCCATCGAGTTTTTTACCAAGTATGGGCAGAAGAAGATTGTACGTAAGCTGCAGCCGTTGCAGGATGTCGGCCTGGGCTACATCAAGTTGGGTCAGTCCTCCTCGACCCTATCCGGCGGCGAGAACCAACGTGTGAAGCTGGCCTACTATCTGAGCCAGGAGAAGAGCGACCCGACGTTCTTTATTTTCGACGAACCAACGACCGGCCTGCACTTTCACGACATCAGGAAATTGCTGGAGGCTTTTGACGCATTGATTTTGCGCGGACATACCATTGTGATTATTGAACATAACCTGGACGTGGTGAAGTGTGCCGACTATGTCATCGACCTGGGACCGGAAGGGGGTGACAAGGGTGGATATATCGTAGCGGCAGGAACGCCGGAAGAGGTGGCTGCCTGTGCTGCCAGCTATACGGGACAGTTCCTGAAAGAGAAACTGACCGTCTGATTATAAAAAAAAGTACAGCTTCACAATACAACGTTGTGAGGCTGTACTTTTTTATGATGTTCTTTTGTCGTTATTTCTTCGGAGAGGAATATCTGGCATTCAGACCATCCAGAATCTCCTGCGTGATGTTATAGATGCTGTCAGCATAGAGCAGGTTGTCAAAACCCGTGTTGCTGATAATCATGCTGTAGCCTTTCGTCTTGTTATACTCTTTCAGGAAAGCGTTGATAGAGTCGCGCAGCTGCAGGCTGTTTTTCTCGTTTTCGCTCACCAATTCGGATTGCAGCTTGTTGCTCAGGTTCTGCAGATCTTGTTCCAGCTTTGCAATGCGGTTGTATTCCGATTGAGCTCTTTCTTGAGAGAGGAAAGCATTGTTCTGATATTTGGTTTGGAATTCTTGCTTTTGCTTTTCCAGTTCTGTAGCCTTTTGGTTCAACGTCAGGCGCACGTTTTCGCTCTTTTTAACCATAGCCTCATTCAGGTCTACGCAGAAGTTGTATTTGGCCAGCAGCGTATCCACTTCAACAAAAGCGATTTTCATTTCCGATAATCCACCGGCATGTACAGGCGCATCGGCGGCCTGTTTACCTGCGTTACCGGCACATTGTGAAAATAAAACGATCAGCGCCAATGCTGCCAAACCGTTCATGAGGTAGTTTAATCTCTTCATAATCAATTTTGAATATTGTTTTTAATATAGTTAATTCACGGCATCGTTCAACGCTTTTTCCAGTTCGTCGATGGAGAAACGAGGTTTCTTGCGTGCCTCGCGGTCTTGAGACTGTATGCAACCTATTCCACGCTCGCGCATGGCTTTGTTGCCGCTGACATGCCCGTTGGGGAATCGTCCTCCTTTGACGAAAAAGACCTTTACGCCCAATAAAATGACGCAAATAGCAACAATTAACAAAGTTATCAAGATTGTCTCAAGCATTTCCATTAATTTTGTTACGTAAAAGTAGCGTTAACTATTTTTGCGGGTGCAAATATAGGGCTTTGCGCGGATTAAGCCATTTATTTTGTTCTAAAAAAAGAGAAAGAGGAACATTTTAGTTGACTTTTTAACCGTCTTTAGCATTCTTGCCGCCTTGTCACCTATAGGGCGGAAAATATTCTGCCCCAACAAACTTAAAAACAAACAGCATGTCGCAGACATGCGAAACTTGAATTATTTTTATTATTAATAAAACAAGAGAACATGGAAAAGAAAGATTTGAAGCCGGCTGGTGTGTTCCGTTATTTTGAAGAAATATGCCAGGTGCCGCGTCCCTCAAAGAAGGAGGAGAAAATCATTGCTTACCTGAAGAAATTCGGCGAAGACCATCAGTTGGAAACATCGGTAGATGAGGCTGGCAACGTATTGATAAAGAAACCCGCCACACCGGGTATGGAGAACCGGAAGACGGTGGTGCTGCAGTCACATATAGATATGGTATGCGAGAAGAACAACGATGTGAAGCACGATTTCCTGACAGATCCTATCGAAACAGAGATTGACGGAGAATGGCTGAAGGCCAAGGGCACTACGCTGGGGGCAGACAACGGTATCGGCGTGGCAACGGAACTGGCCATTCTGGCTGATGACACGTTGCAGCACGGACCTATCGAGTGCCTGTTTACAGTGGACGAAGAGACGGGATTGACGGGTGCGTTTGCCTTGAAGGAGGGCTTCATGAACGGTGATATCCTGCTGAACCTGGATTCGGAAGACGAGGGAGAACTTTTCATAGGTTGTGCGGGAGGCATTGACTCGGTGGCTCAGTTTACCTATCAGGAAGTAGATGTGCCTGCCGGCTATTTCTGCTGCAAAGTGCAGGTCAAGGGACTGAAAGGCGGACACTCGGGCGGTGACATCCATCTGGGCAGAGGCAATGCCAACAAGCTGCTGAACCGCTTTCTGACGCAGGCATCCAAGAAGTACGACCTCTATCTGTGCGAGATTGACGGAGGCAACCTGCGCAATGCCATTGCACGCGAAGCACATGCGGTGCTGGCCATACCGGAGGCAGACAAGCATGCATTGCGTACAGACCTGAATCTGTTTGCTGCTGAAGTAGAGGCTGAATACAGTGTGGTGGAGCCGGATCTGGAGTTCATCCTGGAATCGGAACCGGCACATGCCAAAGCCATCGACAGAGATACTGCCCGTCGCTTGTTGCAGACCATCTATGCCACTCCGCACGGTGTGTATGCCATGAGTCAGGATATTCCGGGGCTGGTGGAGACCTCTACCAACTTGGCCTCTGTCAAAATGAAGCCGGAGCACATCATCCGTATAGAGACCAGCCAGCGTAGTTCTACGGCATCTGCCAAAGAGGATATTGCCACGATGGTGCGTACCGTCTTCGAAATGGGTGGTGCGACTGTATCGCACGGCGATGGCTATCCGGGCTGGAAGCCCAATCCACATTCCGAAATTCTGCAGATAGCAGTCGAATCGTACAAACGCCTGTTCGGGACGGAAGCGAAGGTGAAGGCCATTCACGCCGGTCTGGAGTGCGGACTCTTCCTGGACAAATATCCCTCGTTGGATATGATTTCATTCGGACCTACTTTGCAGGGTGTCCATTCGCCCGACGAACGGATGCTGATACCTACGGTACAGAAGTTCTGGGATCATCTGCTCGATATCCTGAAGCATATACCGCAAAAATAGGTGGCGTATAAGAGCTATCCGGTAACAAAAAGAGCATTGGGCAAAAAAAACTTCTGCAAAATGCTTTTGAAATGTGGAATAATGTATATATTTGCACCCCGAAAACAAGTATACATTCAACTTATGTGTAGTAGTTGCGGGATATATCAACATCGAATATAGCTCTGAAAAGAGGCTTCCAACGGAACGAAAATTCCGTCAGAAGCCTCTTTTTTTTGTCCGTTAGCTCCGGTACGTAAGTAGATATAATTTATAAGAATTCACTATGGAACCATTGAAGCATGAATGTGGTGTAGCCATGATACGCCTGCTCAAACCGTTGGAGTATTATGAAAAGAAGTACGGCACATGGATGTATGGACTGAACAAACTCTATCTCTTGATGGAGAAGCAGCACAACCGGGGACAGGAAGGAGCCGGTTTGGCTTGTGTGAAACTGGAAGCCAACCCGGGCGAAGAGTATATGTTCCGTGAACGCGCTTTGGGCTCGGGAGCCATTACCGAGATTTTTGGTACGGTGCAGTCGCATTTCAAGGACCTGACACCCCAGCAGCTGCACGATGCCGACTATGCCAAGCGTTGCCTTCCCTTTGCTGGCGAAACGTATATGGGGCATCTGCGCTACTCCACTACCGGCAAATCGGGAATCTCTTACGTACACCCGTTCCTGCGCCGTAACAACTGGCGGGCCAAGAACCTGGCACTTTGCGGCAATTTCAATCTGACCAATGTCGATGAGATTTTTGCCCGTATCACTGCCATCGGACAGCATCCGCGTGCATACGCCGATACCTACATCATGCTGGAGCAGGTCGGCCATCGGTTGGATAGGGAGGTAGAACGCCTCTTCAATTTGGCGGAAGCCGAAGGCCTGACCGGTATGGACGTCACCCATTATATTGAGGAACATATTGACTTGGCCAATGTGTTGCGTACGTCAAGCCGTGAGTGGGATGGCGGGTACGTGATATGCGGACTGACCGGCAGCGGCGAGAGTTTTGCTGTGCGTGACCCGTGGGGCATCCGTCCGGCCTTCTGGTATCAGGACGAAGAGATTGCCGTGCTTGCCAGCGAGCGCCCTGTCATACAGACGGCGTTCAATGTGCCGGTAGAGAGCATCAAGGAGCTGATGCCGGGGCAGGCACTCTTCATCAACAAGGCCGGTCATCTGCGTACGGTACAGATTAACAAGCCACGTGAGCTGAAGCCATGCTCTTTCGAGCGCATCTACTTCAGCCGAGGAAGCGATGTGGATATCTATAGGGAACGGAAACTGTTGGGCGAGAAACTGGTGCCACGCATCCTGAAGGCGATAGATGGAGATATAGACCATACCGTCTTTTCATTCATCCCCAATACGGCCGAAGTCGCTTTTTACGGTATGTTGCAGGGATTTGACGAGTACTTGAATGAAGAGAAGGTGCGCCAGATAGCCGCTCTCGGACATAATCCCAACCACGAAGAGCTGGAACGCATCCTGTCACGTCGGATCCGTAGCGAGAAGGTAGCCATCAAGGATATCAAGCTGCGTACCTTTATTGCCGAGGGCAACAGTCGCAATGACCTGGCTGCTCACGTCTACGACATCACCTATGGTAGCCTGGTGCCGGGCAAGGACAATCTGGTGATTATTGACGACAGCATCGTGCGAGGTACCACCCTGCGACAGAGCATCATCAGTATCCTCGACCGTTTGGGGCCGAAAAAAATCGTCATCGTCTCTTCTTCTCCTCAAGTGCGCTACCCCGATTATTATGGCATTGATATGGCCAAGATGACTGAATTTATTGCATTCAAAGCCGCTATCGAATTGTTGAAAGAACGCGATATGAAAGATGTGATAGCAGCAGCCTATCGGAAGGCGAAAGGTCAGGTCGGATTACCCAAGGAGCAGATGGTGAACTATGTGAAAGAGATTTATGCCCCCTTCAGTGACGAAGAGATTTCGGCCAAGATGGTGGAACTGTTGACACCGAAGGGTACGAAGGCAAAGGTAGAGATTGTCTATCAGCCGTTGGAAGGTTTGCACGAAGCCTGCCCTCATCATCCCGGTGACTGGTATTTTAGCGGCGATTATCCTACACCCGGCGGAATCAAGTTGTTGAACAAGGCATTCATCGACTACATCGAGCAGGTGTATCAATTCTGAGATGTGTAACAGAGAGTGGAAATTCAAAATCCAAAAAATCAAAAAAATACAATATGAGAAATGTAACTCTGATTCTTGACGACGGAAGCCGCTTCAGCGGAAAGTCGTTCGGCTATGAAAAGCCGGTGGCAGGAGAGGTGGTATTCAATACAGCCATGTCCGGTTATCCGGAAAGTTTGACCGACCCTTCGTATGCCGGTCAGTTGATGACACTGACCTATCCTTTGGTAGGTAATTATGGAGTCCCGCCCTTTACGGTAGAGCCGAATGGTTTGGCCACCTTCATGGAGAGCGAACGCATCCATGCAGAAGCGATTATTGTCAGTGACTATTCCGAGAACTACAGCCATTGGAACGCGGTAGAGAGTCTGGCTGATTGGTTGAAGCGTGAACAGGTACCCGGCTTGACGGGCATCGACACACGCCAGCTCACCAAGGTGCTGCGCGAACATGGCGTGATGATGGGTCGGATTGTGTTTGACGACGAGCCCGACAATGCTCCCGAGGCAGCTTACGCCGGCGTGAACTATGTCGACAAGGTCAGCTGCAAAGAGGTCATCCGATACAACAAGGGAGCAGGCAAGAAGCGGGTGGTACTGGTGGATTGCGGTGTCAAGACCAACATCCTGCGTTGCTTGTTGCGTCGGGATGTGGAGGTCATCCGTGTACCTTGGGACTACGACTTCAACGGGTTGGCATTTGACGGACTGTTCATTTCCAATGGCCCCGGTGACCCGGATACCTGTGATGCAGCCGTACAGAATATCCGCAAGGCCATGCAGAACGAGCAGCTGCCCATCTTCGGCATCTGTATGGGCAACCAACTTCTCTCCAAGGCCGGTGGAGCAAAGATATATAAGTTGAAGTATGGCCACCGCAGTCACAATCAGCCTGTACGGATGGTGGGTACCAACCGCTGCTTCATCACCAGTCAGAATCACGGCTATGCGGTGGATAACAACACGTTGACAGCCGACTGGGAACCACTGTTCATCAACATGAACGATGGCTCGAATGAGGGAATCCGCCACAAACGCAATCCTTGGTTCTCGGCACAGTTCCATCCCGAGGCCTGTTCAGGCCCCACGGATACGGAATTCCTTTTTGATGACTTTGTGAAGTTGCTGAAGTGATGAGTGACCTGTAGACTCACAATCTTACAAACTAAATAACTAAAAGAATGATTGACAATCAGATAAAAAAAGTGCTGCTCTTGGGATCGGGCGCATTGAAGATCGGTGAGGCCGGTGAATTTGACTATTCCGGCTCACAAGCCTTGAAGGCTCTCAAGGAAGAGGGCATTGAAACCATATTGATTAATCCGAACATTGCCACGGTGCAGACATCCGAAGGGGTGGCCGATCAGATTTATTTCCTGCCGGTCACACCGTATTTCGTGGAGAAGGTCATTGCAAAGGAACGTCCCGATGGCATTATGCTGGCATTTGGCGGACAGACGGCATTGAACTGTGGCGTGGCACTCTATAAGGACAAAGTACTGGAAAAGTACGGCGTACAGGTGCTGGGCACACCGGTGCAGGCCATCATTGATACCGAAGACCGTGAACTCTTTGTGGAACGCCTGAATGAAATCAATGTGAAGACCATCAAGAGCGAAGCGGTGGAGAATGCTGAAGATGCCCGTCGGGCTGCAGCGGCATTGGGCTATCCCGTCATTGTACGTGCGGCCTATGCGCTGGGTGGTCTGGGCTCCGGATTCTGTGACAATGAGGACGAACTGAATGTGCTGGTGGAAAAGGCGTTCAGCTTCTCTCCCCAGGTATTGGTCGAGAAGTCGTTGCGTGGTTGGAAAGAGGTGGAGTACGAGGTGGTACGCGACCGCTTTGACAACTGCATTACCGTCTGCAACATGGAGAACTTCGACCCGCTGGGCATCCATACCGGCGAGAGCATTGTGATAGCTCCCTCACAGACACTTTCCAATACCGACTACCACAAGTTGCGCGAGCTGGCTATCCGCATCATCCGTCATGTAGGCATTGTGGGCGAGTGTAATGTACAGTATGCCTACGACCCCCTGTCCGAAGACTATCGGGTCATCGAGGTCAATGCACGTTTGAGCCGCTCGTCGGCTTTGGCTTCCAAAGCAACAGGCTATCCGTTGGCATTCGTAGCCGCTAAGTTGGGGTTGGGCTATGGACTGTTTGACCTGAAGAACTCCGTCACCAAGACCACCAGCGCCTTCTTTGAACCGGCTCTTGACTATGTGGTCTGCAAGATTCCCCGTTGGGATCTCGGAAAATTCCACGGTGTGGATAAGGAGTTGGGCTCCTCTATGAAATCGGTGGGTGAGGTCATGGCCATCGGACGTACCTTTGAAGAGGCCATTCAAAAGGGATTGCGTATGATAGGCCAGGGTATGCATGGCTTTGTGGAGAACAAGGAGCTGGTGATATCGGACATAGACAAGGCGTTGCGTGAGCCTACCGACAAGCGCATCTTTGTCATCTCAAAGGCATTCCGTGCCGGCTATACGGTGGACCAGGTACACGAACTGACCAAGATTGACCGTTGGTTTCTGGAGAAACTGATGAACATCATGCGTACCAGCAAGGAACTGGAGCAATGGGGTGCCAACCACAAACAGATGGCCGATTTGCCTGATGAGTTGTTGCAGAAGGCGAAAGTACAAGGGTTCTCCGATTTCCAGGTAGCTCGTGCCATTGGCTACGAGGGCGATTTGGAAGAGGGGGGCCTCTGTGTACGCCATCATCGTAGGATGCGTGGCATCCTGCCAGTAGTGAAGCAGATAGATACGTTGGCGGCAGAGTATCCGGCACAGACCAATTACCTCTATCTGACCTATAGTGGCGTGGCACATGACGTGCAGTATCAGGGTGACAAGAGAAGTATTGTGGTGCTGGGTTCGGGTGCTTATCGTATCGGCTCTTCGGTGGAATTCGACTGGTGCGGCGTGCAGGCACTCAACACCATCCGCAAGGAAGGTTACCGCAGTGTGATGATTAACTATAATCCGGAGACCGTATCTACCGACTATGATATGTGCGACCGTCTCTACTTTGATGAACTGACCTTCGAACGTGTGATGGATATTCTGGAGTTGGAAAACCCGCATGGAGTCATCGTCTCTACCGGCGGACAGATTCCCAACAACCTGGCCATGCGTCTTGATGCCCAGCAGGTACCCATCTTGGGTACGTCGGCCAAGAGCATCGACAATGCGGAGGATCGTGACAAGTTCTCGGCCATGTTGGACCGCATCGGCGTAGACCAGCCTGAGTGGAGTGCCTTGACGTCGATGGAGGACATTGATGCGTTTGTGCAGAAGGTGGGATTCCCCGTACTGGTTCGTCCCTCCTATGTGCTGAGTGGTGCGGCCATGAACGTCTGCTCCAACCAGGAAGAGCTGGAACGTTTCCTCCAGCTGGCCGCCAATGTATCGAAGAAGCATCCGGTAGTGGTGAGCCAGTTCATCGAACATGCCAAGGAGGTGGAGATGGATGCTGTGGCACAGAATGGTGAAATCATCGCCTATGCCATCTCCGAACACATTGAGTTTGCGGGTGTACACTCCGGTGATGCTACGATTCAGTTCCCTCCCCAAAAGTTGTATGTAGAGACCGTTCGTCGCATCAAGCGTATCAGCCGCGAGATTGCGCACGAACTGAACATTTCAGGTCCCTTCAACATCCAGTACTTGGCCCGCGACAACGACATCAAGGTCATTGAATGCAACTTGCGTGCTTCTCGTTCCTTCCCCTTTGTAAGCAAGGTTTTGAAGATTAATCTGATAGAGTTGGCTACGCGGGTAATGCTCGGTCTGCCTGTACAGAAGCCCGACAAGAACCTCTTCGACTTGGACTATGTAGGCATCAAGGCCAGTCAGTTCTCCTTTAACCGCTTGCAGAAGGCCGACCCCGTACTGGGAGTGGACATGGCCTCTACGGGCGAGGTGGGATGTATCGGATCCGACACATCTTGTGCCATCCTGAAGGCTATGCTTTCCGTAGGATATCGGGTTCCTCAGAAGAATATCCTGCTCTCCACCGGTACCCCCAAGCAGAAGGTAGAGATGCTCTCTGCCGCCCGTATGCTGCAGCAGAAGGGGTACAACCTCTTTGCAACCGGTGGCTCCAGCAAGTTCCTCACGGAGAATGGGGTCAAGAACACGTTGGTCTATTGGCCCAGTGAGGACTGTGAGCCCCAAGCGCTGGATATGCTGCATCGGAAGGAGATAGACATGGTGGTCAACATTCCGAAGAATCTGACGGCCGGTGAGTTGGACAACGGCTACAAGATACGGCGTGCTGCCATCGACCTCAACATTCCGCTCATCACGAATGCCCGTCTGGCCAGTGCCTTCATCAACGCTTTCTGTACGATGGATTTGGACGATCTGGCCATCAAATCGTGGGCAGAGTACAAATAACGTATGGCATCGGCCTCACTTTCCGGTCAGGAAGTGCAGGGCCGATGCCATCAGTGCGTTTCGCTCGGCCTCTCCCTGAATGCTTTCAAAGGGGAAGGCGAGCAGAAACGAACGATAGTCGCTTCCTCGGTAAGCAATGGCGGCAGGCTGTTGCGTGTCACCGTAAATCAGAGCGGGGAAAGCCGGAGCAAGTGCTTGCAGACAATCGGAGGACGGAACGGCTACCATCTGTTCATTGGGACGTGTAAGGTAAGTGAAGGCCTGCCCCAATCCCTTCACTACGCTTTGGGCCGATGCTGTGCGGTGTATGCCTGCAGCATCTGCCTTTAGCGTTTGTTGTAAGAATCTCTTCCCGCTGCTGCTTCCGCTCAGTTCCTGGGCTATGTATGCTCCGCTTACCAGCAACCTGCCGCCGTTTTGGCAATAGGCGGTGACCAGTTTCCGTTGTGCCGGAGTGAATACCGGATAGCGTGTCTGACCGGAAAAGGGAAGCTCGGTCTGCTTCTGTAGGCCGAAGAGGTAGTCCACCACGTCATACGCTTCCAACCGTACTTCCCCCCTTTCTACCGCTTCATCGCTGCACGACACGAAGCTGTATCCTCCGGCGGCCTGGATGGCTTTGCCATGGATGAACGGATAGTCGAAGCTGTTGCCGGCCAGCTTCATCCCTTCGTATTCGCTGCCGCTGTCACCCAGTGTCTTGCCTGCCAGACGTCGGTCAAATTCTTGTTGGGTGCCGCAATAGGAGATGTCATACAGATAGGGCACTCCCATATCTTCGTTCAGATTGAAGCCTGCCTGTTCGGGTGTCTGAATGGTAGCCGGGCCGTTCACTCTGTCGAATCCGTTGACAATCAGTACCGTCCCCTTCTCATGCTTTGCTTTGAAGGCAACCAGCGTTTCTGAGGGGAAACTTTCACCGCCTCGGTTGACGGCCGTCACACGGAAGGAGTAGACTATGCCGGGTTCGATGTTTGCCGTATAGGAAGGAGTGCTTACCCGTATGCCGTTGTCGAATCCGCCTCTGCCGATGCGGGTATAGACGATGTATTCACGGGGCGTTGCCGAAGGCTCCAGAGGATCCTCCACGCCCTCCCAAGAGAGTTCAACCGTATTCTTTTTCTTTCCGAAACGGATGGCAAAATGGTCTACAGGCAGAGGCTGCACGGTGTACGCTTCGCCGTGCTGCGTGGACAGGTAACGCAGGATGGCTTTGTAGAGGGCCCGGCCGACCGTGAATTTGAAGGTAGGGTCGTGTCCCAGACGCATATCAGCAAAGTTCTGATGCGAGAGCAGTTCGATGATGGTCGAAGCAATGGCAGGCAGGCGTGTCTCGCTGTAGTTGCGGTCCCATAGGCTGCGGCGTGTCCATTCGGTATGGAAGGTTCCCTGGATGTCATGTTGCAGTTGGGTTATCATCAAGTCTGCCAAGTCTCGCGAAGCCAGGCGGTCGGTGCCGGCATGGAGTAGCCGATGGTTGAAGTCGGTCGTGTAGATGCCTAGTGTCCCTATGAACCGGTCGTCCTGTGAGAAGCCTGCGTCGCTGTGCAGTGCCAGCGACAGTTCGATGGGGATGCCCAGCCCCTCTTCGGTTGGGTTGAATATCGAGCCGCCAGACAGATAGTTCGTCATGCGTGAGCGTACGTTGATGTCATCGTTCATGTCGTTTGTCCCTTGGTAACCTGCATAGACGGGGTAGGGCATCCCATACCATTGGGCCGTATAGCGGGCCCCTTCCAAGTAGCGGGGAACACCGCTGGTCGTGTGGCCTCTGACAATATTCCCCATGCCTCCGCCAAAGCGGACGGCATCGGCACATACCACGCCCCGCTCACGGCTTTCGTTGCTCAATACCACCATGCCGTAATCGTTGCGGCCCTTATCGAAGGAGAAAGTGCCCAGGTAGACCCATGTGCCTCCGCCCATACGTTGGTTTACTTTGAATTCGGTGACTCCTCCGTTGTGATACACCAGGTATTTGGCATCGCTTACACTGGTCGGCATACTTTGGTAAGTGACGTAGACGGCATATTCACCGCTTTCGGGCAGGTCGGGCACCCATTCGGCAAAAGCTTTGTTGGGCTTTCGTTCGGTAGGGGTATATCGTGCCGTTCCGCTGCCGAAGGGGTTCTCTCTCTCTTGGTAGGTGCGTTGGCGTTGTGCAAAGCCGGCTTGGGCGGTGGCTTGCCAACGGGCCTTTTTGCTGCTTACATCCAGATAGAGCGAACCCGTTCCGCCTCGTCCGCTCAGGCTGCCGTCATTGTCTACGATGACTTCCTGCCGTTGGGTGTCGCGCTCACGTGGAGTGAAGACGACGGCACCTGCATTCTCCAGCATGGGAATGAGGTAGGGCAGCACGAACGATTGGGTGAATTGGTCCTCTGTGGTACAGAACAGGCGGGGACGTTGCCACTCCCAGCATCCCTTCCGGTTGTTGTAGTATTTACCGTGGCTTTGCCACAGCGCGATGTGGCGTCCTTCCAGTCCTTGGCTGATGGAGTAGGGGCGCGAGATGCGGTTTACCCAAGCTGCTCCGTCCGTTTGCAGCGATTCGGTCAGTCGGCTCCTGTCTCTTTTTCCCTTGCGGTAGTAGTTGGGGATTAGGTCCTCCAGACTTCTTCCGTTGCAATAGATGGTTGTCTGGAAGTAGTTGACCGGTCCGGGCAGCAGCTGCCTTAATTCCTGGTATATGTGCGCTACGCTCTCCGGTCGCAAGGGCTGGTAGGCAAAGGAGGGAGCTGCATAGATGGAGAGACGTTTTCGTGCAAAGTCGGTGTGACAACTGTCCAACCGGCATTGGCCGGCCTGCAACGTCTGCTTGCTATAGGTCTGGAAATAGTCCCTAAGTCTCTCTTCTACAGTCTGTTCTATCTCTTGGGTAAGTAAGCCATTCAGCGGAGCCAGACACACGAGGATAGCTAATACAATCTGTTTCATAGTGGAATCTGTTTTGATATGAAAAAAGCCACAAGTCACGATGAGACCTGCGGCTTATCCTCTCTGCACGGGAGGAGAGGCTCGAACTCCCGACACTCGGTTTTGGAGACCGATGCTCTACCAACTGAGCTACTCCCGTGTTTGCGGCTGCAAAGGTAAGAGAAAGTTTTGAATCTGCAAATCTTTTCAATCTTAAATTGCACGGTTTCCTGTAAAGCTGCCCTATGTCTACAGGATTGCCATCAACTTTGCCGCAGCCTGTCAATCTATAGATTGTAAAATATCCGGACAAATAGACGGTGGAAAATATGCGGTTAAGAGGGTGCTACATTCAGTCGTATCATGAAACACATTCAGAATACGACAGAATGTTGGTAAAAATTTCAGCAATAAAGGTGCTAACAACGATTTTGAGCCCTAAATGGAGTGTTTACCTATATTCTTCTACCATCGACATCAAGTCGTAGAACATCAAACGAGTGCTCAATGATGTTTCCGAAGTGATATGATGGTAGCCTTTCTCTTGTTGTTCTGTACTGAACACTGTTGTGAAACCGTTTTGCGCATAAAATGCCATTGTTGATTGTTGTATGCGTCAACTATCACAAATCGGCATCCAGTCTTGTTTAGTAGCATCGCCCTTTCACATTCTCGATAGGAAATGACAGAGCAAACAGCTGACTTGCCGGGCAATACATCAAATTAGTGTAAGGTACTGGGTAATCAGCATCTTTCTGTGAATATTTTTCTCATTCCCTGCATCCCGCCAAGGCCGGTACATCTCCGTTCGTTGTTCGTTCTATAGGAGCGAGAGAGGGGCAGGTTTGGTAGGGCGTTGGTAGGGCGTTGGTAGGGAGCAGGTGGGGAATGAGAAAAATCCGTTTCATGCACAGACGAAACGGACGGATGGAACAACCGGATGTTGAGATAATTCAATAAAACAACGCTTGAAACAGCGTCCGGTAGGCAGCAGCCTTCTTCTCCAACGCCAGTGGATAGGCACGCGACGACGAGGGCATCCGATACAGACGAAGTGTGCGTCCCTCGAAGTGGAACGTTGTATAGCATCCTACAGCGGGATGCTCGATGTGAAAGCATTGGCACAATGTATCAGTGGCCTTTTCGCCAGTGGTCACCAAAGCCTGGCAGTGCGGAAGCTGACGGAGCAGGGCGGGAATGTCGGTGGGCTGCACTACTTCGAGGAACTTGTCTGAGGCATTTTCCTGCAGGCGACGAACCACGGTGGCGGTGTCAAACAGGGCAACCCCTTTCTCCCGCAAAAAGCTGACCAACTCTTCCTTGCGAAAGCATTTGTTGGCTGTGTCGGCAAAATGGTCTTTGTCGCCAAAGAATATCAGACCAAAGATGCGCCACATGTCGTTCCCCCAGTTGGGGTAATAGAACTCCATTGACCACCTCTTGCGGGGAGGTGGAAAGCTGCCCAACATCAGCAGCCGTGCATTGTCGGGCAGAAAGGGTTGCAGAGGATGTGCTTCGGTGGGAATCACTTCTCTTCTTTGGGCTTCGGCTCCTTCTTGGCCAGCATCACCACGTTGTACACGTACTCGCTCATCCATTGTTCAGAGTAGCCCAGACGCTCCTTGTACTGACGCACGTTAGCGGCTGTCTTGTGTACATCGTCTTTCTTCCAGACGGTCTTGGTGCAGACCTCGTGTACGGTCTTCTCAGTCATGGTGCGCAACGCTCCCTTGAAGAAAGAGGGCAGGCGGAATTTCCACTGCATCAGGTTGCCCATCAGCATCATCAGGTCGTTGGAGAAGCCTTGGTAGAGGAACAGGTAGCTCTGCACATCGTTCTGGGTACGGCAGTGCTTCTTTACCGAGGCATCAATCTCCTTGAAGAAGTTCTCGCTGATGCCATAGTCCTGCATCAGCATCTTGCGCGAAGCTGCTTTTTCAGCCTGTCCCAGTCGGCCTCCCTGAGTAGGAATCTTGAAAAGACGCTTGAAGTTGGCCACATCGGGTACGAAACGGATGTTGGTGATGCCCAGATTGGCTGCGATGACTGACTGAAAATAGACCCGTGTCAGCGACACGAAATCCTCTACGTTGCGTGAAGAGACCTCTTCGCTCTTCTTGCCGAATAGTTTTGAAAATAGGCTCATTTATCGTAATTCATTTAGGTTCATAAATATTTTGTGCAAATGTAGGAAATATCTGTAAAACTACCAACATTCCAGGTCATCGGCTATCTCTTTCAGGCGGTCGCGGGTGAAAACAGGCTCCTTGATGCCCGCCCGTTTCTGCGAGCGGTAGTCGGCGAGCAGCCGGAACGCATAGTTGCCCAGCAGGACGATAGCGATGAGGTTGCACAGGGTCATCAGTGCCATGGTGATGTCGGCCACTCCCCACGCCATCTCCAGCGTGGCCAGCGCACCAAACAGGACCATGCCTCCCGCCAGAAGGCGGTAGGCGAACAGTACCCCGCGGCGGCGTGTCAGGTAGAAGATGTTGTTCTCGCCGTAGTAGTAGTTGCCCAGGATGGTGCTGAAGGCGAAGAAAAAGAGAGCCACAGCCACAAAGATACCTCCAGCCGGACCTATCTCGCGGTTGAGGGCTTCTTGCGTAAGCTGTACTCCGTTGAACGAACCATCTGTCGGAGCACCGCTGAACAGAATGATGCAGGCCGTACATGAGCAGATGAGCAGCGTGTCGGTAAAGACTCCCAATGTCTGGATGAGGCCTTGCTTGACAGGATGCGAGGTATGGGCAGTAGCTGCAGCGTTGGGTGCCGAACCCATACCGGCCTCGTTGCTGAAGAGGCCCCGCTTCATCCCTTGCATTAGGGCTGCGCCCACTCCTCCGCCGGCAGCCTGCTCCCATCCGAAAGCATTCTCCAGAATAAGGCCGAGGACATCAGGCAGATGGGTGATGTTCATCAGTACCACGATGAGGGCAATGGCGATATAGCCTAAGGCCATGAAGGGGACAATGATGCTGCTGACGCGGGCAATGCGATGGACACCGCCGAAGATAACGGATAGGGTAGCCAGCGTGATGCAGCTTCCCATGAGGCGGTGGTCGAAACCGAAGGCCGACTCAAAAGCAGCACACAGCGTGTTGCTCTGTACAGAGTTGAATGCCAGTCCGAAAGTGACAATGATAAGTATGGCAAACAAGGAACCCATCCAGGGCTTTTTCAGGCCACGGCGCATATAGTAGGCCGGACCGCCTATGAAGGAATCTTTGCCTCTGACCTTGTAGAGCTGGGCCAGCGTGGACTCGACAAATGCACTCGATGAACCGAACAGGGCGATAATCCACATCCAGAAGACGGCTCCCGGGCCACCGACGGCGATAGCGGTTCCTACGCCTGCCAGATTGCCTGTGCCTACGCGGCTGGCCAGTGAGATGGCGAAAGCCTGAAACGAGGAGATGTGTTTCTGATGTCCTGTACCTTTCAGAGCCGAGTCGCCCAGCAGGCGTACCATCTCGCCTATCATGCGGAACTGCACAAAGCGGGTCTTCAGGGTGAACCATCCGGCGCAGCCCAACAAGGCGGCAATCAGAAGATAGCTCCATAAGAAGTCGTTTAATAGGTTAATTACTTCCATAAGTCCAATTGTTTAGATGATAGTTAGTAATTCGGGTTCTCTTTCAGGCGGAAACGGAATTTATGTTCCGTGAACACACTCTCCACAATGCCGTAACGTATCAGTTTGGCCAGCAAGTGTTCGGCACTGCGGCGTGAGGTACCGCTCAGGCGGCAATAACGGTTCAGTGAGAGCGATTCGTTCTCGCCCAGCAGATTGAGCAACAGCCGCTCCTTATCGGTGAACTCCATCAGTTCGCCCCGTTCCTCGCCCTCTTGCTGCCATACCCGCAGGTGAACCGGTGTCGCCAGTATGTTTTCGTCCTTGATGCGCAGGTAGGCCAACGGTTTCCCTTGTTCGTCTTTGGCATACACAGGCTTCCGGGGACTTTCGTCAATCTCTACCAACAGCACGGTGCGGCCCTCTACGGTGTAGCTCTGCATCCGGCACTCCACCTGCGGCGTGCAGTAGAGTTGTGCCGCTGCTTCCATCATATATTTTTCTTCGTCACTTCGGATGCCGGCTATTTTCCCGTTGTCCTTGACACCTATCAGCAGCCTGCCTCCCTCGGTGTTGGCAAAGGCGGACAGGCTCTTGGCAATCTTCCTCGCATCCGATATTTCGAACTTGAAATCCTGTTGCTGATGCTCTCCTTCGGCAATGAGTGAATGTATATAATCGGTATCAGTAATCGTTTTCATGGCTACAAAAGTAGGTAAAAAACGGGTAAAAGCCTGTTTTTAGAGAGATTTTGCAGAATATTTCAAAAAAAAACCGTTTTTCTCTCTTTATTTTCAAGAAAGAGTGTATTTTTGTCGGACAATATTAACATGTAACAAGCAAGGATTATGAAAGAATTAGTTGAAAAGGTAGCTGAACTGTATGCTGCATTTGAGAAAGATGCAAAGGCACAGTTGGAAAATGGTAACAAAGCAGCTGGTACCCGCGCACGTAAGGCTTCTTTGGAAATTGAGAAGGCTATGAAGGCATTCCGTAAGGCATCTCTGGAAGCTGCCAAATAAGCAGCTCCTGTTCAAGAGAAGAATTCTAAAAAAAGGCTGCCAATTTTCTTGGCCGCTTTTTTTTGTCCGTATACATTTCATCTGTTTCATCCGGTCATGAACGAGCAGGTCCTACAGAAACTGAAGATATTGGCTGAGTCGGCCAAGTATGATGTCTCTTGTTCCAGCAGTGGAACCGTGCGCAAAGGGCGTGCCGGTGAGTTGGGCAACACGGTGGGCGGATGGGGCATTTGCCATAGCTTTGCCGAAGACGGTCGCTGCATCTCGTTACTGAAGATTATGCTGACCAACTACTGCATCTACGATTGTGCTTACTGCATCAACCGACGCACCAACGACATTCCCAGAGCCACCTTCGCAGTGAGCGAACTGGTGGAACTGACCATCGAATTTTATCGTCGCAACTACATCGAGGGACTTTTTCTCAGCAGTGGGGTGGTGCGTAACCCCGATTACACCATGGAACGTCTGGTGCGGGTGGCCAAAGACCTGCGCACCATACACCGCTTCAACGGTTACATCCACCTGAAGAGCATTCCCGGAGCTAGCCCTGAACTGCTGAACGAGGCGGGGCTGTATGCCGACCGTATGAGTGTGAATGTAGAGATTCCCAAAGAGGAGAATCTGAAGATGCTGGCTCCGGAGAAGGATCACCGGAGTGTCTATCTTCCGATGGGGTACATCCGTCAGGGGGTGTTGGAGAGCCGGGAGGAGCGTAAGAAGTTTCGTCATGCTCCCCGCTTTGTCCCTGCGGGGCAGAGTACTCAGGTGATTGTCGGTGCCACGCCGGAGAGCGATAAAGAGATTCTGCACCTCTCGTCTCACCTCTATCAGGATCCCTCCATGAGGCGTGTCTATTACTCGGGCTATATCTCTGTCAATACCTACGACAAGCGTCTGCCTGCTTTGAAGCAGCCTCCTTTGGTACGCGAAAACCGTCTGTATCAGGCCGATTGGCTGATGCGCTACTATCAATTTCAGGTAGAGGAGATTGTGGACGATGCCCATCCGCAGTTGGACTTGGAGGTAGACCCCAAACTGGCATGGGCGTTGCGTCATCCGGAGTCGTTCCCGGTGGATGTGAACCGGGCTGACTACGAGATGCTGTTGCGGGTGCCCGGTATCGGGTTGAAGTCGGCGCGGCTGATTGTGGCCTCGCGCCGCTACGCGCGTCTGGGTTTCTACCAGTTGAAGAAAATGGGCATTGTGATGAAGAAAGCTCAGTATTTCATTACCTGTTCCGAACTGCCTGCGCTTCGTACTATCAATGAACTGACCCCGCAGGGAGTGCGCTCGCTGTTGTTGCCGAAGCCTCGTCTCAAAAAGGAGGATGAGCGTCAGCTGGAACTGGATTTTAGTGAGGAAACGGAGTGAGCAGAAAAAAACACCCTCCCAACCGTTCGCTTACGGAGGGAGGGAGTCACACAAAAACTAAACTAGACTTAACTAAACTATTCTATTGGGGAGTTTCACAACTCCTATCTGTTCGGTGCAAAAGTAGGAAAACATTTTTTAATATGCAATAAGTAGGTTCAATATTTCTACTAAAATTCATATTTTCTATACTAAACGTCGTAATTTCCCGTCAACTCCGTTGGTTCAGGAACTCCTGAAAAGCCTGCTTGTAGCTGTCGCTCACCGGTATGTAGGTCTTTCCGAAGACGATGCGCCCGCGGTCGATGATGCGTATCTTCTCTTTCTGTACGATGTACGAGCGATGTACACGCATGAAGCGTGAGGCCGGCAGCAACTCTTCCATCGCCTTCATGCTCATCAGCGAGAGGATGGGCTTGGGCGTGTCCTCCTCGTATATTTTGATGTAGTCCTTCAGTCCCTCTACATACAATATCTTGCTCAGCTCTATCTGCACCAGTTTGTAGTCGCTTTTCACGAAGATGCTCTGCACCTCGTCACGCGGTTGTTGCAGCAGTTCGAACCATTGCACGGCCTTGTTGGCGGCTTGCAGGAAGTCTACGTACGAGATGGGTTTCAGCAGATAGTCCAGTGCATTCACTTTGTACCCGTCGATGGCATACTGCTCGAATGCGGTGGTGAAGACGATGCGGGTGTGGGGCGGCACCATCTTGGAGAATTCCAGCCCGTTCAGTTCGGGCATCTGGATGTCCAGGAACAGCAGGTCTACCTGCTGTTCGGGAAGCTCTTTCATAGCAGTTACTGCACTGGAGTATTTGCCTGCTAACTGCAGGAAGGGTGTTTTGTTGACGTAGCTCTCCAATAGGTCTAGAGCCAGCGGTTCGTCGTCAATGATGGCACATGTCAGGTTCATACTGTTTGGGTATTGATGGTCAGGATAGATTGATATTCTTTCATCGCCTCGTCGGTACCTTTCTTCCATTCATACCGACCGGGATAGGTCAGCTCCAGGCGTTTCTTCACCTGCTCCAGTCCGATGCCGCTTCCGCTTTTGTCGGCCTGATTCTTGGGATGATAGCTGTTGGCAATCTCGCACCGGATGAAGCCGGAGGATTCGCTGAAGCGGATGCGGATGTAGCTGGGTTCGGTCGGTGAGATGCCGTGCTTGAAGGCGTTCTCAATCAACGAGATGAAGATGAGGGGAGCAATCTCCGTCCGGCTGTCGGGCGAAACGTCGAAGTGTGTCTCCACCGTCACGTTGGAGGCCAGCCGTATGCGCATTAGTTCGATGTAGTTGCGCACAAAGTCCATCTCCTTGTTCAGCGGCACCAGATTCTGCTGGTTGTCATACAGTACATGGCGCAGCAGGCGGCTCAACTCTTGTACGGCAGCCTGTGCCTTGTCGGCATCAAAGGCTATCAGCGCATAGATGTTGTTCAGGGTGTTCAGCAGGAAGTGGGGGTTGAGTTGGCTGCGCAGATTCTTCAGTTCGGCTTCCGTACGGCTCTTCTCTGCTTCGCGGCGTGCCGACTCCAGCTGGGTCCATCGGCCGCTCATCTTGATGGCGGCACTCAGCCCCACGGTCAGCACCATGGAGAATACATCACGCAGGAAGAATATCCATTTGGGCGGACCGACGTGCCGCTTCCCATGTCCGCCCATGGCGTTGGCATGAGGCATAGAAGCTACCTCCTGCCATACATGAGCTCCGGTAGCCACACACAATATCAGCAGTATGTTCAGCAGCAAATATTGGCGGGTATGCCCTTGGAACAGGTATTTGGGTATAAGGAAAAAATAGTTGACATAAAATACAACCAGAAAGGAGAGAGGGATGATGCTGCCGTGGCGCATATACTCCATCCATGTGATGGGAAGGCCGCTGCGGCTCCACATGAAGAAGGGGAAACCGAATACGATTCCCCAACCGATGACGTGTATGAAGATTTCGATGAACCGAAGTCGATTGTTAGATACCTGTTTCATAGAGTGCAAAGATAGTGCAAAAAACCGAGTAAGCGAGAGGAAAGGAAATTTATTTGCTTTCCCGAGCGTGAGGTTTTTATTAAAATCGAGTGAAGAACTTTCATGCTCGCATGAAAAAGTTCTTCCGAGATGCTTATTCGTAACGTATGGCCTCGATGGGATCCAAATCGGCGGCACGTTTGGCAGGATACCAGCCGAAGAAGACACCGGTAACCGTACATACGGCAAAGGATAAGACGACACTCCATGGCTGTATGAAGATGGGCCAATGGGCGACGCTGTTCACGATCCAGCTGGCACCGCATCCCAGTATCACGCCGATGATGCCACCGGTGATGCTGATGAGGATGGCCTCAATCAGAAACTGGCTCAGGATGTCGATGCCACGCGCACCTACCGACATGCGGAGGCCGATTTCGCGTGTACGCTCGGTCACGCTGACGTACATGATATTCATGATGCCGATACCTCCTACTACCAGCGAGATGCCGGCAATGCAGGCCAGCAGGATGGTCATCAGGTCGGTGGTGGAGCTCATCATGCTGCTCAGTTCCTGTTGGCTTCGGATGTTGAAGTCGTCGTCGTCGCTCTCCTTCAACTTGTGGTTGCGTCGCAGCAGTGCGGTGATTTCGTCAATGGCGTTCTCGGTCATATCTTCCGTCAGGGCGGAGGCAAACACTTCGCTCAGGTAGGTCTGTGCCAGCAGGCGTTTCATCACCGTACTATAGGGGGCCAGCACAATGTCGTCCTGGTCCATACCCATGGAGTTGTATCCTTTGGACTTCAGCACACCCACCACGCGGAAGGGAATCTGGTTGAAGCGGATGATGCGTCCCACGGGATCCTCGCCGCCAGGGAACAGGTTGTCCTGGATTGTCTTTCCGATGACGCACACCTTGGCCGAGGTCTGTATGTCCGATTCGGTGAACATCTCGCCGTTCTCCACATTCAGCTGGCGAATCTCCAGGTAGTCTATAGAGACCCCGCTGACCGATGACGGATAGTTGTTGTTGCCTGCGATGAGCTGTCCGCTGGACGATACGCTGGGGCTGACAGCAGCCACATAGCGGGTTTCCTCGCAGAGCGACTCATAGTCCGTCAGCTTCAATGTCTGCATGGCACTGGGGTCTTGACGTACACCGCCCCGCATGTCGGCACCCGGCCTAATCATGATCATGTTGGAACCCATTTCGGCAATCTGTGCCTGGATGCTCTTCTTCGAGCCTTGTCCGATGGCCAGCATCGTGATGACCGACGCTACGCCGATGATGATACCCAGCATGGTAAGGAAAGCCCGAAGCTTGTTGTTGTTCAGTGCCCGCAGGGCTATTTTGAATAGATTTGTTCCGTTCATACTTTTCTTGTTCGCGTTGAGTTGATGGTTTCGTTTTTATTCCTCCTGTTTGGGCAGGGCGGCCAGTGCCCGGGCGGCATCCAGTACATTCCTATTGACTTCGTCGCTCTTTATCTTGCCGTCGCGTAGCACGATGTTGCGGCTGCTATACTGGGCTATCTCGGGATTGTGCGTCACAAAGATGATGGTGCGTCCCTCGGCATGCAGCTTTTGGAAGAGAACCAGTATCTCGAAGGAGGTCCGTGTATCCAGGTTACCCGTAGCCTCGTCGGCCAGGATGACGGAAGGGTTGTTGACCAACGCACGGGCAATGGCCACACGCTGCATCTGTCCGCCGGACATCTGGTTGGACTTGTGTTCCAGCCGGTCTCCCAGGCCTACCGCTTTCAGTGCCTCAATGGCCCGTCGGCGGCGTTCCGAGGCCGATACCGATGAGTTGTACATCAGCGGCAGCTCTACATTCTCCACCGCTGTGGTCTTGGGCAGCAGGTTGTAGTTCTGGAATACGAAACCTATCTTGCGGTTTCTCAAGATGGCCCGTTGCGGTTTGCTCATGGTGCGCACCGATATGCCGTCCAGCAGGTATTCTCCGCTGGTGGGGGTGTCCAGACAGCCCAGCGTGTTCAGTAATGTGGATTTGCCTGAACCCGACGTACCCATGATGGTGACAAACTCTCCCTCCTGAATGCTGAAGGATACCCCTCGCAGGGCGTGTACTGTTTCGTCGCCTGGAAGTTGCGTCTGATATTCTGAAGTTCGATTACAGTCTTGCTCATACGCTCTTCTCCTTTATTTGCTGTTCTTCTTCTTGCTGCCCGGAGGGCCTGGCATGAAGGGGCTCTTCTCGCTGTTTCCGGCACCCATGGCCGACGGAGCAGCTTCCATACTGCCCAGGGTAGCCTCGGTCACGACCTTCATTCCTTCGGTCACACCGCTCAGTATCTCGGTGTAGATGCCGTTTGAGATGCCGGTCTCTACCGGATGGGCAGTGAAGGTATTGCCTTCGCGTGTCCATAGCTTGTGCTCGGCATTGCAGTCGTTCACTACGTCTTTCTCGCTGATGAGCGGTGCTTCCGGTGTGAAACGCAGTGCGCGTGAAGGGACGCACAGCACCCCTTTACGGTCCAGCGTGAAGATGGTTACGTTGGCTGTCAGGCGTGGCTTCAGCTTCAGCTCAGGGTTCGGAGCCGAGATGACCACCTCGTATGTCACCACCGTGGTCGATGTGCTGCTGGTGCTGCTTGACGAAGAGTCACCCAGCCGGATTTGTGTCACCACGCCTTCGAAGGTGTCATTGGGGTAGGCATCTACGGTAAAGACGGCCCGCTGTCCCTCTTCCACGCCACCTATATCCGCTTCGTCCACATCGGCCACTACCTGCATCTGTGTCAGGTCGGCGGCAATGGTGAAGAGGGTAGGAGTCTCGAAACCGGAAGCCACGGTCTGCCCCTCCTCTACGTCGCGGCTGATGACTACACCGTCGATGGGTGAATTGATGGTCGCATAAGAGAGGTTACGCTCGGCTTTGGCCAGTGCGGCACGGCTGCTGTCGAAACTGCTTTTCGCCTTCTCGTAGTTGTACACCGACTGCTCGTAGTCGGTCGTGGCAATCAGCTGCTTCTCGTGCAGTGTCTTGTCGCGTTCATACAGTTTCTTCTGGTACTCATATTCGGCCTTGGCACCGTCATAGGCGGCACGTTGCGAGGCCAGTTCGCTTTGCAGCGTCACGCGATCCATTTCGGCAATCAGCTGGCCTTTGGTCACTACCGAGTTGTAGTCTACATAAATCTTGTCGATGATACCGCTTACCTGCGTACCGACTTCCACTTCCGTCACCGGTTCGATGGTTCCGGTAGCTGTGACCGATTCCGATATCTCGCCTTTTTCAACGACGGCTGTCTCGTAAGACACTTTGTGTTTGGTTTTGGAACCTCCAAACATCCACACACCGATGCCTGCTACGACAATGGCTCCTGCGGCCAAAAAGGTTACTTTTTTCTTGTTCATATCCGTGATGATTTATTGATTTTTAGTTGGTTTATATTCAGATGGCCATCGCTTCACCTTGATAGAAGCGGAGCAGCTGCATGTTCAGCAATGCCATGTATTTGGATTGCAAGGTCTCTTGCTTGGCACTCAGCAGGTTGTTCTTCTCTGTCAGCAACTCCACCGTATTCTTCATGCCCAGGTTGAATTGTTCCTGTACCAGGTCGTAACTGGTTTGCGAACTCTTCAGTTTCTCCAAAGCGGCGGCATAACGTTGCTGGGCGCTGTTGGCATCCAGCCACAGCCCTTCGATGGTTTTGTAGAGTGTCTTCTGCTCGTCCAGTAGGCTCAGTTCCGAAATCTGTTTTTGTATCTTTGCCTTTTGGATGGCACTTTTCGTCTGTCGGTTGTTGAAGATGGGCACACTCAGTGAGAATCCCAGTGAGTTGTTCCAGTTTTGCTTAATCTGTTCACTGAAGGTGAAATCCGTACCGTTGGCATGGCTGGTTCCGATGCCTGCGGTCAGGCTCAAGGTAGGCATGTAGCCCGCCCGTGCAATCTTGATTTCCAGGTCCGAAGTCTCCACATTCAGCTTGCCGGCTTCAATTTCGGGCCGGTTGGCCAGTGCGGTCAGGTAGACATCTTCCTTCTCGGGCAGCGGTGCCAGCACGTTCCGGTCGTTCAGGTCGGGCATGTCCAGGGTCATTTCTTCTCCCTCAATCTCCAGCAGTTGTTTCAGTTGCAGCTTGTAGTCGGCCAGCGTGGCTTGTGCTACCACCAGCTGATACTTGTCGTCGCTCACCTGTGCCTCCAACTGAGCCAGGTCGCTCTTGGCAATGCTACCTGCTTCAAACAGTTGTCGGGCCCGTTCGCATTCGACCTGGCTCACCTCCAGTGTAGACTGGTTGACGGCTACCGCCTCGTTGGCATAGAGTATTTGTATATAGACTTGTGCTATCTGTTCTTCAATGCTGTTCTCGTCTTGGGCTACGGTCAGGTCGGCGATGCGGCTGTTCAGCTGCTGCTGGCGGATGGTGTTCAGCCTCTTGCCGCCGTTGAAGAGGGTCCACGATGCATCGATGCCGTAGCTGCCGTTGAACGAGGTCTTGCTTTGCGTACTCTTTATCTGGTCGCCGTCAATGATGGTGTTGGTCTCGCTCTCCGGTCGGTTCACCATTCGTTGGCTGGTAGAGAACTGTAGGCTGGGGAAGAGGGCGGCCTTGGCGCTCTTCACGTCTACCTCTGCACTGGCTGCGTTCAGCCGGTTCTTGCGGATGCTGATGTTCTTTTGCAAGGCATAGTCGATGCAGGTCTGCAGGTTCCAGCTGGCAGGCAGGCTCTCCGTCGTAGGGCTTATGGCTTCTACGGTCTGGGCGGACAGCTGTATGCCGGCCAGCAGACAGCAGAGTGTGATTGTTGTTTTTCTTACATGTGTCATACGTTTCAATAATCTTTGGTTCCGTGTTGCAAATATAGGGTAGGTAATTGAACATGAAAAATAAGATAGACCAATGCCCCTTTTTTGTCTGCATAGGTCCCTTTTTTGTCTATTTTGAGCCATACTGCTTCCTCTACCGGAATCGGCTGTTATACGCATGTTTCGTTACAAAGGTTTGATTATATGCCGAAAAGCATGTATCTTTGCGCCCTGTAACTCGCTCAGTTCATCCGGGTTGGCCCGGTTGGAGTCGGTGGGTTGCCTGACAAGCAAATATTGAATATACCATACTTTATATATTATATGAAAACAGCATTGATATCCGGTATCACCGGTCAGGATGGCTCTTTCTTGGCAGAATTCCTGTTACAGAAAGGCTACGAGGTACATGGCATTTTGCGCCGTTCTTCCTCTTTCAATACAGGACGCATCGAGCATCTCTATTTCGACGAATGGGTACGCGATATGAAACAGAAGCGCACCATCAACCTTCACTATGGTGACATGACCGATTCTTCATCGCTCATCCGCATCATCCAGCAAGTACAACCCGACGAAATCTATAACCTGGCTGCACAGAGTCACGTGAAGGTTTCGTTTGACGTGCCTGAATATACCGCCGAGGCAGATGCCGTAGGTACCCTGCGTATGCTGGAGGCTGTTCGTATTCTGGGTCTGGAGAAGAAGACCAAAATTTATCAGGCCTCTACCTCTGAGCTTTTCGGTAAGGTACAGGAAGTGCCTCAGCGCGAAACCACTCCCTTCTATCCGCGCAGTCCTTACGGTGTAGCCAAGCAGTACGGATTCTGGATTACCAAGAACTATCGCGAGAGTTACGGTATGTTTGCTGTCAACGGCATTCTGTTCAACCACGAGAGCGAACGCCGTGGTGAGACGTTCGTTACCCGCAAGATTACGTTGGCTGCCGCCCGTATCGCTCAGGGTTTCCAGGACAAACTCTATTTGGGTAATCTCGATGCACGCCGTGACTGGGGATATGCCAAGGATTATGTAGAGTGCATGTGGCTCATCCTGCAGCATGAGACTCCTGAGGACTTCGTCATCGCTACTGGTGAGATGCATACGGTTCGCGAGTTTGCCACATTGGCTTTCCGCGAGGTAGGCATCAACCTGCGCTGGGAGGGTGAAGGTGTCAACGAGAAGGGTATCGACACGCAGAGCGGCAAGGTGCTGGTTGAGGTTGATCCCAAATATTTCCGCCCGGCTGAAGTCGAGCAGCTGTTGGGCGATCCCACCAAAGCCCGTACCTTGTTGGGATGGAATCCTCAGCAGACGCCGTTCGAAGAGTTGGTCAAGATTATGGCAGCACACGATATGAAGTTTGTCCGTAAACTCTATCTGCGCTCTCAGCAGGTGTAACTTAAGATATCATCGTATGGAAAAAGATGCAAGGATATATGTGGCCGGACATCGCGGCTTGGTAGGTTCTGCCATCTGGAACAATCTGCAGCAGAAGGGGTATACGCACCTTATCGGCCGCACCCACAAGGAACTTGATTTGTTGGACGGTGAGGCCGTACGCCGTTTCTTTGACGAAGAGCAGCCCGAATACGTCTTTCTGGCCGCAGCGTTTGTAGGCGGCATCATGGCCAACAGTCTTTACCGCGCAGATTTCATCTACAAGAACCTTCAGATTCAGCAGAACGTGATAGGCGAGAGCTATCGTCATGGAGTGAAGAAGTTGCTCTTTCTGGGCAGTACCTGTATCTATCCGCGTGAAGCTCCCCAGCCCATGAAGGAGGAAGTGTTGCTCACCTCGCCGTTGGAGTACACCAACGAACCCTATGCCATTGCCAAGATAGCCGGCCTGAAGATGTGCGAGAGCTTCAATCTGCAGTATGGCACCAACTACATCGCTGTGATGCCTACCAATCTGTATGGTCCGAACGACAACTTCGACCTGGAACGCAGTCACGTATTGCCTGCCATGATACGCAAGGTCTATCTGGCTCATTGCCTCAAAGAGAACCGTTGGGAGGATGTACGTCGCGATTTGGACTTGCGCCCGGTGGAGGGCGTCAGCGGTGCGAACAGTGACGAGGAGATTCTCCGGCTGTTGGCCAAGTATGGCATCACCTCCGAGGAGATTCGTCTGTGGGGTACCGGTACGCCGTTGCGCGAGTTCCTTTGGAGCGAAGAGATGGCCGATGCCAGTGTCTTCGTTATGGAGCATGTCGACTTCAAGGATACCTATCGCTCGGGCGAGAAGGATATACGCAACTGCCACATCAATATCGGTACCGGAAAAGAGATTACCATCCGCCAGTTGGCCGAACTGATTGTCAAGACAATCGGCTATCAAGGCCGGCTCACCTTCGATGCCACCAAGCCGGATGGCACGATGCGTAAACTGACCGATCCTTCGAAGTTGCACGCCTTGGGATGGCATCATCAGATTGACATTGAAGAGGGCGTTCAACGCATGTATGACTGGTATCTCCAGCATACGTCGCAGAAGTAACGTTCCCCTCTATCCTAATCAGAACAGCAGACAGGTACCCCTTTCGGTACCTGTTTTTTTTGTTGCTTCACGGAATTATTCCTGATTTTACCACCTGAAATTATGGAATTATTCCTGAAGCAGTTGCGTAATCGTATGAATAGACCCGTTGGCGGAATTAAATTGATAAAAGATATATAAGTGCTCAGGTGCAATTGGATTTGTTTGAAACGGCCAATATCAGACT
>SAMEA3663248__coassemble_135_pt1 | contig 28316 bp, 20 predicted proteins | sample SAMEA3663248__metabat2_low_PE_023 | metagenome-assembled genome bin SAMEA3663248 (sample SAMEA3663248) | pig gut metagenome | biome: pig gut; feature: pig-associated habitat; material: faeces | place: China | collected 2013
CGTCGGTGGGCGACAGGTAGAGTTGGGCTATCTCGTCGGCATCCCGCTGGCCGGTATTGGTCACGTCAAACGAGAATGTGAAGCTATCGTCGGTAGTACGGACCTCATCGGGCATCTGCAAGTTGTCGTAACGGAAGGTGGTGTAGCTCAAGCCGTATCCAAAAGGCCATGCTACCCGGCTGTCCTGACGGACGGAGGGGTTGTAGCAGATGGGTTCATAGAGCTCCACATTGGGGTAGCTGACACTGAGCTTGGCCGATGGAGAGACATTGCCATAGAGGATGTCGGCTACCGCATTTCCACCCTCTTCGCCCGGATACCATGCCTGGATGACGGCTGCACAGCGGTGGGCTATCCGCGAGATGACTTGTGCGCGACCACCGAAGAGGATGAGTATCACCGGCTTGCCGGTAGCCAGCAGCTCTTCTACATACGGCTCCTGCATACCTGGCAGACGGAGTCCCTGACGGTCGCGGTTCTCACCGCAGAGCATCACATTCTCGCCCATGGCGGCAATGATCACATCCGCTTCGCGGGCCATCCGCAAAGCCTCCTCCCGATTGGCCTGTTCACCAGAGTCTACTTTCCGATGCAGCAGCCTATATTCCCAGGCCCGCTGGTCGCCCCCTTCGGTGTAGCGGGTCTCTATCTCTTCCGTCCAATCGCATCCGCGTGAATAGCTGACCTCCATAGCTGCCGGCCGGCGGTTGCGCAGTCCCTCCAACAGACCTACCACATGCGGATGGTCCAAGTCGCCGTCGTTCATCTTCCAGAAATAGGTCATGGCGGGGAAACTGTAGTCGCCGCACATGGCCCACATGGAGTTGGCATTGGGGCCGGTGACAAAGAGTCGCTTCTGTCCGTTGAGGGGCAGCAGGCCGTTGTTCTCCAGCAGCACTACCGACTGGGTGGCCAGTGTATAGGCCGTCTGCCGTTCCTCGGGGCTGTCTAATGTAATCGGCTCTTCGCTATAGAGGGACACATCGGCATCGAACAGCCCTGCACGGAACTTGTATCGCAGCACATCCTTCACGGCACGTTCGAAGGCTTCACCAGTCCGCGGTCAAGTGCCTCCTGCAGATATTGGTAGTTGGCACCGTGGGGAAAGTCAACATCGTTGCCTGCCTGGATGGCAGCTGCGGCCTTCTCTATCGGCGACTCCAGGCCGGGAATCTGGTCGATGGCGGTATAGTCGCTCACCACCATTCCGTCAAAGCCCAGGTAACCACGCAGGATGTCAGTCAGAATCCAGTGGTTGGCCACACAGTTGGTATCCCTCACGGCATGGTAGCCAGGCATCAGTGCCTTGCAGTCGGCCAGTCGTATCATGGTTTCGTGAGGAAGCAGAATCTCCTCCATCAGCTCCTTCTCGTCGGCATCGCCACCTCCACCGTAGCCCAGGTAGTGCTTGGAGCAGGCACCTACCCCACTCTTCAGGTCACCCTGCTGCAGACCCCGCACAAAGGCTGTACCCAACACAGCCGATAGATACCCGTCCTCTCCGTACGACTCTTCCAGCCGGTTGAAGCTGGGATTCCTTACTACGTCTACCATAGGCGAGAGTGACAGGATGCCGCCCATCTTGCGTAGGTTGGATGCGGTCTGACGGGTCTTGACCTCTGCCAGTTCGGGATTGAATGAGCAGGCCTGCCCTATCTGTTGCGGATAGATGGTGGCATCCTTGGTGTTGATGCCAGAGAGTACCTCTTCGTGGAAGAGGGCTGGTATGCCATTGGGCGTATGGTGGATGAGCCACTGCTGCACGGCAGCTACGCGGTCGCGCAGCACATTGGCATCCATCGGAGCCTGACTGGCATACTGAGAGAAGTGACCGATGCCGTATGGTATCCGTTCACGGCATCGGGTGGTGTCCAGTTCTCCCTGTTCGTCGAAGAGGGCATCCATATAGGTACTTCGTAACTGGGCTATTCGCTCCTCCTGTGACATCTTGTCATAGAGCGCATCTACTTGCTGGTCGATAGTCATCTGTCTGTTGCAATTGGTGAATACAAGGGTCAAACAAAGTAGCAATACGGTTTGTCGGTGTCTTTTTTTCATATTTTCGTGTAATTGGATTCTATGTTTATTTAGCTACGGTACATACGCTCCTTCATCTCCTTGATGTGGTCAGAGGTGATGTATTCGTCGTATTCCATCATCTTGTCAATGATGCCGTTAGGGGTCAGTTCGATGATGCGGTTGGCTACCGTCTCGATGAACTCGTGGTCGTGCGATGCAAAGAGGATGTTTCCCTTGTAGGTCTTCAGGTTGTTGTTGAAGGCCTGGATGGACTCCAAATCCAGGTGATTGGTGGGTGTGTCCAGTATCAGGCAGTTGGCATTGCGCAGCTGCATACGGGCAATCATGCAACGCATCTTCTCGCCGCCGGAGAGTACGCTGGCTTTCTTCAGTACCTCTTCGCCCGAGAACAGCATTCGTCCCAGGAATCCCTTCATATACACCTCGTTGCCTTCGCCGAACTGGCTGAGCCAATCCACCAGATTGAGGTCGGTATCAAAGAAGGCGGTGTTGTCCAACGGCAGGTATGCTGTGGTGATGGTGACACCCCAGTTGTAGTGTCCTGCATCGGGCTGCATATGGCCGTTGATTATCTCAAAGAGGGCAGTCATGGCACGCGGGTCGTGCGAAAGGAAGACAATCTTGTCACCCTTCTCCACGTTGAAGTTGACATCACGGAAGAGTACGGTGCCGTCGTCCAGCGTTTTGGAGAGTCCTGATACCTCCAATATCTGGTTGCCCGGCTCGCGTTCAGGGGTAAAGATGATGCCTGGATACTTGCGCGACGAAGGTTTGATCTCCTCGATGTTGAGCTTTTCCAGCATCTTCTTGCGGCTGGTGGTCTGTTTGCTCTTGGCCACATTGGCACTGAAGCGGCGGATGAACTCCTCCAGTTCCTTTTTCTTCTCCTCGGCCTTGGCTTTCTGGTTCTGCTGCTGGCGCAGAGCCAATTGGCTGGACTCGTACCAGAAGCTGTAGTTGCCGGCAAAGAGATTGATTTTGCCATAGTCGATGTCTACCGTGTGTGTACATACCGAATCCAAGAAGTGGCGGTCGTGACTTACCACCAGTACGGTGTGGTCGAAGTTGGAGAGGTACTCCTCTAGCCAAGTCACGGTGTCCATATCCAAGTCGTTGGTCGGCTCGTCCAGCAGCAGGTTGTCCGGATTGCCGAAGAGGGCCTGTGCCAGCATCACACGCACCTTCTCCTTGTTGTTCAGCTCACTCATCAGCAGATAGTGTTTCTCTTCACTGATGCCCAGTCCGCTCAGCAAGGCTGCCGCATCGCTTTCGGCATTCCATCCGTCCAGCTCGGCAAACTTCTCTTCCAGCTCAGATACCTTCAGGCCATCTTCGTCGGTAAAGTCGGCTTTTGCGTAGAGGGCATCACGCTGGTTCATGATGTCCCACAGTACGGTGTGTCCCATCAGCACCGTATTCATCACGGTGTAGGCATCCCACTTGAAGTGGTCCTGACTCAGCACGGAGAGACGCTCGCCCGGTCCCAATGTGATGGAGCCGGTATTAGGTTCCAGTTCACCGGAGATGGTGCGCAGAAAGGTAGACTTACCGGCACCGTTGGCACCGATGATGCCGTAGCAGTTGCCGCTGGTGAACTTCAGATTTACTTCATTAAACAATACTCTCTTCCCGAATTGCACGGAAACATTAGATACTGTAATCATTTAATTATACTTAATTATAAATTGTGAATTATACGTTACAAATCGAATTCGTCACATAGCAGTCCATTACCGCTTTACCAAGCCTATCTTTACATTCAGCTTGAAGTACCAGGTACCGTTCTCGCGTTCCAGAAAGCCATATTTGTCTTTCTCCAGCGAGCCTTTTTCCAGCCGGCTGTTCCGAAAGAGAAATTCGGCAAAGGTGCGGCGGTCAGACTGGTGGTAGCAGTGTACGTCACCGTTGCCATCGGTCAGGAAGATACCCTCCACGGCCGAGTCGGTTCCGTTGTATATCTTGGCGGGACGCATACCCAAAGCCAATGCCAGCAGAAACTGCTTCATCTTGTACTCATAGAAGCCGTGCTTGGCAATCAGCTCGTCCTTGATTTTCAACGGATTGATTTCTCTGATGCGTTCCGTCAGCTCACAGATGCGGCTGATACCTTCCAGATGCATCAGGCGCACCATCTCGGCCAGCATACGGGGAAAGTGCAGGTCTATCATCAGGAGGTTGCAGCGAAACACACGGTCGGCCACATCGGCATATTTCAGTACTCCGCCCAGCCGCTCAATCATCAGCATCCGTTCGGTCACCTCAGTAGGTGATTCGGGCAAGGCATTGATTTTGTTGACGGTAGGTACGGCAAACTTCACTCCGCTCTGTTCCAACTTCAGGTTGGCTGTACGTCCACCGTCAAGCAGCGGATTCATGGGAGCAAGCCTACAGCGTACATTGAAGCCCGACAGAGGGGCATCAACGTGCCAAAAGGCTACCGAGAAGTCTGTACGGTCATCTGTCTTGGCCTCCAGGTCGTAGATGCCGGCTTCATCCAGAAAGGCTTCCAAGGCATCCGGTACCTCCACGTCGTTGCCAGGTGCCCCTTTCAGGAGAGATAGGATGAGGCAGGCTGCTTCATCGAAGTCGGTACGCAGCAGGCTGCGCTCCTCTTTATCGGCAGCGGGTACAAACCGTTTTCCCTTGTCCACTTCGCCGCCAACCATCCGTATCTGTTCGGATTCAATGTAGTAGCGGCGTGTGCCATCGTGCTCCTCGCGTTGTATCAGAGCGATGGGCATCCGTCTGGCTTCATTCATGCCGGCATCAGGTGTACCCATGCAGACGGATCCGTCGGCCAGCAGGCGAAAGAATGTATAGAGTTCGCCCAGCTCACGTTTGGTTGCATTGAACATATCGTATAGAGTTTATTGAGTATTTATTCTCATGTGATTGATAGCATGTACTTGGTACGTGCGACCTTAAAGGTCAGCAAATCGCAGTGTCTCTACTTTCTCCAGCCGGCTACGCAGGCGGGGCATCAGTGAACGGCGGATACGCAGTGTCATGCTGCAATCCATATCGTAGTCCTGTGCCACAATTTCGGGTCCTTCCTCCTTCACAATACGCATCACATCGTTCATAAAGGGATACTCGAAGAGAAAGTCTACCGTTTCATCCATCGTCTTTTCTATCACCTGTGCCGCTGCCAACGCTTCGGCTGCAGCCGTCTTATAGGCTACAATCAGTCCGCTGGTACCCAGCTTGATACCGCCAAAGTAGCGCACTACAATAATCAGGATGTCTGTCAGTTCGTTGGAATTGATTTGTCCCAGAATGGGTTTGCCTGCCGTACCCGAAGGCTCTCCGTTGTCGTTGGCACGAAAATCTTTCCGTTCATGCCCCAACATATAGGCATAGCACACGTGGCGGGCATCGTAGTATTTCTTCTGATACACCTCCAGATGTGCTTTCACCTCCTCCACCGTACGAACGGGCAAGGCTATTGCAATAAATTTGCTGCGCTTCTCCGTATAGATTCCTTCGGAAGGCGCGACAATGGTTTTGTACGTATCTTCAATCATGCCTGCAAAGATAGCGTAAAAAAACGACTATCTTCCCTTTCCGCTATTTTTTCTTTTTGGGAAAAGGGACAATGGGCAGGAGCGCATTCACCACCTTCAGGGCCAGATTGCGGTGTTCAATGTCAAGTACGTAGTGTTCCTTGGCACCTGGATAGGGATAGCCAATCCATGCGTCGTTCATCAGGTCGGCAATCTCGGGCCACATCTTTACGTAGCACAGGTTGTCACAAGCCAGAATAACCGGTTTCTCGTCGATGTAAATCATCCAGTCGCCAAACATCTTTTTGGCACGGACTATGCCTGCTCCCTCCAGTTGGGAACAGATGAACTTATGCAGTTGTACAAGCCATCCTTTACTCTTCCAATGGTGTTTTGGGTTACGGGATGCAAAAATAGACAAAAGAATACACTTGTGGTTGTATAATTCGGACACATTATCGTTTCTTCTACTCTGTTAGTGGAATTTTATGTAGGATGTACAGCAAGGGAAAGACAATTTGTAGTATCAAGAGTGAAAACGATAATCAGAAAGATATATGATAAGAATAAATGACCCAGCCGATTGCTGCGGATGCACTGCCTGTGCCAGCATCTGTAATCATAATGCAATAACAATGGAGCCGGATGCGTTGGGTTTCTCCTATCCCAAGGTGGATGAATCCAAATGCACCGATTGTGGACTATGTGAAAAGGTCTGCGCCTTTAATGACCACTATGACAAGTCATTGAACTTGCCAAAGCCAGATGTGTATGCGGCTCGTCACAAGGAGATGGATGAGATAATGAAGAGTCGCAGCGGTGCAGTATTCGTTGCGATCTCCGATTATATTCTTGAACAAGGGGGCGTCGTATATGGCGCAGGTTACAAAGACCATTTTCGTGTAGCACACAAGCGTGCCACAACGAAAGAGGAACGTGACGAGTTCCGAGGCAGCAAATATGTACAGAGTGACCTCACGGGGGTATTCCGTCAGGTCAGGCAAGATTTAAGAAACGGTTTGACAGTACTATTCTCAGGAACACCCTGCCAGACATCAGGACTCAACAGGTATGTAGGCAAGACGCTGAGAGAGAATCTCGTACTAATTGACATCGTATGTCATGGCGTTCCAGGGCCATATATTTGGCGAGACTATCTTGCCTACTTGGAGAAGAAGCTGGGTGATACCATTACGATGGTGAATTTCAGAGACAAGGAACGCTTCGGATGGGCAGCTCATAAAGAAACATTTACATTCGGAGGGGATATAAAATGAATTTTACATACGTATTTTATCAGCATATTATGTTTCGCCACAGCTGCGGGAAATGCCACTTCTGCAATACCGCTCGTCCAAGCGACATCACCCTTGCCGACTTTTGGGGTTGGGAGAAAACAGACCCGAATATCAATCAAGATGACAAAGGATGTGACCTTGTCCTTGTAAATACTCCTAAAGGGCGGGAGATATTCGAAGCTGTTAAGGACAAACTCAACACTATACCTGCAGAGCTTGACAACTGCCTTCAGCCAAACCTCCAGCATCCGTCTGTGATACATCCCAAGCGTATGCAGTTTGAGAAGGATTACATCAAGTATGGTTTCAAGTATGTCATGTACAGATATGGGGATTCAGGATGGCGATACATCGTACGGAAGTATATCCGGATGATTAAAAGGTTCCTAAAACGGTGAACGAATCTCTTCCTTTCATTCCATCGTAAGAATCTCTTGAAGCACAGTGACGGCTTCAGCCACACAGGCGACCTCTTTCACGACCATGCTGCGCTTGTTGTTCTGCTCGCGCAAGTCACACCGACGGGTATACTTCATCATATAGGCTATCATTTTGCCGAACGCCTGACTCTGGTAGTATGGACTATCGGGGTTGGAGACGAAGAACAGTGTCATGCGTCCTCCTTTCAGAAAGACCTTCTCCACACCCAGACGAGCAGCCAGCCGCCTAAGGGGCACAATGCGAAGCAGTTCTTCGGTTTCTGGCGGAACAGGTCCGAAGCGGTCCTCCAGTCGTGAGCGGAAGGCAGCCACATCGGCATCCAACGTCAGTCCGTCCAGTTCGCGATAGAGCAGCATCCGTTCGCTGCTTCCCGTCACATAGTCGGCCGGCAACAGTAGTTCCAGGTCGCTCTCTACCTGACACTCCTCCACAAACTGCTCGCCCGAAATTTTGCCGCTTCCATCGGCCGCCTGCTGTTCCTCGGCATAGAGGGAGGCAAATTCGTCATTCTTCAGTTCGCGTACAGCTTCGGTAAGAATCTTCTGGTAGGTCTCGTAACCCAAATCGGCAATGAAGCCGCTCTGCTCGGCACCCAGCATATTGCCTGCACCTCGGATGTCCAAATCCTGCATGGCAATGTGTATGCCGCTGCCCAAGTCGCTAAAGTTCTCTATGGCCTGCAGCCGGCGTTTGGCTTCGGGCGTAAGCGAGGACAACGGAGGCGCCAACAGGTAGCAGAAGGCCTTCTTGTTGCTGCGTCCTACCCGACCACGCATCTGATGCAGGTCACTCAGGCCGAAGTTTTGCGCCTGATTGATGATGATGGTGTTGGCATTGGGGATATCAATACCACTCTCGACGATGGTAGTGGCCAGCAGTACATCAAAGTCATAGTTCACAAAATCCAGAATAATCTTCTCCAGTTCGGCCGGTTCCATCTGTCCGTGTCCGATGCAGACGCGGCAGTCGGGAATGTTCCGTTCTATCATGGCTTTCAGCTCCGGCAGATTGGAGATGCGGTTGTTGACGAAGAATACCTGTCCGTTGCGGCTCATCTCAAAGTTGATGGCATCGGTAATGACCTCTTCGTTGAATGTGTGTACCTCCGTCTGTATGGGGTATCGGTTGGGGGGAGGAGTCTGTATGACGCTCAGGTCGCGTGCTCCCATCAACGAAAACTGGAGTGTACGCGGAATGGGCGTAGCGGTCAGCGTCAGCGTATCCACATTCACCTTCAGTTGGCGTAACTTCTCTTTGACACTGACACCAAACTTCTGCTCCTCGTCAATAATCAGCAATCCCAGGTCCTTGAACTTCACATCCTTGCCCAGAATGCGGTGGGTGCCTATCAGGATGTTCACCTCACCTGCAGCCAGTGCTTTGACAATGGCATGAGCCTGTGCCGTAGTTCGTGCACGGCTCAGGTATTCAACCCGACAAGGCAGATCCTTCAGACGTTCCTTGAAGGTCTGAAAATGTTGGTAGGCCAATACGGTAGTAGGCACCAGCACGGCTACCTGCTTGTTGTCGCAGACAGCCTTGAAGGCTGCACGTACAGCCACCTCAGTCTTACCGAATCCTACATCGCCACACACCAGTCTGTCCATGGGGCGGGCACTCTCCATGTCAGCCTTCACATCGGTAGTAGCCTTGCTTTGGTCGGGCGTGTCCTCATAGAGGAACGAAGCCTCCAGTTCACGTTGCAAGAAGCTGTCGGGGCTGTATTGGAAACCCTTCTCTTCGCGGCGTTGCGAGTAAAGTCGGATGAGGTCGCGGGCAATATCCTTGATTTTCGTCTTGGTACGGTCCTTCAGTTTCTCCCAGGCACCTGTACCCAGCTTGTTCAGTCGGGGAGCCTCCCCCTCTTTCCCTTTATATTTGGATACCTTGTGCAACGAATGGATAGAGACAAAGACGACATCCTCGTTCTGATAGACCAGCTTCATCACTTCCTGGGTGGTGCTTCCGTTGGGGATGCGTACCAGACCGGCAAAACGCCCCACTCCATGGTCGGTATGTACCACATAGTCACCCGGGGTGAACTGGTTCAGTTCCTTCAATGACAAAGCCACCTTACCGCCCCGGGCCTTATCACTCTTCAGGCTGTACTTGTGGTAGCGGTCGAACAGCTGATGGTCGGTAAAAAGACAGATGCGCAACGTGTTGTCGGCAAATCCTTCGTGCAGGGTGTGCTCCACCGCCGTAAAGCGGATGTCATCTCCCCTGTCTTCGAAGATGGCACGGATGCGGTCGGTCTGCTTCACGCTGTCACTACATATATATATGGTATAGCCTTGTGCCAGGTAGTGGCTGAAAGAGTCGGCCACCAGGTCGAAGTTTTTATGGAAGATGGGTTGTGCCGAAGTGTCGAAGTTCAGAGTAGACTCGGGGGTACCGGTCGGTTTGTTGCCATACTCGACCCGTCGGAAGTCGAGTGCCCGCAACGTAAATTCGCCACCGTCAATCAGTTTCCCTTCCAGCGTAATGGCTCCGTTTTCTTCTGCCTCTCGTGCGGCAATGGCCTGCTGGGTCAGTGATTCGTCGTGTACGGTCTGGATGCGTTCGCGCAACCAAAGGAAATCGCGCATGGCCAATATGGAGTCTGCAGGAAGGAAGTCCAGAAAGGAAACCATCCCTCCATCTCCACCCCGCTCCAACGTACGGCTTAGGTCGGGTACGATGACAATGGACTCTTGCCGTTCTTTCGACAGCTGACTCTCTACCTCGAAGGTACGGATGCTTTCCACCTCATCGCCGAAGAAATCAATTCGATAGGGATATTCTGACGAGAATGAGAACACATCGATGATGCTGCCACGCAGGGCATACTGGCCGGGCTCGTAGACATAATCTACATATTCAAATCCATACGTCCGCAGTACATCTGTAACAAACTGCATGTCTACCCGTTCGCCCACCTTCATCTTCAAGGTGTTGTCACCCAGTGTCCGGCAGGATACCACTTTCTCGGCCAGTGCGTCGGGATAGGTGACGATGCACATACCTCGCTCCCCTTTCTGCAACCGGCTCAGTACCTCGGTACGCAGAATCTCATTGGCAGCATCCCGTTGCCCATACTTGATGGCGCGACGGAATGAAGAGGGGAAAAAGAGTACCTGTTCCTCTCCCAGTATCTGGCGCAGGTCGTGATAGAAATAGCCGGCCTCTTCCAAATCGCCCAGGATGAAGACGAACGGCGATGGGACTTTCTGCACCCAGACGGAAGCGTAGAGCGAAGCCGATGATGCACACAGGCCGTGACAATATATATGATGAAGGGACGGGTCGTCCAGCAGTCGCAGCATCCCCTCTACCTGAGGGTGCGCAGCGTATCGTTGTTGTAGTTCAGTAATGGTCATGACGCAAGCATAAGGCTGCATGAATTGGTTCACTTCAACAGCCATATCAACATATCAGTTTTCTTATTCCATGCGAAGATACGGTATTTCCGGCGAATAACCATATATTAACCGTATTTTTTGTGTAAGTTGCCAATCTGACATAAAAGTGTTAACTTTGCCACGTTTTAACCGATAGAGATGTATTTGGCAAAGTTTTTGCTGTCAGAAAACCGTAATGCGTTGACCCGACTGAATGAAATAAAATATGAAAAGAACTTTTTTTAAGCTGAATCATAAGAATCATAAAAGAAAAGATAATAATATGGATGCAAACGAAAAGAAAATCAACTCCGAAGAAGAACTGATGAATGAGAACACTCCCGAAACGGAGGCTGCAGCGCAACCGCAGGAGGAAGAAAAAGCACAGGAAGAACAGGAACTGACTCCTGAAGAAGCCTTGAAGCAGGAGTTAGAGAAGGCCCAACAGGCACTGGATGACCAGAAGGACAAGTATCTGCGTCTCTCAGCTGAGTTTGACAACTATCGCAAGCGTACGCTGAAGGAGAAAGCCGAACTCATCCTGAACGGCGGTGAGAAGAGCCTGACCAGTATCTTGCCGGTGGTGGATGACTTTGAACGGGCACTGAAGAATATGGAGCAGGCTACTGACGTGGCCGCAATCCGCGAAGGGGTGGAACTGATATACAACAAATTCATCACTGTGCTGGGACAAAACGGTGTGAAAGCCATCGATACAAAGGAGAAGCCGCTGGACACCGACTTTCACGAGGCCATTGCTGTGATTCCGGCACCGTCGGAGGAACTGAAGGGCAAGATTCTGGATTGTGTACAGACCGGATATACCCTGAATGAAAAAGTAATCCGCCACGCCAAAGTGGTAGTAGGAGAATAATTACCACCCAAAGCAAACAGATCCGAATATGGAAAAGAGAGATTACTACGAAGTGCTGGGAGTCGAGAAGAACGCCTCGGCCGATGAGATAAAGAAAGCCTACCGGAAGAAGGCCATCCAATACCACCCGGACAAGAATCCCGGTGACAAGGAGGCCGAAGAGAAGTTTAAGGAAGCCGCAGAGGCGTATGACGTATTGAGCAATCCCGATAAACGGGCACGGTATGACCAGTTTGGACATGCCGGCATGAGCGGAGCTGCAGGCAATGGCGGACCGTTTGGCGGATTCGGTGGAGGTGGCATGTCGATGGATGACATCTTCTCCATGTTTGGTGACATCTTTGGCGGACATAGCGGAGGTTTCAGTGGCTTCGGAGGCTTTGGAGGAGGAGGCGCACAGCAACGGGTCTTTCGTGGAAGTGACCTGCGCGTGAAGGTGAAGCTGAATCTGAAAGAGGTATCCACTGGTGTGGAAAAGAAGTTCAAGCTGAAGAAATATGTGACATGCCAGCATTGTCACGGTACAGGTGCCGAAGGCAATGGCGGCATGGAGACCTGTCCGACTTGCAAGGGCAGTGGAAGTGTGATCCGCAACCAGCAGACCATTCTGGGCACCATGCAGACCCGTACCACCTGTCCCACTTGCGGTGGCGAGGGTAAAATCATCAAGAACAAGTGCAAGGAGTGTGGAGGCGAAGGCATCGTATACGGTGAAGAGGTAGTAAGCGTGAAGATTCCTGCCGGTGTGGCCGACGGCATGCAGCTCTCCATGAGCGGCAAGGGTAATGCCGGCAAGCATAACGGTGTGCCGGGTGACCTGCTGATACTGGTGGAAGAGGAACCCAACAAGGAACTGATTCGCGATGAAAATGACCTGATATACAACCTGCTGTTGAGCTTCCCCACGGCTGCGCTGGGTGGTGCGGTAGAGATACCTACCATAGATGGCAAGGTGAAGGTAAAGATTGAGCCGGGTACTCAACCGGGTAAGGTGTTGCGTCTGCGTGGCAAGGGCATACCCAATGTCAACGGATACGGAACCGGTGATTTGCTGGTCAACATCAGCATCTATGTACCCGAGGCACTGAGCAAGGACGAAAAGAAGGCATTGGAGGAGATGGAAGGTTCTGAAAACTTCAAGCCCAACACCTCTGTGAAGGAGAAAATCTTCAAGAAGTTCAGGAGCCTGTTTGATTAGTCCATTCGGATTGTTTCCCTCGGAAACCTTCAAAAGGGATAAACATACAAAGCGCGGATTGCGTACGGCAGCGAGAATTCTCTGTCAGACGCGATCCGCGCTTTGCATATAGAAAAGAGAGAAGCGTTACCAACTCCAGCCGTCGGCTGTATACTCCTTCTCCACCTCGTCCTCAATGGAATCCGGCAGGTTGCAGAAGAAGTCGATGCCGGTCAGTTCCTCCAGCCGGTCGATGCTGACAGCCGTCTCCTTCATTACACTGACAGGGGCCTGCTTGTCATTGTCATATCCATAGTCATCGCGGTGTTCCACCCAGAATCCGATAGCCTGATACCGTCCTTCTTTCTCGCCCAGCAGAGCCATGAAGTAGTATTTCGGACAGGCCAAGCCGTGAATGGTAAATCCGTTGGCATCGGTAGCAGGTACCTGTCCGTCCTGTCCTTTCCCCTCTTTGTTATCCTTGAGCAATTGCCGCAGCGAGCCGCCTTTGGTGACATACAGTTTGTCAAAGGTACCCGAACGGGCCCATTTGCGTACCTTGTTCTCGAAGGTTATCCAATATCCTCCGTTGAAGGAGTTGAACTGCGGAGACATGTTGCTGAAGTAGAACGTCTGCTGGTTGGCCTCTTTGGAGAAGACGCGGTCTTCAGATGCCACCAGATGTCCGCGGTCAAACCCGTCGCTGGTATGATGGCTGTTGTTGGTCTGCATCTCTACAGGCAGCAGGGGGTCAACATCCCATGCGTCTGTACGTCCCGTTACATCCCCATTGGTCACCTTGTCGAAGTAGAAGGCCACCCAAGTCGTATGTTTCATGGCATTGTCCCACTGATAGGCATAGTTCAGCACTTCAGCCTTGTCAACGGTCAGCACATGTTCCACATAGTAGAGCGAGGCATCCAGGTGCGGCATCGAATAGTCGGTGACGTACTTCCGTCCCTCTGTAGGCGCATTGGCATTGACGTTCTCTTCGGGTTTGGATTCTGCAACGGGCGAGGTAATGTCAGTGGTGATATACTCCACCGTCACGTCATTCCCTTCTACTTCCATGATACGCAGTTTCAGGTAGTTGTATAGAGAGCCTTCTTGATGACGGATCCAGCAACTCTTCCCGTTGCCTATGGCGATGGCATCGCCCCATTCTCCTTCAGTGTCTGGCTGCTTCATGGCATCCAGACGGTTGGATGTAGAGGGCTGGAAGGTATACCCTTTGCCTGTCAGGGACTGCTCCTTGATATAAATCACATCGCTATATCCGTCGGGTTTCAGTGTTACGTATCCCTGTACCGGATTCTTGTAGCCTTTCAAAACATAGACCTTCGCATCCTCTTGGGTGGTCTCCTGCGGTTTTTCGATGGTAGGATGGCTTTCGTCATCGCTGCCTCCACATGCTGTCATACAGACGGCAAGCACGGCGGTCAACAGAGGAAATAGGAATCTTCTCATAAGGTGTTTTCGGATAAGAAAGAGGCCATTGCCCCTGGCACCCGATGGTGCGGTGACAATGGCCTCATGGGTTATGGAAAAATATTATGCAACTTCTTTCAGTGAATCCTCGATATAGGTAAACTGCCCTACACCGGTCAACTCGTATTGCATGGTCCAGTTGGTTGTCACGCCCGTGTATACGGCAAAGTTGATGGTGTACGTCACCTTCACGCCGGTAACGGGTTGTGCGCTCGGATAGAGGATGCCCAGAACATGTCCCATCACTTCGATGTAGCGTTCCTTCACCGTTTTCAGAAAGTCGGCATCCGACATGCCTGCATACTTGTCCGGAGCCTGGCTCTGTGCAGCGCTGAAACGCCAGTCTACGTTACCTTGGTATGCCGAGCAACCGCAGTAATACTCGTTGTTTCCATAGCTGGTCACGTAACCTTGCCCCTTGGCAGTGCAACCGGCCGGCACATCAATGTTCTCCCATACCCAGTCTGTCGCGGTCTGGAAGAAGAGAGTAGAGAGTTCCTGACCCTTTCCGGCAGGCAGTGTGATGACTACGCTGGGGTCATACTTCCATACACCCTCCGACTTCACAAACTGATCGGTCATTGGAGCCACCTTTGTAGTTTCGGTCCATTCTGTACCGTTGTGTACCAGCTCTTTGGCTGTTGCCTGATTGCTCTGTGCATAGACAACTACCAGTTTGTCATCAGCCTTGGCATACGGATAGTTCAAGTTGGCATACTTCGCCAGATTGATGTTGTTACCCATCACGGCATAGTCTGCCGGTTGCAGCACAGCCAGTGTAGCATCCGTTACCGTTGCCTTGGCCCAGTCAGCTCCGTCAAACGAATAGATGGCACTCTTGTTGGCCGATACGCTGCGCGTCATTGCGCGCGTGGCTGCTTCCGGCTTGTAATTGGTCGAAATCCAGATGGTAAGGTCGCTGGCATCAGCCGTTGCAAACTTGAAGGCTTCATCTATAGTGAAATAAGGAAGGGCAGCATCTTCAGCAATCGTGATGGCAGGCGACACCAGGAAAGACTCCGTTACCTGTCCCTTGCCGGCAGAGCCTACCCAGCAGTTGTACTTGGTGTCATACTTCCACAGGGCAGAGAGGTCTCCCAGATTGACGTCATAAGTGGTGAAGTTGGCATCGGCATTGGCTGGGTCAGCCAGGCAGCTGGCAGCTTGCAGTTTGCTTTCAGGATAGCAGCCGAAGCTATAGCTGTTACCTTTGGCATAGTAGTTCAGCTTCATGGTGTTGCCTGTAGCTACGTTTGTCAGTGCCACTGCATCCGAGTTGCGCAGAACAGCAACGTCCCATACAAAGTTACCATCAACCATCTCGTCTGTCAGCGTATAGTTCTCACGACCCGTATCATTCGACATATAGCGACCGTCGGGAGCCTTCATCGTATAGCCACCGTCTACCGCCTCAAACGTGAGTACGCAGTTTTCGGCTTCGTCGGCAGAGATGACATCTCCCATGTTATCAATGGCCTTCACCGGCATATAGCCATAGTTTTTCGACAGCGTCGATACCAGATTGTATCCACCGTTGGGGATGGCTGCGGCAATGACATATTCGCCTGCTTCAAATTCGCTGCTCTTGATAATCTTCTTGAACGAACCGTCGTCCTGCTTCTTGAAGAAGAGCACATCCAGATAGGGCAGTGACAGAGCCTTGAAGTTGCTCAGTTCCCACTTGGCATATACCGATTCACTGCTGGTATAGCTGAATCCTACATAGACGGTCTGTCCCTTATATTCCGAGAGGTCGATGGGTCCGATATTCACAAAGTTCCAGTTAGTGCCGGAAGCGCGTTTGGGGAAGCTCAACGGTGTCCACACCACCTTCTCCGATGCCGAACCTCCACCGATGCTGGGTTCAACCTCTGAATAGGCATAGTTGACCAGTGCCATATCGCCCTTTGCGGCATCCGGCATGGATTCTTTCAGCAACTTGGCAATCTTGCCTTCTGTCTTCGGAGTGAGGAAATAGGCCTGTACCTTGTCACCCCATACAGATTCGTACGCCTCTTCAGCCAAATCCACCACCTCAGCTTTGCCAAAGGCGGCAAGATAGGCCGGTTCACCCACCAGCTGATTGTAAGTGACTTTGACGGACGATTTGTCATCCGCTGTGGGATAAGTAGCTGCCAGATAGGCAGGGATATAGGTAGAAGCACTGATTTCGTCAGTGAAATATTTGTTGTTGGTCAGTTTGGAAAGCTCGCCCGACAAGCCGGCAGCCGAAGCCAAGCTCTTGTTGGTTGTGTTGGTAGCAATGCTTTTGTAGTCAGCATCAGTCAGCGTCAGTTCCAACTGTTTCACGTCGGTTTCTTCGTATTTGCCGAAACCATCCAGCTTGTCTTCGTTCCAGTCGTCACCACAACCGGCCAACACCATGGAAGCCATGGCTGCGTATAAAAACTTAGTATTGATCTTCATAATCTCGAATGTTGCTTTGAATGGTTAGAAATTGATTTTCAACTTCACGGAGTAGGTGCGTCCGAAGGCATAGAATACACGGTAAGCATCCTGCCATTTGCCTGTACCACCGTCGTAGGCATCAACTATATACTGGTAGTCGAGCAGGTTGTTCACGTTGCCCACCAATGTAGCGTTGCAGTTGCCCATCTTGAACTTGTAGCTGGCGTTCAGGTCGAACTGGCCACCCGAAGGCACTTTCCAAGGATCGTTGACGTTCAGTTCCGTGTTGGCCAGGATGTTGCTGGACGAAAGCTGATAGTCGGCATAGAGGTTGGCGTAGTGTGTATAGTCCAGTCCCACGCGCAGGCCCTTCATCAGGTTGACGTTGGCACCGATAGCTGCTGTGGTCTGTGCCGAACCTCCCACCTTTACCCCCTTCTGGTTGATGGTAAATTTGGCATGGTCCTCTGCTCCGATGCCCGAAGCTACCGTTCCCTTGAGATCCTTCAGCGGGTCGCCTGCCGAGTTATAGAAGTAACCGGTTGCGTTGCTGTTCCACTTCCAGTCGCCTACAGAGAGCATACCGGTCAGTTCCAACCAGCGCAGCGGGCGTGCTTTCACGTCCAGTTCCACACCGATGTGCTTGGCGTCCACACCCGCCATGTTGAACATGTAGCGGTCCGTATTGCCATTGGCATCTGTATAGTCACCCGTCTTGGTTGTAGTCTTGTCCATCCACAAGGTATAGTAGGCGTTCAGGTTGGCTGAGAGCCAGCGGTTCTTGAAACCGTAACCTATTTCGGCCGAGAAGATTTTTTCATTGATGGCATCAGGGTTCGTCTCATTGCTGACGGTACTGTTCAGGAAGGCACCACCCGAGAAGAAGGGTGCACGATTGATATATCCCACGTTGAAGAAGACGTTGTGGTTCTCGGTCAGATTATAGTTGGCACCACCCTTGATGGTGTAGCCCAGGAAGTTCAGTGTCTCCGATTTTTCGTGCTCCTTGTCGTAATAGAAGCGGTCCTTTCTCCAGTATCCTGTATTCGACAGCGAACCAGCCACGAAAGCGGCAAGTTTGTCTTTGTTGTACTCCATCTGGAAGAAGGCACCCTCAGACATCACGTAGCCGTCGTAGTCACGATATACTACGTCGCCCACACTCAGTTTCTCATACTGCCAGGCCGGATTCGCTGCAGCGGCATTGTTCGAAGCCTTCACACGGCCACGATAGTAGGAGTCGGTATAGTACTGACCGTTGTAGAGGTCTGTGATTTCGTTGGTATGTATACCTTTATAGTAACGGAAATCCACGCCACCGTAGAAATCGATGTTCTTGTTCAGCTTCGAGGTATAGGTTGAAAGCAATCCGTACCAGCGGTGCGAGTTCTTTGATTTGGTCATCACCATCACCGAACCCTTGTCACTCTGTTCGTTCATCTCTTGAATCTGGTCATAGGCAAATGTACCGTCGGCATTACGGAAGGCCGTATTCAGTACCCCATTGCTGCATCCGTACCAATTGTTGGCATCGGTAGAGGTCAGACCGAGCCCCTTGTTGCCGCCACCTTCACCGATGGATACGTAGAGCGCGGTACTCAGTGAAGAATGGTCGTTGATTTGCCACTGGTGGTTCAAGCTGATTTGCGGCTTGTGGTAGAAGTTCTTGGCAGAAGTCATGCGTTCGCCATTCTTGCCGAATCCGTATGTGGGATTGTATCGGTACTGCTGTCCGTCGGGCATATATTTGCGAACCTGCTGCCAGCCTTCGATGGTAAGTCCGTCATAAGCCGAACGTTGGTTGTGCCATTGCGGAGCACCGAATCCGGTCAGCGACAGTGTGTGGTTGTCACCCAGCTGCTTGGAGATGTTGACAAACCAGTTGTAGCCCTCATACTCTGTACCCTGTATGTATCCGTCACCCCAACGTCTGCCACCCAAGATGGTGAATGCCCATCCGTCTTTGGTCAGACCGGAAGATACGTTGAACAGAATGGTATTGGCACCGTCGTTGCCGACGCCGTATGATACACTTCCACCCTTCTTCTGATCGGTGGTACGAGTCACGATGTTGATGGTACCACCCACTGAGGGAGAAGAAACCTTGGAGGCACCCAGACCGCGCTGTGTCTGCATCGAGCGGGTCACGTCGCTCAGTCCGGCCCAGTTGCTCCAGTAAACACCTCCCCACTCCATGTCGTTCACGGGTACACCGTTCACCATCACACCGATGTTGGCAGCCTGGAAACCGCGCATGTTGATTTTGGAGTCACCATATCCACCACCGTTCTTGGTGGCATAGACACCCGGAGTAGATTTCAACACTTCAGGAAATTCCTGGGTACCCAGCTTCTCTTCGATAAAGACGGGGTCTACCGTAGAGAGGGCTACAGGTGTCTTGCGGGCCACGGCCACGGAAGAGGTAATCACCACGTCTGTCAGCATCACGGCATCGGGTTTCATCTGTATCGTACCCAGATTGACCGTCGCACCGGTCTGTGTAATTTTCTTTTTCAATTCTTTGTAACCGATGTAACTGAACACCAAGGTACTGTTCTTCCCGACACGTTGGTTGAAGTAACCGTCTATGTCGGTTACGGAACCTTGTGTAGTACCCTCAACCTTGATGGCAGCACCGACTAACGGTTCGCCTGTCTCCGCATCGACAAGCTGACCCTTCACGGTAGTCTGAGCAAATGTCACGGCACTGAATGCCGACAACACTGCCACCAACAGGAAATGAATAAGTTGTTTTCTCATAACGCTGTTTGTTTGTTAATAGATAATTTAATTATAAAATATTTTATGTGGCAAATATAACTCTTTTCTTAAAATAAACGAATGACAAAATGAATAAATTTTAGCAGACAACGAAAAGAAAATAGCCGATTTCTACATCAAACTGTTAATTGTCGGGATTAGATAAGAAAAAACAGTGAGGGGAATGCGCCCCTCTCTCTTCACAATGGGCACACTCCCCTCACTTCTGTGCTGTCCGTACTATCTGTCAGTCGGTCATCAGCTTGCGGTAACGCACGCGCGTAGGTTCTTCTCGGCCCAGACGCTTCAGCTTGTTCTCTTCATATTCCGAGTACGAACCTTCGAAGAAGAATACGTTCGAATCACCCTCAAAGGCCAGGATATGCGTACAGATACGGTCCAGGAACCAGCGGTCGTGACTGATGACTACCGCGCAGCCTGCAAAATCTTCCAGACCCTCTTCCAATGCACGCAGTGTGTTCACGTCGATGTCGTTGGTAGGCTCGTCCAGCAGCAGTACGTTACCCTCCTCCTTCAGGCAGAGAGCCAGGTGCAGACGGTTTCGTTCACCGCCCGACAGCACACCGCACAGCTTCTCCTGGTCTGCACCCGAGAAGTTGAAGCGGCTCAGGTAGGCACGGGCGTTGATGTCGCGTCCTCCCATCCGAATCAGTTCGTTACCGCCCGAAATCACCTGATATACCGTCTTGTTGGGGTCGATGTCCTTGTGCTGCTGGTCCACATAGGCCACTTTCACCGTCTCGCCCACCTCAAACTCGCCGCGGTCTACCTTCTCCAATCCCATAATCAGGCGGAACAGGGTTGTCTTTCCTGCGCCGTTAGGGCCTATAATGCCCACGATGCCGTTGGGCGGGAGCATGAAGTTCAGGTCATCAAACAGCAGTTTTTCTCCGAAGGCTTTGGCCACGTGCTTGGCCTCTATCACCTTGTTGCCCAGACGCGGACCGTTGGGGATGAATATTTCCAGTTTCTCCTCTTTCTCTTTCACATCCTCGTTCAGCAGCTTGTCGTACGAGTTCAGACGGGCTTTACCCTTGGCCTGACGTGCCTTGGGGGCCATGCGTACCCACTCCAACTCACGTTCCAGCGTCTTCCGGCGTTTGCTGGCCGTCTTCTCCTCCATCTCCATCCGTTTCGTCTTCTGTTCCAGCCAGCTGGAGTAGTTTCCTTTCCAGGGGATGCCTTCGCCGCGGTCCAGTTCCAGAATCCATCCGGCCACATGGTCCAGGAAGTAGCGGTCGTGTGTCACGGCAATCACCGTACCCTCATACTGCTGCAAGTGCTGTTCCAGCCAGTCGATGGATTCTGCATCCAGGTGGTTGGTTGGCTCGTCCAGCAGCAGGATGTCCGGCTTCTGCAGCAACAGTCGGCACAGTGCCACACGTCTGCGTTCACCTCCCGAGAGATGTTCCACGCTTTGGTCTTCAGGCGGACAGCGCAGGGCATCCATGGCCCGTTCCAGTTTGCTGTCCAGATTCCAGGCATCGGTAGCGTCAATGATGTCCTGCAGTTCAGCCTGTCTGGTGAAGAGTTTCTCCATCTTGTCCGCATCCTCGTAATATTCGGGCAGACCGAATTTCTGGTTAATCTCCTCGTACTCAGCCAACGCGTCCACAATGGGTTGCACGCCCTCCATGACCACCTGTTTCACCGTCTTGGCCGGATCCAGATAAGGCTCCTGAGCCAGATATCCTACCGAATACCCCGGCGAGAACACCACTTCACCTTGATAGGACTTGTCCAGTCCGGCGATAATCTTGAGCAGCGTTGATTTACCCGATCCGTTCAGACCGATGATACCGATTTTCGCTCCGTAGAAGAACGAGAGATAGATATTCTTCAGTACCTGCTTGTTGTTCTGCTGGATGGTCTTGTTCAGTCCCACCATCGAGAAAATGATTTTCTTGTCGTCTACTGTTGCCATGCTACTATGTAATCTTTTGAAAGTATGTATATATAAGTATAGTTACGCATCTCTTGGGCCGGTTCTCTCCTCCCCTTTTCGGTTGTGCAGTTGTCCGTCCCTTCGAATCAGCGTGTAAATGTAGTGTTTTTCTTCGAATTGGCCAAGCGGGACTAAAAAAACAGCAAAACACTTGTTCGTTCCAAATAAACTTCCTACCTTTGCACCCGCTTAACCGCAAAAGGGATTGATTCGCTAGCTCAGCAGGTAGAGCACAACACTTTTAATGTTGGGGTCTTGGGTTCGAGCCCCAAGCGAATCACCAAGAGGAAGGGACTTGAAAAGGTCCCTTTCTTTTTCTAATATTCTTATCGCCTTTGATTATCAAAAGATTACAAATCACTATCAGGTATTCACATTGAGTGTGGCACCAATAAAAAAAGGTTCATCCGACATTTGGAGTGATACACTTATGTGTGCAACACCTTTCTATATCATGCCCCTATTCAAAACACATTGATTAAAAGATGCTTCAAGTCTTATGCCTCTTTGTTTCAATAGGGATATTCTAATAATGTGCATTTATAATTAAGGGTATAACGCAGAACTGATTATCAGTGTATTAATGAGATATAGAATGAGTGTAATTTCCTGATTTATAATAATATCTATCCATCACTCCAAATTTCGGAAGACCCATATTTATAGATTTTAAAATGGTAAATCCCCATAAGTCATATCTGAATCTTCTCTTGTCATTGAAGGAAACAAAGAATCCATAAATTGAATATCTTTGATTTTAGAACGATACTTATGATATGTTTGTATATCCTCTAACTCTTCACGTCGATTCTTACCCATTTCAATATACTGTTTTTCTTGGTCGATGCCTAAATAGCGTCTTCCAAGCAAATTGGCGGCAATGCCGGTTGTAGAGCTACCACAAAAAGGGTCGAGCACCCACTCGCCAGGTTTGGTAGATGCCATTAAGATTCTTGCCAATAGTGCAAGGGGCTTTTGTGTAGGATGTTTTCCGTACGATTTTTCCCATCGGGCAATGGCCGGCAAGTGCCAAACGTCCGTCATTTGCTTGTCACCATTCAGTTGCTTCATCAGGTCGTAATTGAAGTAGTGAGGCTTCTTTTCGCTTTTGCGTGCCCAAATGATAAATTCGGTGCTATAGGTAAAATAGCGGCAAGAGATATTGGGCGGCGGATTGGTCTTTGCCCATGTTACTACATTTAGAATCTTATATCCCAATTCCGTCAAGCAATTGGCAACGGAAAAGATGTTATGATATGTTCCGGAAATCCAAATAGTACCATTATCCTTAAGTTTATCGCGACAAAGGCCAAGCCATTCCATGTTGAACTCCATCATTTCTTGTTGGCTCTTTCCTTTATCCCATTCTCCTTTGTTCACACAAACCACCTTTCCCGATTGAACACTTATTCCACCATTCGAAAGAAAATAAGGCGGATCGGCAAATATGCAACTGAACTTGAAATCAAAATCGCGTAGCAATTTGAAACAATCGCCTTGTAGCAATGTAAAGGAGCGATCGGGGGATTTATAGTATGGCTTAATCATGCTTACAATCAATCTTCTAATAAAATAAACTCAGACGAATCAATCGAATAAAGTTTTATCTTGTCACTATATTTTAAGTCGACCTTACTTTTTTTAATACGTCCTATTTTATGAGCAACAATGTAAACCCTTATTTCTTTAAATTCATCTGGGGTAGTAATAGTTTCCAACCATCTAAGGTAACGACTTACTTGTATATATGCATCTTTTTTGGCAACATCTTTCTTTAATTCAATAATAATATTTGGTATAGTTCCATTTTTGATCGGTTGATTCATACTATACAAACAGATATCAGCTCTATCCATTTCAGATGGTTTAAATGGTGAGATTGGAACTTGTCTACATAATACATAATCATCAGAAAGAAACTCTGAAAAGGGCTCTAAAGAAGAAAGTATAGTGAATTCTAATTGGGCTTCATTAACAAGCTTATCCTCTATAGATACTAAATCTTTTTGGAAAAGCGTTTCATTATCCACTTTATTTATCTCATCCACGGATGTAAAATCAATTTTTTCTTCACTTTGAGAAATTAGTGTAGTCAGAGTTGAAACTTCACCAGGCGTTAATGTACAAAAGCCCATTCCTTGCATACTATTGGATGGTAAAGGATATGGGAATTTTCCTAATTCGAAATATAATTCATCCGAGATGATATATTTTCCTGTATCATCTTTCCTTTCAAATTGAAATAAAAATGGTTGTGCCTTATCTTTTCCTCCCTTGGCTATTTTGAATACTCCTGGTGTTTTTGTAGGAAAGTATTTCTTTCTTTTAGACTCATCCCAAAATAACTCTGCATTAGCTTTTCTACCCAATGGACTTGTTTTTCCATTTATATAAAAAGAACCAATTTCTTTGTTTCCATAAATTTTACCACCATAGACTATTTTTCGTTTTAAAAAAAAGAACAAATCAGCTCCTTCACGGCTACATGCATAATCTGCTAATATAGCATAATGTCGACTATGCGATGAAGGTACACTTTCTTTAATTGGTGGCATCAGGAAACCATATAGACCCTTATTTAAGTATAGTTTCAACGAGTCTTCATCATATAAAGCAATAAACAATCCCCCGTTCATATTATAATTCCTCCTTCACTTGTTTAATAAACTCATCAATAGTTGTAAGATTATAAATGTTGGGTATTGCATAAAAAGCTTCTTCCAATTTGTTCTTTGCAGACTTCCATCCAATGCCATCAGTAATCCAAACAAATTCAAAACCATCTACGGCATTAATTTTCGGAGAAAGCTCTGAGTATGCACGAGCTACCTCATTCAATTTAGAACCTCCACCGCTATAGAAATTTACTTCCATTAAATAGTTACGAAGTCTTGTCTCTATTACAAAATCAAAACGCTTTTTATCTTCGCCCAAGACCGACAATTCAGGATATTCTGTTGAATAAACTTCTTGTTGGTAAATAACGCTTGCGTTGTCTAACATTGAAGCAACCTGTCCTTCCATTAAATGACCGCTTCTATTTTTACGGGCATTGGTATCTAAACCTGTTTCAACACCAAATACATAGTCAACAAGATTCTTTATTTGCTTATTTCTAAACACTTCATCAAGACCCGTACCATGTATATATTCAATGACTCCATCAACGCTATCGAAAAGGGAGTTTATCAGTTTAACATTCCCATCAGCCATTATAGCTTTCTTCTTGTCTGATGTACGAACCGCTATTAATATTTCCAAAATGCTGAAAACATTTTTATTTTCATTCCAGAGCCTACGAATAGCAGCATCTATATCCACTTGACCAATCAAATAATTCAATTGGTTCAGTTTTATTGAAATCGATTCAACGTTATTATTTATCTTTTCAAAGTCACAATAAAATCCAAGAGTCGTATTTGTCTCTTTAAGTTGCGACATGAACATGTCAAATTGTTCTTTGGTATGTACACTCATAAACTTATCTTTAGAATAAATATCTATTATGGTAATTGTTCACTACAATTTCAGTTAACTTGCCTCTTTTCGAAGCGATAGCATTTACATTTCTTGATGCCCAGACTCTTTCTATACTATAGTCAATGAATAAGTCATCAAAAAAGCGATCTGTACCATCTTTTCCCAAACAATCAGAATTGCTCAGCATAAAGTTTACTCCATTCTCATTTAAACGGTCACAGAATAATTTCAGGCGAATTTGGGCGTTATCATTGAAATCTTCCTTAGTATAATCATTAAAGCTTGATGTGTTACTAAGAGGTCGGTAAGGAGGGTCAAAATAGAAGAAAGTGTTTCCTTCGATTTTTGCAAAAGTCTGCTCAAAATCGCCAGTCATAATATCAACCTTTTGTAATAGTTTGCTATCTGCATAAATTGTTGCAGAATCACAAATAGTAGGTGTGGTATATTTCCCGAATGGCACATTAAACTTACCAGATTTATTTACTCGATAAAGTCCATTGAAACAAGTTCTATTAAGGAAGAAGAACAATGTCGTATTATCTATTTCATTTAATGATTTCGAGTTGAATCGCTCACGTTGTTGAAGGAAAAACATCTTACGTTCTTCCTCTGTTCGAAGAGCATAATAATCAGATTGAATTGCATTGAGAGACTTAATTAATTCCGTTGGATTATCCCTCACTACCTGATAGCATAATGTCAAATCTGGATTGATGTCATTTATAACGGCTGACTTAATATTTGGATATGTCTGCAACATATAGAAGAGCATAGCTCCTCCACCTACAAAAGGTTCTATGTAAGTGACATTTTCCCTTTCTGCAAAGTCAGCTGGAAGCAATGCTTCGAGTTGTTCTATGAGTTGGCCTTTTCCTCCAACCCATTTAATGAAAGGTTTTGCTTTTGCCATTAAATTAGAAGTTTCTTATTTATAATTATTGTCTATTTACATACTCTTTGGTTGACCACAATAAATCTTTAGCATCCACCTTTAGTACCTCTGCTATTTTAAAAAGCAATTCGATTCCTGGCTGTGAACTATTCGTGCACCATTTAGAAACAGTAGCAGGATCTTTCCCCAACTGTTCTGCTAGCCATTTGTTGGTACGCATCTGCTCTGCAAGTACAACTTTAATACGATTATAGCACCTAATATCTTTGTTTTCTTCCATGATTATAGATATTCCTTTGTAATGATGAGCAAAAATAATAAATATTATTGAGATTAAAGAAGGTTTTTTGAAGAAAATAAGCAAATAAAGTGAAAATAGAGTAAACAAATTGTCTTTTTAGTTATTGATTCGTGTGAGGTTTGGCATCTTTGTTGTAAATTTGCAAAAATAGAAAGATAAAATTATACATTTTATGGAAAACTTGGCTGTTTATATTTTAGTAACGTTGCTTTCCGGTGCAATTGGTGCGGGAATTGGTACGTATTTTGGAGCACATTTCTCTGCACAAAGACAAGAAAAGAAAAATAAGGATTTACGTGATATGGCAATCAAGGGGTTGAATATCATAAAAAAATATTCAGGAAAAGGACACACTTACAACATGGCAGAAGCAGACTTTAATACTTCGTTGAGTATTGCCGAGAAGAGAATTTTCGTAGTGGCTCTACATAAATTGGGTATTCCAATATTAGCTACTTCAGATACAAAGTTTGATATTCAGCATATTCGTTTTGAAAGAATTGTTATTGATAAGGATGAGGTGTCTGCTATTATCAATCAGATAGAATCAGGATATTGCGATAAGCTTTTCTACATTGATCCAGATTCATATTTTAGCGACAACATTCGTTTAAGCACATTACGCAGTGTATCAAAACGTTGGGTGAAGGATGTGTTTTCAAAAAGCAGATTAGACCTAAGCACCCGTCTGATCAATTATCCAAACAAATGGTTTGAGAATTTCACTTGGGCTGAAAAACTCGGAACAGCCGTTTTCAGAGAAAGGATTGCTATTGAAGATTATTACACTAATGAAGGAAACATCAAAGAAGGAGCGACAAAAGAAATATGTACAGATATTGATCGTGGTTTATGGGATAGCTGTTTCTTTTGGGATATAGAAAACTACCATAGTGTAACAGCAACTAGCTCTCTTAATTCGGCAATAGTAAAATTATTAAGCAATCAGAGTAATTTAATCCCAGCCCCCAAACAATATAAAAAGGATGAACTAGTAAATTGAATAATATATAATCACGATGCCTAAAAAGCCTATTAGAAAAGTAAGGAAATGGAAAACATCAAACGGGAATGTATGTTTTCAATTCCCCATGCGAGAAACATTTGAACGACCATGGATAATTATATTAGCAGCGTTTCTTGTAATTATAATATGTTGTGTTGAGTTTTGGGGATGGAATAGTTATACATTACTTACTCCGTCAATGGTCTTATTTTTTATATTTTTCCTTTGGTGGGTAAATATTTCCGCAAAGAATAATGAAATTATTGTAGTGAAAACAATCCATGAAATTATGGATAATATAGTTAATGAAGACGCAAAGGCCGTTAGAAGGACAGTTATTAGAACTCTAGTAAACCATGATACGAAAGGTACTTATGGCATAGTAGAAGCAAGTTGCTTTCTTGTACTATTAGATAATGGCGAAGTATGGGAATATCCTATAATCTATCACAAACATAACAATCAAGACACCTATTTTGAATGTGAAAGAGCCCATATCGTCAGCAATAATCAAAAACATATTCATAGGATTAATCCTCAAAAATGGAAGCGTTTCATTAATCGCCTAAAATTGTCAGAAAAAACATGTTTGGGATTGTTGCTAACTACAATTTTGGTCGTAGGATTCCTTATTCTTGTAGGCTTTTATTGGGTAATAGAGAATTATATCTGGCAGTCTTTATTGATGTTTGTTGGTTATTTGTTTCTCTATTTTTTGATTGAGTGGTTATATTTGAGGTGGCCAGTTAAAATTCTAAATGCCATTAGGTTTAGTATGTCAATCCCATTGGAAATTCTTAATCTTCTTTTTCATGCAGTTTTGCCATTTTTCACAATAGTGGGAACGTATTTATTTGTAGCACTATTTACTTTTGGTGTTCCTGCGATTATTTTAACAGGACTTTCCCGATTAGGATGGATTGTTCTAAGACCTGAGACAATAACATTTATTGTCTTTACCATAGGTTCCATTTTATGCTCTAATTCATATAGAAACACCAAATGGATAATTCACCAAACTCCATTAAAAGATTGGGGTAATCATAGATACGAAGCATACAGAGAGAAACTTGCAATCTATTTGATCCATCCAAGTAATGTGATATATCTTCTGTATTTGATTTATTTTATATTTTTAGGAGTTTCTGGCTTTTTACAGATAGAGGACGGGAGTTATTTAATATCTAAAGATTTTGACGCTGCCATACTCAAGGCATTTTTAGTTTTTATGGCTTTTGCCAATATGCTGAAAACGGTTGATATCCACCCACCCAAAACGGGGATGTCCGTTCACTTTT
>SAMEA3663248__coassemble_138_pt1 | contig 28139 bp, 19 predicted proteins | sample SAMEA3663248__metabat2_low_PE_023 | metagenome-assembled genome bin SAMEA3663248 (sample SAMEA3663248) | pig gut metagenome | biome: pig gut; feature: pig-associated habitat; material: faeces | place: China | collected 2013
TTGGTCTACTTCCTGCTTGCCTCCGGACAGCAGCATACCCAGTTTGATGCGACCCAGTTTGGCGTCGATGTTGGAACGGAAGTTGTACTGACGCTTGCCGGTGTAGATCATGATACCATCCTGCTGCTGGTATTGACCGGAGAACATATAGTGTACGCTCTTGCTGCCACCGCTGAGTGACAAATGGTGTTGCTGCATGGTGGCCGTGCGGAAGAGCTCCTTGATCCAATCCGTATTGGCAAAGTGGTCGGGGTCTGAGCCATCCTTCAGCTTCTGAAGCATCTCGTCGGTGTATGCATTGCCCGGATGGGTTTCATTGTACATCTTGGCCCATTCGTAAGAGTTAACGAAGTCGGGCTGCACGGTGGCACTTTGCCAAGTGATATTGCCCTGGTAGGTGATAGAGGGTGTCATTTCCTCGCCCCGCTTGGTGGTGACCAGAATCACACCGTTGGCCGCACGTACGCCATAGATGGCTGCCGAAGCGGCATCCTTCAATACCGATACACTCTCGATGTCGGCTGGAGCGATGTTGGCCATGTCGGAGATGCTGGCTTCTACACCGTCAATGAGTACCATGGGATCGTTCTTGGACGAACTGCCCAATGTGCCCACACCGCGCACACGGATTTCCGGTGTATCGGCACCGGGCTGTGCACCTTGGCTTTGGAGTACCACACCCGGCAGACGGCCCTGCAACATGGAGGCCGTGTTGGCCATCGGGACATTGGACACCTCCTTGAAATTGACTGAGGCGACCGAACCTGTCAGGTTGACTTTCTTCTGGGTACCATAACCTACAACCACCACTTCATCCAGCAGTTCGGTGTCCTCTTTCAGCAGGATGTCCAGCTGTTGCTTGCCGCTTGCTTTGACATCAGTGGTCATATATCCTATGTAAGAGACTTGCATGGTGGCATTGGCTGGCGCATCGAGTGTGAATTTTCCGTCTATATCTGTGATTGTACCTATTGAAGTTCCTTTAATCATTACATTGGCGCCGATAATGGGTTCGCCGTTCGTGTCTTTTACGACGCCTGTCACCTTACTGCCTGCAGATGACTTCTCTTTCGTCTGTTTGTCCGAAATGACGATGGTTTTTGACGAGATAATCTGGTACTGAAGGTTGCGGTCTTTCAGCACGCTGTCCAGCACTTCCGCCACAGGGGCATTGGTGACCGAAACAGTGATATCCTTTCGGTCGTCAAGTACCACATTCCGATAAGAGAAGCGGTAAGTGGTCTGACGCTCAATCTGTTTGAATACCTCCTGGAGGGAGGCATTGGTTACGTTGATGGTGATTCGCTTGTCTTGAGCCATCACTTGGAGTGAGCAAAAGAAAAGCAAAAACGACCATAACGTAATCGACTTCCATTGCGAATGTCTTTTTTTCATACGATAATGTGTGTTTTAGAATTAGTATTTACCCCTTTGTCGGGGCCTTGTCGTATGTAAAGACAAGCGCTTCGTCCAATCGTACCGAAGAAAAAACATGTTATACAACATATTTTCCCCGAACCAATAGCATCAGCGGCTATAAATGCGGACTTCAGACTCGCTGATCTCCGACCTGACATGATAGGTAACCTCTATCACATCCAGCACTTCGTTGAGATTGGCCAGTGGGAGGGTGCCGGTAAAGCGGTCGGTGGGACAGGTGGTCTCTACAAAACGCACCTGCATATGATAGTTCTCCTCAATGGCACGCACCACGTCGGGAAAGGGGATGTTGCGGAATACCATGTCACCCTGCCTCCAGGCGGTGACTCGCTCGAAGTCGTCTTCGGCATAGACGTGGATACGACCGGTGACCTGGTCGAGCACGGCTCTCTGGGCCGGCTGCAAGACGACGTGTTTGTGGCTCTTGGAAGACTCCATCCGAACGCTGCCCTCCTCCAGCACCAGTTCGGCCGTCTGCTCGCCACTACGTGCATGCAGGTTGAACGTGGTGCCTAGCACCTTTACCTGCATCCCCATGGCATCTATCAAGAAGGGCAAATCTTCATCCTTCTCCACCTGGAAATAGCCCTCGCCGTTGAAGCGGATACGGCGCTCCGTGTGATGGAACTCCTTGGGGTAATAACTCAGGCGTGACTCGGCATTGAGAGCGACGACTGTGCCGTCGGGCAAGGTGACACTGGCCCGTTCGCCTCGGGCGGTGCTGACAATCATCTCTTCTTCGGCCAGTTGGCGATTCTCGTAGAGCAGGTAGCCCGACAGAGCCATGAACAGAGGCAACAGGACGGCGGCGGCCATCTGTGCAATGCGAACGAAACCGAATCTACGGGACATACGACGACCGATGCCCCGGTCTATACGCTCCTTGACCAGCTCCATGCGTCGGTCAGAGACGTTCTCCCCGTCTATTTCCTCCTCCATCCAAGCACGATGGAGCACCTGCTCCACATCTGCATCCGAGGCGGCATTGATTTTCTCCCGCAGATCTTGCAGCTCGGCAGGGGTAAGACTGTCTGTCCGGTATTTCGTCGTTAAGCTATCCATCTCTTCATTTTTACGTTTATGACAATCCATAAGACTATTCGTACTAAGTGAGGCGCATTATTTAATAAAAAGTAACAGAAACAGCCACAAGAGGTTATCCATCTTCTCCCGAAGGGCTTTCAAACCCAGTGAAAGTTGGTTCTTCACAGTCTGTTCGTTCAGGGAGAGCTTTTCGGCAATTTCCTTGTGAGAGAGACCCTCGATGCGCGAAAGATAGATGACTCTCTGCTGGGTAGCAGGTAGCGTCTGCATGATACGACGGAACTGTGTAAGAAACTCCTTGTACTCCAACCGACAATGTGCCTCCTCGGTCGGCAAAGAGTGGATATACTCCACATATTCCTCACACTCAGGCGCGTTCAATTTCGACCGATAGGCGTTGATCAGGTGATGCTTGGCCATGATGAAGAGCAACGAGCGCAGCGTCTCGTCTTGTCGGATGGTCGCCCGGTGCGTCCAAAGCCGGATGAACACCTCTTGCACAATTTCTTCTGATGCTTCGGGCGATTTGGTAAGCTGCAAGCTGTAGGCATAGAGCCGCTTGGAGTACATCCGATAGATAGTATCGAATGCCTGATACGAACCCTTTCTCAGTTCATCTATCAGCTGGCTTTCAGCAGTATGTTCAGTTTGTAGCTTCACGTACATCTATTTACTTGACGGTTTTAAAGCACTATTGGATGTGCAAAAGTAGATATAAATCTGAATTTTCATGCCATTGTAATAGGAAAAAGTCGGCCCCATTATTGTTTATCGAGCCAAAAACCAAAAAAGGCTGACCGGTTATTCACCAATCAGCCTTACTTGTTGCGGAGGCCTGACTCGAACAGACGACCTTTGGGTTATGAGCCCAACGAGCTACCAACTGCTCCACTCCGCGATGTTCTTGATTTCGGGTGCAAAGGTACGGCTTTTTCTTGAATGTGCAAATAAAATGCAGATTATTTTTTTATTTCTTGTTTGGAACGCAGAAAAGTCTTACTTTTGCACAAATAAACAAGCTATGTGCAATTTCAATCAGTATGACCGTATCCAAGACAAAAGCTAAATTAGTGGATGTTGCCCGCCAACTCTTTGCTAAAATGGGAGTGGAGAATACGACGATGAACGACATCGCACTGGCCTCAAAAAAAGGCCGGAGAACGCTCTATACCTATTTTAAAAATAAAGACGAAATCTATATGGCTGTAGTGGAATCGGAACTGGACATCTTGTCGGACATGATGAAGCGGGTAGCCGAGAAAGAAATTTCGCCCCAGGAGAAGCTGATGGAGATGATATACACCCGGCTGGACGCGGTGAAAGAGGTAGTATACCGCAACGGCACACTGCGAGCCAACTTCTTCCGCGACATCTGGCGCGTGGAGAAGGTGCGCAAACGCTTTGATGCCAAAGAAATCATGCTCATCAAAGACATTCTGAAAGAGGGGATGGACAAAGGCGTGTTCCAGATAGACGACATCGACATGACGGCCGAAATCATCCACTACTGCGTGAAAGGGATAGAGGTGCCCTACATACGAGGACGCATCGGGGCCAATCTGGATGACCACACACGCGATATCTTCGTGACCCGCATGGTGCTGGGCGCACTTGGCAAGAAATAAGATTATTAACTTTATTATAATTATCAAGATTATGGGATTATTGACAGGTAAGACAGCGATTGTCACCGGTGCCGCCCGCGGAATCGGCAAGGCCATCGCCCTGAAGTTTGCTCAAGAAGGAGCAAACGTTGCATTCACCGACCTGGTGATTGACGAGAATGCAGAAGCTACAGCCAAAGAGATAGAAGCACTCGGCGTGAAGGCCAAGGGATATGCATCCAATGCAGCCAACTTTGAAGACACGGCCAAGGTAGTGGAGGCTATCCACGCAGACTTCGGCCGGATTGACATCCTGGTAAACAATGCCGGCATCACCCGCGACGGACTGATGATGCGCATGAGCGAACAGCAGTGGGACATGGTGCTGAACGTGAACCTGAAGTCGGCCTTCAACTTCATCCACGCATGTACACCCATCATGATGCGCCAGCGTGGCGGCAGCATCATCAACATGGCCTCTGTCGTAGGCGTACACGGCAATGCCGGACAAGCCAACTATGCAGCCTCCAAGGCCGGTATGATTGCCCTGGCCAAATCAATCGCTCAAGAGCTGGGTTCGCGCGGCATCCGCGCCAACGCCATCGCCCCGGGCTTCATCATGACGGCCATGACCGATGCACTGAGCGACGAGGTGAAGGCTGAATGGTGCAAGAAGATACCTCTGCGCCGCGGCGGTACGCCCGAAGATGTAGCCAACGTTGCCACCTTCCTGGCCAGTGACATGTCATCGTACGTATCGGGACAGGTCATCCAGATTGACGGCGGCATGAACATGTAACCACGAGCGATGACCGTCATTTACGAAGACAACCATATCATCATCGTCAGCAAGACCGCTTCCGAGATTGTACAGGGAGACAAGACGGGCGACCAACCCCTTTCAGAGACAGTGAAGCTGTATCTGAAGGAGAAATACCAGAAACCCGGCAACGTATTCATCGGTGTCACACACCGCCTGGACCGTCCCGTAAGCGGTCTTGTGGTTTTCGCAAAGACCAGCAAGGCTTTGTCGCGCCTGAACGAGATGTTCAAGAATGGCGAGGTAAAGAAAACCTACTGGGCCCTCGTCAAACAGACACCTCCGCAGGAGGAGGGCACACTGGAGCACTGGCTGGTACGCAACGAAAAACAGAACAAGAGCTATGCCTACGAGCAGGAGAAGCCCGGCAGCAAACGGGCCGTCCTGCACTACCGCCTCATCGGCCGGTCGGACAACTACTGCCTGCTGGAGGTAGACCTGAAGACGGGACGACACCACCAGATACGATGCCAGCTGGCCAAAATGGGATGCCCCATCAAAGGCGACCTGAAATATGGTTTTCCACGCTCCAATCCCGATGGAAGCATCTGCCTGCACGCCCGCCGGGTCAGTTTCGTACACCCCGTGTCCAAAGAGCGGATTGAGGTGGAAGCGCCGCTGCCCGACGACAACCTATGGAAACACTTTAGCTGAACAATCCACCATCATCCAACCCCAACATTAATCATCACGTATGAAATCTTTCCTGTTTTGCTCGCTCTGCCTCGCACTGAGTGCGATTGGCTCGCACGCCCAGGAGCGTGTGAAGGATTTTGATGTAAGCCCCGCTTACACCCTGCGCATGCCGCTGCAAGGCGACAGCATCAACTTCAAAGGCGACCGCTTTACCGCCGCCGAGTTACTGAAGACATCTGGCAACCCTGAGGCACCCCGCCAACGCGGAGAGTGGCAACGCCTGACGGCTGACACGGCCGGCTACGTGGCACTGCCCCGCCCTGCCGAACACTACACGTTGCACCTGCTGTCGGCCGACCTGCGTGCCGCCCGCTTCTCCCGCGGTTCGCTGAAGGTGTACTCTCCCGCCCGCTTTGAGGTGCTGGTCAACGGTACCTCCAAAGCCGTGAAGAGCAGCGTAGAAGATTCGCTGGCTGCCGTCCAGCCTACCACCGTATCCCTCCGGCTGGAACCGGAGACCGACTATGAAATCGTCATCAAGGTGCTGGCCTCTGCCGATGACAAGGCAATGCCCACCCTGCGTTGCGAACTGGAGAAAGAGAAAGAGTTTGAAGCCGTGAACTGGCGATGCGAAGCCGGCATGAAGCACCGCTATGCCTTGTCGAACACTGCCTTCGGCCCCCGTGCCTACGGAGTGAAGATGTCGCCCAACGGTCGCTACCTGGTACTGACACGCACCAACACCTACTCGGCCAAGCGGTACCGCACCCTCTACGAGCTGATAGACGTGAAGGAGAACCGACGCATCTGCACCGTACCCAGCGACGCTGCCTGGATGCCCACCAGCAACAGCCTCTACTACACGGTGACGGGTACTCGCAGCCGCAACCTGATGCGTCTGAACCCGGCCACCGGCGAAGAGAGCCTCATCAAAGAGAACATACCCGACGGACACTTCACCTTCGCCCCAACCGAGGATTACCTTATATATAATATGGAGGACGAAGGCGAAAAGCAGGAGGGTCCGCTGAAACAGATACTGATGCCCGACGACCGCATTGAGGGCAGCCGTGACCGCAGCTACCTGATGAAGTACGACTTGGCCTCGGGAGTGACCCAACGGCTGACGTACGGAAGCCGCAGCGTATGGCTGAACGACATCACGCCCGACGGACGCAAACTGCTCTGCATGACCTCGCGCCCCGACATCATACGTCATCCCTTCAGCTTCAGTACGTTGTTCGAACTGGATGTGCAAACCCTACAGGCCGATACACTGATTAGCGAAGATGCCGGCCTGAACCGCGCCTCCTACTCGCCCGATGCCACGCAGCTGGTGCTGCTGGGTTCGCCCGAGGCCTTCGGCGGCATTGGCAAGAACTGTGGCAATCTGCCCATCGCCAACGACTTCGACACCCAAGCCTACCTGATGACGCTGTCCGACCGGAAGATAACACCCATCACACGCGACTTCAATCCGACCGTAGACCTCTTGCAGTGGAACCAGGGCGACGGCTGCCTCTACTTCAAGACTACCGACGGCGACTGCGAGCACATCTACCGCTACCGCCCACGGGAACAGCGCTTCGAATTGCTGCCGCTGAAGGAGGATGTCATCCGTAGCTTCACCCTGGCCGACGACGGCACAACAGCTGCCTACGTAGGCGGCGGCAACTACAGTGCCGGAGTGGCCTACTACTACGACAACAAGAAGAGTGCCTCCAAACTGCTCTGCAACCCGTTTGCCGACACATTAGAGCAAATCCAGCTCGGCCAGATGGAAGAGTGGAACTTCACCGCAGCCGACGGCACCGAGGTGAAAGGCATGATGTGCCTGCCGCCCGACTTTGATGCCAACAAGAAGTATCCGCTGATTGTCTACTACTACGGAGGTACCACACCGACTACCCGCGGCATCACCTCGCCCTACTGTGCCCAGCTCTTTGCCGCACGCGACTATGTGGTGTACGTCATCCAGCCCAGCGGCGCCATCGGTTACGGTCAGGAATTCTCGGCCCGCCACGTCAACGCCTGGGGCGACTGGACGGCCGACGAGATTATTGAAGGTCCCCGCAAGTTCTGCGAAGCCCACCCGTACGTTGATGCCAAGCGCATCGGATGCATCGGTGCCTCTTATGGCGGCTTCATGACGGAGTATCTGCAGACGAAGACCGACCTCTTTGCTGCAGCCATTTCCCATGCCGGCATCAGCAACGTCACCAGCTACTGGGGCGAAGGATACTGGGGCTACTCATACAACTCGGTAGCAGCTGCACGCAGCTATCCGTGGAACAACCCCGACCTCTTCACCCGGCACGGCTCACTCTTCAATGCGGACAAGATAAACACGCCGCTGCTGCTGTTGCATGGTACGGCAGACACCAATGTGCCTATCGGCGAAAGCATCCAGCTGTTCAACGCGCTGAAGATACTGGGCAAAACGGTGGAATTTGTGATGGTGGAGGGAGAGAACCACCATATTCTGGAACCTGACAAGCGTCAGCAATGGCACGACACCATCATGGCCTGGTTTGCCCGCTGGCTGCAAGACAGTCCGGCCTGGTGGGACGACCTCTATCCCGAACGTCACTGGTAAGAGAAAGGCAACTATACCTCTATAAACAGCATTTACGTATGAAAAAAAGTTTATTCCTACTATTCATTCTCCTGACTTGCGGGCTGACAGCCTGCAAGCAAGGAGGCAAAACAAACCAGAACATGGACCAAGAAACCTTAGTAAAAGTAGAGACTTCGATGGGTGACATCGTTGTGAAACTCTACAACGAGACACCGCTGCATCGCGACAACTTCATCAAACTGGTAAAGCAAGGCACCTACGAAGGCACGCTTTTCCACCGCGTCATCAACAACTTCATGATTCAGGCCGGCGACCCCGACTCGAAAGGTGCCCCCAAAGGCAAGATGCTGGGCAGCGGAGATGTAGGCTATACCGTGCCGGCTGAATTCGTCTTCCCCAAACTGTTCCACAAACGGGGTGTGCTGGCTGCTGCACGCGAGGGCGACGACACCAATCCCCAACGTGCCTCGTCGGGCTGTCAGTTCTACATCGTGACAGGCCGCGTGTTCAGCGACTCCACGCTGCTCAGCATGGAGCAGCAGCGCAATCAGGCCCGCCTGAACAGAGCCTTCGACACACTGGCCCGCCAGCACATGAAGGAAATATACAAGCTGCGCAAGGCCAACGACCAAGACAAGCTGATGGATCTGCAGGATTCGCTGCTGGCACAGGCCGAAGCCATCGTAGCCAAGGAGCCTGAGTTCCGTTACGAGGCTCAGCATGTGCAGGCATATACCACCATCGGCGGCACCCCTCATCTGGACGGTGAATACACCGTATTTGGCGAGGTGGTGGAAGGAATGGACGTGGTAGACCGCATCCAGAAGGTCAAGACCGACCGCAGCGACCGTCCCGAAGAAGACGTGGTAATCAAGAAGATGACCTTGCTGTAAAGAGAAAGATGCAAATCAACCGACTGACGCTGGACAACGGACTGCGGCTGGTGCACCACGAGGACCGGAGCACACAGATGGTAGCCCTGAACATCGTGTACGATGTAGGCGCACGCGACGAACATCCCGACCATACGGGTTTCGCCCACCTCTTCGAGCACCTGATGTTTGGCGGCTCCATCCATATCCCCGACTACGACACCCCCTTGCAACAAGCGGGTGGGGAGAACAATGCCTGGACCAACAACGACATCACCAACTACTACCTGACCATCCCACAGACCAATGTGGAGACAGGTTTCTGGCTGGAGTCTGACCGCATGTGGGAACTGGCATTCAGCCAGCAAAGCCTAGACATACAGCGCGAAGTCGTCATGGAGGAATTCAAACAGCGCACGCTCAACCAGCCCTACGGAGACGTGGGGCACCTGCTGCGTGCGCTGGCCTATCAGGTCCACCCCTACCGCTGGCCCACCATCGGACGGGAACTGTCGCACATCGCACAGGCTACGTTGGGCGAGGTAAAGTCCTTCTTCTTCCGATACTATGCCCCCAACAACGCCGTGCTGGCCGTCACGGGCCATCTGTCGTGGGAGGAGACCGTGCGCCTCACCGAGAAATGGTTCGGTCCCATCCCCCGACGGTCAGTTCCAGTACGGCAACTGCCGCAGGAGCCTGTCCAGACAGCCGAACGCCGACAGACGGTAGAGAGAAACGTGCCGCTGGACGCCCTCTTCATGGCCTACCACATGGGAGGACGGGGAGAGAACAGCTACTACGCCTGCGACATCCTGTCAGACCTGCTCAGCAATGGGCACTCCAGCCGGCTGAACCGCAGACTGGTGCAAGAGCAGCGCCTCTTTTCCAGCATTGATGCCTACATCTCCGGCACACGCGACGCAGGCCTGTTCCACATCAACGGCAAGCCTGCCCCCGGCATCACACTGGAGCAGGCCGAGGCTGCCATCAGGAGTGAACTGGAGCGTCTGACCACCACACCGGTGGAGTTGCACGAACTAGAGAAGGTGAAGAACAAGTTCGAGTCTACCCAGATATTCGGCAACATCAACTACCTGAACGTGGCTACCAACCTGGCCTGGTACGAACTGACCGGTCGTGCAGAAGACATCGACCACGAGGTGCCACGCTACCGGGCCGTTACCTCCGACCAGTTGCAGCAAGTAGCCCGACAGCTATTCCGACAAGACAACGGCGTCATCCTGCACTACCGGAAAGAGCAGGCCTAACTCCCTTCCCCGTTCGTGTTTTGTCCATTTCGCATCATAGTTTGTCCGTTTTGCAGTTGTCATTCACCCTGCAAAGCACTACCTTTACACCCAAATTAACCTATCAACATGCTATGGCACGTTTCATACCGATTCTACTGTTACTGTCGCTATCACTTGAAAGTTTTTCAAGCAACCGCGTTATACCCTTCCCCAAGTATGGCATTCACGGTCAATGGTCCTTTACCAACCTCTCCTTTCCTTACGATGCCAATATCGTACAGGCCATCTTCCAAGATGACCAGGGGATGATGTGGGTGGGAACACGAAGCGGGTTGTTCTCCTACGACGGTTATTCCCTCAAACGTCATATAGAGAATATTGATGAGACAGACCGATGTTCCATTCAAACGATAGTCCAGATTGAGCGGAACATCCTCTGCCTCGGGACAGATGCCGGTGTGTCGTGGTTCGATATGGAGAGAGAATGCTACTGCCAGCCACCCGCTCCACTCCAGCGCGTCAAGGCCACATGTTCACTGGCTCTGTTTGCCGGCGAACTGTGGATAGGAAGTCGGGATGAAGGACTGTGGGCATATAATCTTAAGGGAAATTCATTACGACAAGTTCCCCCCGAACATCGAAAAGAGAGTATTGTCTACGCCCTCCAACCGGTAGGAAACGAATTGTTTATCGGGAGCTACGAAGGATTGAGCTGCTACGACAGCAGAAGCCGTGAAAGGCGAGACATTGCATTGGATGCCCGGCATTCCACGGTGGTCACCTCCCTCTGCTGGGACTCCACACAGGGCATACTATGGATAGGAACCGAAGGTGTACTCTATCAATATGCGGTCAACGAGCATTCATGCTCCTGTTTCCCCTGGCTCCAGGGAAACTCATTCAAAGCGATGCGTATGGATGGGAACGGGCAGCTACAGATAGGGACAGACAACGGAATCTTCGTCTACAATCCACGGCATCCGGAGCGGGAACCCGACCACCTGACACACGATGCTCGCGACAAACATTCGCTACGCAACAATACAGTATGGAGCGTCTATTGTGATCAGGAACATAACATCTGGTTTGGTACCGAAAGAGGCGTATCCATCATTCGCAATACAGCCTCATCACAGCTCATTCCCTTGCCCGATCTGCTGGCAAGCGGTGAAGGCAACCTCTTGTCCCGACTATTGATTGACTCGAAAGGGGGCTATTGGTTGGGAGGCGAAAACGGACTCATACATATAGAACGCTCAGGTCGCATACGGTGGTTTCGTCAGGAGGATGCCAAATACTATCTGCGACACAACCGCATCCGTCACATCTACGAAGACAAAGAGGGAATCCTTTGGATTGCGACAGACGGAAGCATTGCACGCTATGACAATAGCGAAGAGCGTTTCATCTTTTATCAGATTACCAACCGGCAAGGAGAGCTCAATGCCAACTGGGCATACACCATCCTGGAAGACAATCGACACCGGCTATGGATTGCAACCTATCAAGGCGGTCTGTTCATTGCAGACAAGCAACAATTGATGGAATGGGATTCATCCCGTCCCTTTCCAACCTTAAACAATGCAGATATCCCCGCACTACAAGCGATAGGCAATACCATATTCCAACTGGAGCCGGGTGAGGGAGGCATCATCTACGCCATCACACGCAACGGACTGTCCCGCATCCACCCCGAAAAGTTGCAGGCTACCCTCTTTCCCGTCTATCCGAAACGGATGTTCTACAGCAACCATGCATTATGGTACAACATCCAAGAGAAGTTGTTCCGACTGGAAGCCGGTGTGACACAGCCTATCAGATGTCCGTTAGAGGAGGACATCCAGCAAATCTACGCCTTTGGCAGCGATGGAGGGTCACTCTGGCTCTCTACGAATGTCGGGATTTCGCGTCTAGACCATTCAACAGGTGCCTGGACTCGTCTGTACCCCTCGGACCACTATTTCCAAACATCGGCATTCGACTACGAGAGCGGACAGATGATATGGGGCGGTGAAGATTGCCTACTCAGTCTGCCTACCAATCCGGAGAATCGTCCTGCAACCAGACGGCTTTTTGTCAGTGCGGCTTATTCGGATGGTATTCCGTTATCAGATTCTTCAGCCGACCGTTCTGAAAAGGTTCCCCGCCACAGCGGGAAAATCAAGATTGCAAGGCCTAACGAAGAGCTATGCCTGCACCTCTCTTCGTTTTCTTATCTGTCCGAAGAAGAGCACTATTACTATCGGTTGAACTCTCAATCGTCCTGGCACGCCCTTCCACAAGGTGAAAATCGTCTCCGTTTCGCCAAATTGTCGGGAGGCGACTATCAGTTGGAGCTTGCCGCAGCCCACCCCGGATATACGCCGGGAACTCCTGTAAGCCGCTATTTCATCCACATACCATTCCCCTGGTATGCCACGCCCATTGCCTGGACAGGCTATGCAGGAGGGGTGCTGCTGGTGCTTGCAGTCATTACATACCGGGCACAACTGCACAACAAACGCAAATACAAGGAGAAAGAGCGGGAGAAATCGCTGGAACTCTCCAATCTGAAGATGGACTTCTTCGTCAACATATCGCACGAACTGAAGACACCGCTCGCTCTGATTATCGCCCCATTAAGCCAACTGCTTGCCGAAGCGCGGAACACGCCATCACGCGAGGCTCTGGAATCCATCTACCATAATTCCTTACGGCTAAACACGCTCATACACAAAGTGTTGGATTTCAAGCAAATGGAATACGAAAGCGAGAATACGCCACTACGGTCGCACGTCGATTTATATCGACTGCTGCAGAACAGCCTGCAGACCTTTGAAACAAACTTTCATGAAAAAGGGATACACATGGAGTTTACATCCAACGTCCAAAGTCTTTGGCTGAACCTGGATCAGTTGAAAATCGAATCGTGCATCATCAACATTCTGACCAATGCCATTAAGTACGCACCGCAGACTGGGGGAATCATCAGTGTAGACCTGTCGAAACATGAGGATGAGGTATCCATCACCATCAGCGACAACGGCCAAGGCATAGACGAAAAAGAATTACCCTTTGTCTTCATCCGCTTCTTCCAAGGAAAGCTAGCACGGCAACAGACCTCAAAAGGAAGCGGCATCGGACTCTATCTGGTGAAGAAGTTTATAGAAATGCACGGAGGCCATGTAGAGATAAGGAACCGGAACGGGGCGGTCATCAGCATGATACTACCTCTGAAGGGAGACAATCTGCTGAACACGGCACAAACAGCCACAAGAGACCAAGAGGAAATCCAGATAGAGGCAACCCAACAAAAAGACCTGCTGATTATTGATGACAATCACGAGATGGTAGCTTTCCTGACAGGTGTGCTTTCAAAAGAGTATCATTGCCGACAAGCATACAACGGATACGAAGGCATCTTGCTTGTCAACGAGCAGGTGCCTGACCTGATTATCGTTGACCAGATGATGCCTGTCATGGATGGCCTGAACTTCTGCAAGACCATTCGCAAGAACCAATGTACGGCCGACATCCCCATCATCATGCTGACCGCCAAAGACGACAGCGATACGGAGCTGGCGAGCATCCGTACCGGCGTGGACGTGTTTATACCCAAGCCCTTCGACTTGAAAAAACTACAGCTACGCATTGCCCAGCTGTTGCAGAAACGTACCTCTTTGGAAAAGAGTCTGCGGATAGAGGCCATTACCCAACCGTCATTCCCCACAGACAACAACCGGAAAAGTTCGGATGAAGAATTGATGGTAAAGATTACCAAGACCATAGAAGAGAATATGGAGCAGGAGAACTTTACGGTAACCGAACTGTCCAATATGGTTGGAGTGGAAGCCAAACAACTCTATCGCAAAGTCAAGCAACTGACAGGAATGACTCCCATCAACTACATGCGCAAACTCCGCATGAAGAAAGCGGCTCTGCTATTGGCACAGCAGAAATTCACCGTATCTGAGGTCATGTATCTGGTAGGCTATACCAGTGCTTCGCACTTTGCCAAATGTTTTTCCGCAGAATATGGGAAGACTCCCAAACAATACATGGAAGAAAGTCTCGGCATGTCCAATCCGCAATAGCTTTTGTCCGATTAGCGTTAGTGCCACAAAGCTCAATCTGTCTATCTTTGCATCAAACTTTTAAACCAAAGTGATATGAGAAACATTTTTTCCATGAAAAGGCAGACTGCCTTGATGGGGTTCATTCCCCTGCTATTATGCGCTTTATGGGCTTCATCAGCTTGGGCGCAATCCAACAATTATCCAGTGACAGGTACAGTACGCGACAGCAAGGGTGAGACAATCATCGGAGCCAATGTACTGGAAAAGGGAACCACTAACGGTACCATTACCGGTATAGACGGCGACTTCCGGCTCCAGGTGTCGGCACAATCTGTCCTTCAAGTATCTTTCATCGGATATAAGACCACGGAAGTGGCCGTAAACGGACAACGGACAATCGAAATCGTACTGAAAGACGACAGCGAACTGCTGGACGAAGTGGTGGTGGTAGGTTACGGTGTACAAAAGAAGGCCAACCTGACCGGTTCGGTAGCAGCAGTCAGCAGCAAAGATCTGCAAGACATTCCTGTGGCCAACGCCACCAATCTGTTGCAAGGCCGTCTGCCAGGCGTCACGCTGACCAGCAACGGAGGACAAGCCGGTAGCGACACTCCTGAGATACGCATCCGAGGCATCGGTACGCTGTCAGACCACAACGACCCGATGGTGCTGATAGACGGTGTCGAAGCCAGCGTATCGCAGATTTCTCAAATAGCGGCATCAGACATCGACAATGTATCCGTGCTGAAAGATGCAGCATCGGCCGCCATCTACGGTGTACGTGCAGCCAACGGCGTCATCCTCATCACCACCAAGCGAGGAGGTGAAGCGAAGCCCTCCATCAACTATTCTGGCAGCTACACCATTCAAAAGGCCAGTGTGCTGCCCGATTACGTCAACTCATACGAGTGGGCCAAGATGTACAACGAGAGCAACGGCAGAGAAATGTACACAAGCGATATGCTGAAAAAGCTGCAAGACGGAAGTGACCCCGACCACTTTGCGAATACAGATTGGGCAGATGCCCTGTTCCGCACGGCTCCCATGACACAGCACAACCTGTCAATCAACGGAGGCAGCAAGGACGTACACTATATGATTTCTGCAGGCTATCTGAATCAAGAGGGTATTCTTGAAAAGACAGGGTACGAACGTTTCAACTTCCGATCCAATATTGACGCACAGTTAGGTATCTTCAAAATGGGCATGAATCTGTCCGGTTCGAAAGAGAACAAGAAAGCACCTGCCTGTGATGTCACCAGCGACAACGGACTGATGCGTACCCTAACCTGGTTCACCCGTCCGACCGTGCCGGTACAATACAGCAACGGTGAATACGGACAGGTAGACGGCTCCTCCATCAGCTACACCGTATTCAAGAACCCGATACAGATGATGAATCTGGGCAAAAAGAAGAACAACGGCTATTATTTCGACGGACAAGTGTTCGCAGAAGTAGACCTATGGAAGGGATTGAAGTTCCGTAGCAGCTTGGCATACAAATATTATATGAATGACGTTTCCACCTACGGCTCACGCTCGGCCAAATACGATGCCGAAGGAAACCTGCTTTACAAAGACAACAACAACAGTCTTAGCGAATATCACTACATCTCGCAAAGCTACACCAACGAGAACATCCTGACCTATACCACCAAAATTGACCGTCATGAGGTGAATGTGCTGATGGGACACTCCGTACAGGAATACCATGAGAAGCAGACTCACGGCTATAAAGAGGGATTCGCTACGGACAATCTGTATGAGCTGGATGCCGCTACCAAAAATGACAATGTCGGTGGTTCGGCCAACGAATATGCACTGCAATCCTTCTTCGGACGAATCAACTACAACTACGACGGCCGTTATCTGTTTGAGTTCAACATCCGTCACGACGGGTCATCCCGTATGCCCAAGAGTCATCGGTATGCTACCTTCCCCTCCTTTTCGGCCGGCTGGATTATGACTAATGAATCGTTCATGCAGGACGTTGAGCCGTTGAGTTATTTCAAGCTTCGCGCAAGCTGGGGTAAGCTCGGCAATCAGGAAATCGGTAACTACGCCTATACACCTACCATGTCTGCCAGCTACAATTACTATTTCGGCAACGAAAAGGTCATAGGTATGGCCGAGAACATCGTGGCCAACGACAATATCCGTTGGGAGACAACCACCATTACTGACATCGGTTTTGATGCCGCACTCTGGCACAACCGTATCAATGTCACCTTCGATTGGTTCAACAAAACCACATCCGACATTCTGTTGCGTCTCTCCATGCCGACCACCTTCCTGGGTACATTGAGCGCCCCTTACCAGAATGCCGGCAAGGTAAGAAACCGCGGTTGGGAACTGGCTATCAACTACAACGACCACAAAGGCGACTGGAGCTGGCAAGCCGGATTCAGCCTCTCGGCCGTTGACAACAAGATTGTAGACAACAAGGGAATCGATACTTACGGTTGGCAGACCATCAATCGCGAGGGATACGCAATCGGTTCCTACTACGGACTGAAGGCCATCGGCCTATACCGTACCGAAGCCGACCTGCAACGAACCAACAGCAAGGGCGAAATCATCAAACAGAACGGTTCGGCTCCTTCATTAGGCGACATCATGTTTGAAGACTACAACGACGATGGCAACATCAATGCCGACGACCGTCAGATTATCGGCAACCCCTTCCCAGACCTCACCTACTCCATCAATCTGGGAGCCAGCTGGAAGAATTTCGACCTGACCACCTTCTGGCAAGGTGTAAGCGGCATCTACCGATACAACTGGGAACAGGCTACCATCAGCAACGGAGGCAACATGACTTCACGCTGGCTTGACCGCTGGAGCCAGGAGAACCCAAATGGCAGTATGCCTCGGCTGGGCAACTCCTACAACGAGACGTACTCCTCGTTCTGGTTGGACAAAGCCGACTACCTGCGGCTGAAGAATCTGGAACTGGGATATACATTCGGAAAAGGAACATTGCGCTGCCTGGGTATAGAGAATCTCCGCATCTACCTGCAGGCAACGAACCTGCTCACCATCACCTCGCTGGACAACTATGACCCTGAAAAGAGCAGCGGTGACACACGTGGTGACGTACATCCCAACACTAAGACCTTCTCATTCGGTGTAAACGTTAAATTCTAAATGACATAAACAATGAAGAGACTACATAATACCATTATAGGAATGGCCATTTTGGCCGGAACATCCATTTGCACAGGGTGTTCAGACGATTTTCTGCAAAAGGATTCACTGACTGCTGTTTCTACTTCTACATTCTGGCAGACAGAAGCCGATGCGCTGAATGGATTGGCAGCCTGCTACGACGGAATGCAGAGCCACTACGTATATGGAGGCGGTCCTTGGGAATGCGGGCCACTAAACATGGATTGCATGACTGACAATGGAGGACATTTCAACTGGAGCGGATGGATGGCCGGCTACGACATAGCCAACGGCATACACAACAGTTCCTCGTGGCTGATAGGTGACTACTGGAAGGCACACTACGAAGTCATCAAACGATGCAACACCCTCATCGACAACATCGAGCGGGTAGAGATGAATGCATCCGACATCGCCTTATATAAGGCTGAAGCTACCGTCATCCGTGCCATGATGTATACAAATCTCACGATGACCTATAACGACGTGCCTTATCTGACCGAAGTACAGAGTCTAGCCAATGCAGAAGTTCCCAAGACCGACCGCGCTACCATCGTAGCGGCGGTCATGGAAGACCTGAAAAACGCGGCTCAGGTATTGCCCAAGGCTGCATCAGCCCGAGGACGCATCACCCAGGGTGCAGCACTTGCAGCACTGGGACGTCTGGCTCTGTACAACGAGAAGTGGGACGAAGCCATCAATGCCTATCAGCAGATTGTCCAATCAGGCAGCTACTCACTGTTTCCTGACTACACCACCCTCTTCAAAGAAGAGAATGAGGGGTGTGACGAAATCATCTTCGGCATACGCTACGAAGGTCCCGGTCTAGAAGAAGGGAGTAGCATCGGAGGCCATTGGGACACCCCACTTGAAGCCATGAACGGAACCATTGATTTGGCCGATGCCTTCTACCATCTGGACGGGAAACCGACCACCGACAAGGAAGGGTGTGCATACAATGCCGATGGTTCGGCTGACTTGTGGACACTGAACACTTCACGTTACGAAAACAGAGACCCTCGCCTGCGTGCCACTCTTTTTATCCCCGGTATGGCCTGGAATGACAAAGACTGGTATTATGGCGGTGCAGCCGCATCCTACTCTACCATCTACGTCATGAAGTATTTCAATCCTGCCTTGAGCTGGAGTACATCATGGGACGACGGACAAGATTTCTACGTATTCCGTTATGCCGAAGTACTGTTGTCATTAGCCGAAGCCTACATCGAAAAGGGCGACCGTCTTGACGAAGCCACCCGACTCATCAATCAGGTACGTGCCCGTGCCGGGATGCCTTCGGTTGAGGAAGCTGAAGGTAATGGACTTTCCCAAGCCGGATTGCGCGAAGTCGTTCGCCATGAACGCCGTGTCGAACTGGCCTTTGAAGGACTTCGATTGTTCGATCTCTATCGCTGGCATCTGCTGAAGGATGCGGTTGACCGCGTCAATGCAGAAGCCTCAACGTACAATTTCTGGTATGAATATCGCAACTATCGTGGCGAACAGGAATATGAATGGCCTATACCGCAGACCGAAATCGATTGCAACGCACAATTAGAACAGAATATCCTATGGCAATAAAGTACTTTCTATTCATACTCAGCCTGCTCGTCCTGTCATGCACAGAGAAGAAGGCTGCAGAAAAGACAGAAGCTCCCGTCCTTCCGAATGAAGGGGCGGAGTTTCTCCCGACAGATGCTGACTACCTGCCCACCCCAAAAGGCACGACTGTTTCCGTCCCAAGCGGATACAAACTGGTATGGCACGACGAATTTGATGAAGAAGGTACTCCCTCAGCCGTATGGTCCTATGAAGAAGGATTCGTTCGTAACGAAGAACTGCAATGGTACCAGGCCGACAATGCTACGGTCTCCAATGGCTGCTTGGTGATAGAAGCACGGAGAGAAACTGTCACCAATCCATACTTCGATGCCGGAAGCAATGACTGGCGCAAAAATCGGAAGGAAGCCCGATACACCTCTTCTTGCCTGACAACGCAACAGAGTTTCCATTTCCGATACGGGAAATTGGAGGTACGCGCCAAAATTCCTACCCAGACAGGTGCATGGCCAGCCATCTGGACATTGGGCAACCAATGGGAATGGCCCCTCAACGGCGAAATAGACATCATGGAATACTACATTAAGAATGGGCGCCCCTCCATACTGGCCAATGCTTGCTGGGGGTCGTCACAAGCCTGGGTAGCCATTTGGGATGAATCGGTTGTTTCTTTCAGTCAATTTACCGGGCAGGACAGCGAATGGGCAGACAAGTTTCATATCTGGCGGATGGATTGGGATACCGAATGGATTCGCCTCTATCTGGATGACGTACTGATGAATGAAATAGAGCTCAGCCAGACTTTCAATCAAGGCTGGCAGGAGAATCGTATGAACCCCTTTTCCAACACGGTGGAGGGCTTCGGGCATTACATCTTACTGAATCTGGCGCTGGGAGGCAACGGCGGCACTCCCGATGAGAATGCTCTTCCATTCCACTACTTAATAGACTATGTACGTGTATTCCAAGTAGAATAGTATTTGTACAATAGGTATTTTCATCAGATAGCACTCGAAGAACCGGATGCAACGTCTTTTTTAGACTTGCATCCGGTCTTATTTGTTTTTTTAAGAAGCGACATGCGGCATAACTCAGAAAAAAAGAGTATTTTTGCGGCCTGATAATTATCATCTTACTATACGACGTATGAAACTTGACTTGCTTACCGCAATCTCCCCGATTGACGGCCGCTACAGAGGGAAAAGCGAACCTCTGGCCGACTACTTCTCGGAATATGCGTTGATGAAATACCGCGTACAGGTAGAAGTGGAATATTTCATCACGCTGTGTGAACTGCCTTTGCCCCAATTGAAGGGCATCGACAAAGGCGTGTTTGAAACCTTAAGAGACATATACCGCCACTTCTCGGAAGCCGATGCCGGACGCATCAAAGAGATAGAGAGCGTGACCAACCACGACGTAAAGGCCGTAGAATACTTTCTGAAAGAACAGTTCGACCGTCTGGGCGGACTGGATGCCTACAAGGAATTCATCCACTTCGGACTGACTTCGCAGGACATCAACAACACCTCCGTTCCCCTCTCGGTCAAAGAGGCGTTGACACAGGTGTACTACCCGCAGATAGAGGAACTGATAGCCCAACTCCGCACTTATGCCGAAGAGTGGGCCGACATACCGATGCTGGCCAAAACACATGGCCAACCGGCTTCGCCTACCCGTCTGGGCAAGGAGGTAATGGTGTTTGTCTACCGTCTGGAACGCCAGCTCGCCACGCTGAAGGCCTGCCCCGTCACAGCCAAGTTCGGCGGAGCGACAGGCAACTACAACGCACACCATGTGGCCTATCCCGAATACGACTGGAAGGCTTTCGGCAACCGCTTCGTCAGCGAGAAGCTGGGACTGGAGCGCGAGGAGTATACCACACAGATTTCCAACTATGACAACCTGGGTGCCATCTTCGATGCGATGAAACGTATCAACACCGTCATGATTGATATGAACCGCGACTTCTGGCAATATATCTCGATGGAATACTTCAAGCAGAAAATCAAAGCCGGCGAGGTAGGTTCCAGTGCTATGCCTCACAAGGTGAACCCGATTGACTTTGAAAACGCAGAGGGCAACCTGGGTGTGGCCAATGCGCTGCTGGAGCACCTGTCAAGCAAACTGCCGGTATCGCGCCTGCAACGTGACCTGACGGACTCTACCGTGCTGCGCAATGTGGGTGTTCCCTTCGGGCACATCGTCATTGCCATCCAAAGTTCTCTGAAAGGGTTGCGCAAGCTGTTGCTGAACGAGCCCGCCATCTACCGCGATTTGGACAACTGCTGGAGCGTAGTGGCAGAAGCCATTCAGACCATCCTGCGCCGCGAAGCCTATCCGCATCCCTACGAAGCGCTGAAGGCTCTGACACGCACCAACCAGGCCATCACCGAAAGCTCTATCAAAGAGTTTATCGAAGGGCTGGAAGTCAGCGAGGAGATCAAGAAGGAGTTGCGTGTCATCACGCCGCACAACTATACAGGAATGTAACAGGCAACTCATCACCTGAGAAATACTTGCAATTGAAAATGAAAGCGAGGGATGAGAGATCACCCCTTATACCGAAACAGGATATTTTATTAAGAACGATATAATAGGCCGTGAGGCCAACAGTGGTTTAATTTTATTCGAATAAAACAATATGAGTACAGAAAACGAGATGTGGCAGGATAACTCCGCTAACGGAGAGAATGCCAGTGCAAGCCGTGACGGCAACCAATTCAACGGAAGCTATAACCGTACTTCCTACAACCGAGAAAACGGAGAACGCCTCTACCGTCCACGCTTCACACGCGATGGCGGGGAACGCCCCCAACGCACCTACAGCAGCGAGCGTCCGTACCGTCCGCGCTTCAACCCGAATGCAGAAAACAGCGAACGTCCGCAACGCACGTATGGCGAACGTCCTTCTTATGGAAACAGCGAACGCCCCTACCGTCCGCGTTATAACAATGAAAATGGCGAACGTCCGCAACGCACGTATGGCGAACGCCCGCAACGTCCGCGCTACAACAACGATGGCGATCGTCCGCAACGTTCCTACGGTGAGCGTCCTTCCTACGGTGGCAGTGAACGTCCCTTCCGTCCGCGCTACAACAACGAAGCAGGTGAACGTCCGCAGCGTTCCTACGGCGAACGTCCTTCTTACGGAGGCAGCGAGCGTCCGTACCGTCCGCGCTTCAATAGCGAAGGAGGTGAACGTCCGCAGCGTCCATTCGACAACCGCCAGCCCCGTCCGCGCTTCAATGCCAACGGCAACAAGCCTCGCAACAACCGTCCGCAACGTCGCACGGGAGATTACGATCCCAATGCCAAATACAGCAAGAAGAAACAGATTGAATACAAGGAACAATATGTTGACCCCAATGAACCGATTCGTCTGAACAAGTTCCTGGCCAACGCCGGCGTATGTTCACGTCGTGAGGCTGATGAATTCATCACGGCAGGCGTGGTATCTGTCAACGGCACTATAGTGACCGAACTGGGTACAAAAATCAAGCGCGGCGATGAAGTGAAATTCCACGACCAGGTAGTCTCCATCGAACGTAAGATTTACATTCTGCTGAACAAGCCGAAGGACACCGTGACGACTTCGGACGACCCGCAGGCACGCCGCACCGTCATGGATCTGGTAAAAGGAGCCTGCCCCGAGCGTATCTATCCCGTAGGACGTCTGGACCGCAACACGACCGGCGTACTGCTGCTGACCAACGACGGTGACCTGGCTTCCAAACTGACGCACCCCATGTATCTGAAGAAGAAGATTTATCACGTACATCTGGACAAGAACCTGACCAAGGCCGATATGGAACAGATCGCTGCCGGCATCCAACTGGACGACGGCGAGATACATGCCGATGCCATCAGCTATACCGATGAAGCGAAGAAAGACGATGTCGGCATCGAAATCCACTCAGGCAAGAACCGCATCGTACGCCGCATCTTCGAGTCGCTGGGCTACAAGGTGACCAAGCTGGACCGCGTCTACTTTGCCGGCCTGACAAAGAAAGGCCTGCGCCGTGGAGAGTGGCGTTTCTTGAACGAGAACGAAGTAAACTTCTTGCGAATGGGGTCTTTTGAATAAATAGCAAACAGAGATAACTTGGAAAATTAACAAGACCGTTTTATGGAAAAGATTCGTAGAACAAAAGTGGTTGACCTGCTGAAGCGCGAGGACTTCGGTGCAATGGTCAACGTAAAGGGATGGGTACGTACCCGCCGTGGTAGCAAACAGGTGAACTTCATCGCACTGAACGACGGCTCTACAATAAATAATGTACAGATTGTGGTCGACCTAGCCAACTTCAGCGAAGAACTGCTGAAAGACATCACGACCGGTGCCTGCCTGAGCGTGAACGGTGTACTGACAGAATCGGTCGGTTCCGGACAGAAAGCCGAAATCCAGGCCAGCGAGATAGAGGTGTTGGGCGCTTGCGACAACACCTATCCGCTTCAGAAGAAAGGACACTCCATGGAGTTTCTGCGCGAAATCGCCCACCTGCGTCCGCGCACCAACACATTTGGAGCCGTATACCGCATCCGCCACAACATGGCCATTGCCATCCACCAGTTCTTCCACGAAAAAGGCTTCTTCTACTTCCACACCCCCATTATCACAGCCTCCGACTGTGAAGGTGCCGGGCAGATGTTTCAGGTGACCACCAAGAATCTGTACGACCTGAAGAAGGACGAGAACGGATCCATCATCTATGACGACGACTTCTTCGGCAAACAGGCCAGCCTGACCGTCTCCGGACAGCTGGAAGGTGAGCTGGCAGCCACCGCCTTGGGAGCCATCTACACCTTCGGACCGACGTTCCGTGCCGAGAACTCGAACACGCCACGCCACCTGGCCGAATTCTGGATGGTAGAGCCCGAAGTGGCATTCGCCGACCTGACTGACCTGATGGAGTTGGAAGAGGAGTTCATCAAACACTGCGTTAAGTGGGCATTGGACAACTGCCGTGACGACCTGGAATTCCTCAACAAGATGGTAGACAAGGGGCTGATTGAGCGGCTGCAAAAGGTAGTCGATACCGAGTTCGTACGCCTGCCCTACACCGAAGGTATCAAGATACTGGAAGAGGCCGTCGCCAAAGGCCACAAGTTTGAGTTCCCCGTATACTGGGGATGCGATCTGGCCAGCGAACACGAGCGTTACCTGGTGGAAGAGCATTTCCAGAAGCCCGTCATCATGACAGACTATCCGAAGGAAATCAAGGCTTTCTACATGAAACAGAACGCAGACGGAAAGACCGTGCAAGGTACCGACGTGCTGTTCCCACAGATTGGCGAGATTATCGGCGGTAGTGTCCGCGAGGAGAACTACGACAAGCTGATGGCACGCATCCAGGAGCTGCACATCCCGATGAAGGATATGTGGTGGTATCTGGACACCCGCAAATACGGCACATGCCCACATGCCGGATTCGGACTGGGCTTCGAACGACTGCTGCTGTTTGTCACAGGCATGGCCAACATCCGCGATGTGATACCCTTCCCACGCACACCGCGCAATGCCGAATTCTGATTTATCCAGACCGCATAGAAACACATAGCTGACAGACAAGAGCGACCGCCGGGGAGACCTCCACATAGAGGCCATCGGCGAGCCGCTCTTTCTTTTTTTTCAGCCATCTCAAATTTCTCATACATTTTCGCACATATTCTATTGACTTTACCAAATAAATTCCTATATTTGTCACACGATGAGTGACATATAGTTAACCAATAATATACAAATATGAAACGGATGTATTTTTTTACCGTACTGACAGCTATGCTATTGGCGGTAACCGGTGTACAAGCCCAAAGCAAAGAGGGGCTGAAAAAAGCTAATCTGTCCGGAATCTGGCAGCTATGTCACTATGTATCAGAGAATCCGGATGTACCTGGAACATTGAAGCCCAGCAACACTTTTAAAGTACTGAGTGAAGACGGACGTATTGTCAACTTTACGGTGATACCCGGCTCGGATGCCATCATTACAGGCTTTGGAACCTACCTGCAACTGACGGACAATACGTACAAAGAGGTCATCACCAAGAACATCCATCTCCCGATGCTGGATCACAAAGAACTGGTGCTGGAGTTTGACATCGTGGACGACAACGTGATGTATCTGAAATTCTACATCGAAAAAGACTTGAACGGCAACGAACTGAACACTTGGTTCTACGAAACATGGAAGCGCATCTCCATGCCAGACAAATTCCCCGAAGACATCGTAAGATAATAAGGGGATAGAGGACCGGCAACCAACCCATACCACCGTCGGAAAGCGCGGATTGCTTTCCGACGGTCTTTTATTGCTACTTCCGTATTACCTCTACATAACCTCCGTACGATCACATAAGGAGGTTCACGCAGCCGTCGCGAAGAAAACAGAAAATCGGTAAGGGCTGAAAGTAACAGGGTTAGCATTCCTTTCCCGACAGCATCCCGTTGAAAAAAAGAGGGGAAAACGCTTGCCAATTATCAGAAAATCCGTACCTTTGCAAGCCGATTATTATCTCAAAAGGATAAGCAATTAATTCATAGCAGGTTAGTCGCTCTGTGTCCGGACGGCGAACTTGTGGTGAAGAAGAAGTTTTTAGTAGTAACATTTAAAAAAAACAATTAAGAGTGGATACTTTAAGTTACAAGACCATTTCTGCAAACAAAGCTACGGTGACAAAAGAATGGGTCATCGTTGACGCTACGGACCAGGTATTGGGCCGTCTGGGCGCAAAAGTTGCGAAACTGTTGAGAGGAAAGTATAAACCCAACTTTACCCCTCACGTAGATTGTGGCGATAATGTAATCATTATCAATGCCGACAAAGTGAAAATGACCGGTAACAAGTGGACAGACAAGGTTTATCTGTCATACACAGGTTACCCCGGCGGTCAGAGAGAGATGACTCCGTCTCGCTTGATGGCTAAGCCTAACGGTGAAGACCGACTGCTGAGAAAGGTAGTAAAGGGCATGTTGCCTAAGAACAAGCTGGGTGCCAAATTGCTGGGCAATCTGTATGTATATGCCGGCAGCGAGCACAAGCACGAGGCTCAAAGTCCTAAAATGATTGATATTAACGTACTTAAATAAAAGATAATGGAAGTAGTAAACGCATTAGGCAGACGTAAAAGTGCGATTGCACGTATTTATGTAAGCGAAGGTACCGGAAAGATTACGATTAACAAGAGAGACCTCGCTGTGTACTTTCCATCCAGCATTCTTCAGTATGTAGTAAAGCAGCCTCTGAACAAACTGGGCGTTGCTGAAAAATACGACATCAAGGTCAACCTCTGCGGTGGTGGCTTCACAGGCCAGTCTCAAGCTCTCCGTCTGGCCATTGCCCGTGCATTGGTGAAGATCAATCCGGAGGACAAGGCTGCATTGCGCGCCGAAGGCTTCATGACTCGTGACCCGCGTGCTGTTGAACGTAAGAAGCCGGGTCGTCCGAAAGCACGTCGTAGATTCCAGTTCAGTAAACGTTAATTTGAGTCTGCAGGTTTATTAAGTTTGTTGGTTCGTAAGTTTATGGCTGAAGGTTGTTTCCTGTGGACGCGGAAACTGAAAAACTCCAGAACTGAAAAACTCCAGAACTGAAAGAGAACGTTTAGCATCTAAACTACCGGGACTCTTGTAACAAAGGCTACCCGGCGGTTGGTTTAGAAAAACAAAAAAGAAAGTAAACGATTAAAAGAAAAAAACAATGTCAAGAACAAACTTTGATACATTATTGGAAGCCGGTTGCCACTTCGGCCACTTGAAAAGAAAGTGGAATCCTGCAATGGCTCCTTATATCTTCATGGAGCGCAATGGTATTCATATCATTGACCTCAACAAAACGGTGGTTAAAATTGACGAAGCTGCAGAAGCTTTGAAGCAAATCGCCAAGTCAGGAAAGAAAGTCCTGTTTGTTGCTACTAAAAAACAAGCTAAGCAGGTAGTTGCCGACAAGGCAGCATCTGTGAACATGCCTTATGTAATCGAGCGTTGGCCGGGTGGTATGCTGACAAACTTCCCCACCATCCGTAAGGCTGTGAAGAAAATGGCTACTATCGACAAGTTGACCAACGACGGTACGTATGCCAACCTCTCGAAGAGAGAAATTCTTCAGATTTCCCGTCAGCGTGCCAAGCTGGACAAGACGTTGGGTTCTATCGCTGACCTGACTCGTCTGCCCTCTGCACTGTTCGTAGTTGACGTACTGAAAGAGAACATCGCCGTTCGCGAGGCCAACCGTCTGGGCATCCCCGTATTCGGCATCGTTGATACCAATTCCGATCCCACCAACGTAGATTTCGTAATCCCCGCCAACGACGACGCTACGAAATCTGTAGAGGTAATTCTGGACGCTTGCTGCGCAGCTATGCAGGAGGGTCTGGAAGAACGTAAGGCTGAAAAGGTAGACATGGAAGCTGCCGGCGAAGCTCCTGCCAACAAGGGCAAGAAGAAAGTATCCAAAGCAAGACTCGACAAGTCTGACGAAGATGCCATCAACGCATCCAAGGCAGCTGCCTTCATGAAGGAAGACGAAGAGGCTTGATTCCTATAAGAATGGTAAGATGGTAGCATGATAAGGCAATAGACGGCCTTACCATCTTATCATCTTACCATTCATCATTTCTGAACATTATTAACCCACAATAAAAAGAAGAGATTATGGCTGTAACAATGGCTGATATAACCAAGCTCCGCAAAATGACCGGCGCTGGTATGATGGATTGCAAGAACGCACTGACCGAAGCCGAAGGCGATTTCGACAAGGCTATGGAGATTATCCGCAAAAAAGGTCAGGCTGTAGCTGCAAAACGTTCTGATCGCGAAGCTTCTGAAGGTTGCGTACTGGCTAAGACCACTGGCAACTTCGCTGTTATCATTGCACTGAAGTGCGAAACTGACTTCGTCGCTCAGAATGCTGATTTCGTGAAACTGACTCAAGAGATTCTGGACCTGGCTGTTGCCAACAAGTGCAAAACTCTGGACGAAGTCAAGGCATTGCCTATGGGCAAGGGTACCGTACAGGATGCTGTAGTAGACCGCAGCGGTATCACGGGTGAGAAGATGGAGTTGGACGGCTACATGACTGTAGAAGGCGAAAGCACCGTAGTATACAACCACA
>SAMEA3663248__coassemble_149_pt1 | contig 26370 bp, 23 predicted proteins | sample SAMEA3663248__metabat2_low_PE_023 | metagenome-assembled genome bin SAMEA3663248 (sample SAMEA3663248) | pig gut metagenome | biome: pig gut; feature: pig-associated habitat; material: faeces | place: China | collected 2013
GCTACCTCCGCTTCGTCTTCCTGACCGGTGTGGCCAAGTTTGCGCAGGTCAGCGTGTTCAGCGACCTGAACCAGCTGATGGACATCAGTCTGAACCGCACCTTTGCGACCCTTTGCGGCATCACCCGTCAGGAACTGACGGACAACTTCCAGCCAGAGATTGCCAATCTTGCCTTGCAGAATGATCTTTCGACAGAAGAGGCGGTAGAGGCGATGGCACGCCAGTATGACGGCTATCATTTCCATCCTCAGGGAGAGGGTGTGTTCAATCCGTTCAGCGTGCTGAATGCCTTCTTTAACGAAGAACTTGGCAGCTACTGGTTCCATACAGGCACTCCCACTTTCTTGGTGAAGCTGCTGAAAGAGAGCGATTACGACCTCCGCACGCTGATGGACGGCGTGGAGGCGGATGCCAGCGCCTTCTCCGAATACCGCGCCGAGACCTCCAATCCCATCCCGCTGATTTACCAGAGCGGCTATCTGACCATCAAGGAGTACGACCGGCGCTTCCGGCTCTACAAGCTAGGCTTTCCCAATGAAGAAGTACGCTACGGTTTCCTCAATTTCCTGATTCCCTATTATACGAATGTAAGTGACGATGAAAGGAACTTTCATGTGGGGAAATTCATCAACGAGCTGGAGAGCGGTGACGTGGATGCCTTCATACAGCGCTTCCAGGCCTTCTTTGCCGACTTCCCCTACGAGCTGAACGACCGTACGGAACGCCACTATCAGGTGGTCATCTACCTGGTGTTCAAGCTGATGGGACAGTTCACGCAGGCGGAGGTGCACAGTGCACGCGGCCGTGCCGATGCCGTGGTGCAGACTCCCGACTACATCTACGTCTTCGAGTTCAAGCTGGATGGCAGCGCCGAGCAGGCTCTGCAGCAGATAGAGGAGAAGGGATATGCCCGACCTTTCGACGCGGACAGGCGGAAGGTAGTCAGGGTAGGCGTGGAGTTCAATGCCGAGATGCGGAATGTGAAGCGGTGGAAGGTGTTATTGTGATCGCGAGGACAGATTGACAATCAATGTAGAAGATTGAAATAATACTTGTGATATCCTGAAATGATACTTTTAGTTCCCTTCCTCTCTTAAGAAACGGATACCTTTGTGCTTGCAATAAAGAAGGAACTTATGAAAAACAGATTAATAGGATTTTTTTCCTTTTTAATGATAGTAGGTAGCTTGTTCGTACAGGAACAAGATTTATACATCTTTCACCATTTTTCGATTGCAGACGGCTTGTTGAACAATGAGGTGAAGGCGGTTATCCGAGATCGGTGTCTTTTTTTAAAATCAATTGCATCTCTTTCCATTGCTATATCGTGTATAATCTGTTAAACAAACAATGCCGGACAAGAGATTGGTTTTACCCAGTCATCTTATCCAGCATTGCAACTATCGTTGAATACCCTCCGATGAGGAGAGTACAAAACTTCTGTTTTCTACTTCGGGGGCAAAGGTAATGAGAAATGCTGGTATGTACAAGTTTTTAACAACCATTCAGATGATGCCGTCACAGCTTCTCCTTGCCATCAAATTGGAAAAATCGTTTATTCGGATGTGAAAAGAGCGATATTGTGACACTTTTCACTATTTTTGTGTCTCAAATGAAAGGTTATGAAAGTCATTACTATCGGACATCGGAAGAACGGAAGATGGATAGCGGCAGCCGTGCTTGTGGTGCTGCTGGCCGTGGGAGCAGTGCGCTATCTGCTGAACGGAGTGTCGCTGCGCGAGGGATTTGAGATTACCGACGATTTGGGCGGGAATATCTTCCCGTCGGCCATCCTGTCGGTGGCTACCACCGATGCACAGGTGATAATTCCCGGCGACTCTCTTTTCGTAGGCAATCCCAAAGGGTGTATTGCTGTCCGCCTGCGCTCGGGGGCAGCTTTCAGCCGGATACGGATTGAGCTGGAGGAGACTCCTTTCTTCCGTCGATCGGTGTCAGAGTTTGTATTGGAACGTCCGGCTACCGAATACGTGGTCTATCCCGATGTCATCTGGAACTATGAGGCATTGCGCGGCAACAGTCAGGCAGAACCCATCAGTGTGGCCCTGACGGTGGAGATGAACGGCAGATCGCTGGGCCAGCGGGTGCGTACCTTCTCTGTACGTAGTATCAACGAGTGCCTGCTGGGCTATGTGACGGGCGGTACCCGCTTCCACGATACAGGCATCTTCTTCGCCGCATACGTCAATGAGGAGCATCCCATGATAGACCGTCTGCTGCGTGAGGCACTGAATACCCGCATCGTGACCCGCTTCTTGGGCTATCAGGCTGGCAAGGGGGAGGCGGTGGACAAGCAGGTCTATGCGTTGTGGAATGTGTTGCAGAAGCGGCGGTTCCGCTACAGCTCGGTGTCGAACACCAGCTTGTCCAGCAACGTGGTATTCTCGCAACGGGTACGGACGCTGGACGATGCGTTGGAGTCGTCGCAAATCAACTGTGTGGACGGTACGGTACTGTTTGCCTCGCTGCTGAGGGCCATCAACATCGAACCTATCCTGGTGCGTACGCCCGGTCACATGTTCGTGGGCTACTATACGGATGCTGCCCATCGTGAGAAGAACTTTTTAGAGACAACGATGATAGGGGATGTGGATCTGGATGACTTCTTTCCCGACGAGCAGTTGGATTCAGCCATGGTGGGCAAGTCGCAGAACCAGATGTCGAGGCTGACCTTTGATAAGTCGAAGGAGTATGCTGCACGTAAGTATCGTGAAAATGAGAGCGGCATACATTCCGGCAGGCTGAACTATATGTTTCTGGAAATCTCCAAAGAGGTACGTCGCCGCATCCAGCCTGTCGGAAAGTAGGAGAGAGTCCCCCTTACCGCCTGAAGGTTTTGGCCCGCTGAATCAGATTGGTAAAGAGAGGCAGGAAGAAGGCTGCCTGTTCGCCGACTACCAGATGTTCCGGATGGAACTGTACGGCCAGCAGGTTGTAGGTAGGGAAACCTTCGACCGCTTCCACTACTCCGTCAGCGGCCCGCGCACTTACCTTCAGTCCGGGTGCCACCTCCTTGATGGCTTGGTGATGGAATGAGTTGACAACGGCCGTACGCTGGCCCAGCAGACGATACAGATAGCTGTCGGGCTCGATGGTAATGGTGTGTGCCCCTACAGAAGCCGGGATGCTTTGCCTGTGCATCAGCGACTGAGGCTGTTGTGAGGGCAGATCTTGATACAGCGTGCCTCCCATGCCTACGTTGCAGAGTTGCTCGCCCCGGCAGATACCCAGTATGGGCATCCCCCGCTTCAGTGCCACGTGCAGCAGCAACAGGTCGTAAACGTCGCGGCTGCTGTCCACCTCTTCTAACTGCTGCAACGGCTCTTCGCCATAGAGCAACGGATGCAGATCTTCTCCTCCCGTCAGGATGAGGGCGTCTACCTGTTGCAGCAAGTCGGCAATCAGTTCGGGCCGGCGGGTGCACGGCAACAGCAACGGGATGCCGCCGGCCCGCTCCACCGCTTTGATGTAGACCGTGTTGACCCGTGTCTTTCCACCCTCTTCACAAGTGGATATGCCGATGACGGGCCGTGTATTGGTAGCCTGTCCGGTCAGACGTTGGTCGGCTGCCTGATAGAGCTGCTCCAGCTGAGGTGTGAACGGCAGATTGACATCCGTTTGCTGGCAGAAGGATGCGGTCGCTGCTCCTATGGCAAGGAGCGTCAGAATGATTCGTTTCATTGATTTCATTGATATTTTAAATTTATGAGTCTTTGGCCTTTTGAGTTTATTTGCGGTTCCATCTTTTCCAGTGAGCTACAGCCAGAATGACGGCTTGTACAAGCAGGCAGACAGCAATAAAACTCCATCCGTTTCCGCTGACAAAGGCTACAGGTGCAAAAGTGACCAGTGAAATCTCAACGGGTGCAATGAACAGGTAGGCAACGGCGTATTCGTCCAGACAGCGTGAACGCATCTCGGGATCGACTACCCGCAGCAAGGCAATGCCCATAGCCATGGTGCCAGTGTACCATCCCCAGGTGAAGATGGCTTTCTCGAACCAATAGTCGGGCATCACTCGGCGGGCTACCAGGAACACATAGAGCAGTGTTACGGCCAGACCCGACAGCAGCAACAGTGACAAGGGTACCAGATACTGAACCACGACCGACAGCTTGATGGCAGCAATGCCACAGGCTACCAACAGGTCGGTGAACGTACCGCTCAGATGGCCAATGGTTTGTGGGCAGACGTAGGGACTGACTCCACTCTTCTTGAAGAGGGTGACTACCCCGATACCTACTACGAAGGCACAACTGAAGACAGGCAGTTGCAGGGTCGGTAGCAGAAGGGTGACTCCCTGACTGAGGCCGTATCCTCCCAAAGCAACCGCCATGACAATGATGAGGTTGAAGGTGAGGGAGTCGATGGAGATGGACGAACAGGTACTGGTACCCATGGAGGTGCGCTTGGCTACAGGCAACAGGCCGACACGCAATTCGGGAGGCAACTGGGCGAAGTCGCTCAGGAAAGCGGTATGTCCCCTGCGGGTGGCCCACTTGACGATGAACAATCCGCATACTACAGCTGCAATGATGCCCACCGTGGCCGAAGTCATAGCCAAAGTAAGCATGTCGTCATAGCCCAGCGTGTGGAAGGCGCTGCCGATGGCTGCAGCCGTACCGTGGCCGCCACAAAATCCGCTGGGCATGGCCAGTCCGAAGGCCTCGTTCAGCCGAGGCCAACCATAGTGGAGTAGCGTCAATCCGACGAATCCTCCGAAAATCCATTGCATCAACATGCCGCTTTGCGAATAGAACCAGATGCGTCCGATGTTGGCCCGATCGTCTCCCAACCCCTTCGAGGAGAAGGGCAGGCAACCGAAAATGAAAGCTATCAGGATGCCGGCATAGGTGCCTACGTGCGTAGAGAGGGGAATCCATCCCAATCCGTTGGGGCCGAAAGCCAGTCCCAAGAATCCGGCTATGAGCGACGGGGGGATGAACAGCCGTTGCACAGGTTTCACGGTCACCCGAATCCACTTGCCTATCAGCAGCAGAACGGCCACGATACCTGCATCAACAAACAGTGTCCAGGGTGTAAAGTCAGTTATCATCGTTGCAAAAATAGAAATAATTTGATTGAAAGATGGTATTTCTCTTTCTTTTTATGCCCTCTTCTCTCGTTTTTCCTTCTGAATCACGCTGTTCAGATGGTCGACTATCTGTTTGTATGGAGTACTCTGAACGGAAAATCCGAAGAATCATTTGCATATCAGCGGATGGAATATTACTTTTGCGAATGAAAGGAATGCCTTGTGATGTATGCAAGGTGCATCCCTCAATCTATACATTATGAATATCCTATGGAACAACTGAAGAAATTTATATCACCGGGTGCATGGTTCTCTATGCTCTATCCGGGTACTTGGAACGAATTTGAGGATGGAGAGGATTCTTTTCTTTTCTATAACCCCGACCAATGGACAGGGAATTTTCGGATATCCGCTTATAAAGGGGAGGAAAAGTCGTACGGTGAAGCATCGATCCGACAGGAACTGAAAGAGAACCGGCAGGCCCGCCGTGTGCAGTTGGGAGCCGTTGAATGTGCTTATAGCTGTGAGGACTTCGAGGAGGAGGGCACAAGATATACTTCGCACTTCTGGGTGGCTGGTATTGGTGAGATTGCTTTCGAGTGCTCGTTTACAGTAGCAAAGGATATGCCCATCGGGGAAGCGGAGCAGGTGATAAGCTCTTTGGAAGTGCGCTGTGCCGGACAGAAGTATGCGGCTGAACTGATCCCTGTTCGCCTGTCTGAAATATACCAGATTGATGAAGCTTATGAATGGGTAGAGACATCGGTCAAGGAAACGTTGAAAAAGGACTTCCAAGGTGTGGAAGAGGATGTAGAGAAAATGCAGGCCTTTATGGAGAAGAGCGGTATCGGTTCCAGGAAGCGGGAGGCATGGATGTCGCTGGGCATTGTGCTCTGCGTGATTCTGACCAATGAGGTGGATGGACTGGAGTGGCGTACGCTGATAGATGGCAACAGAGAGGCACCGGTCTTGATGAACGTGGTAACCGGCAGATGGATTGACCCAATGAAGCTGACATGGAGCAAAGTAAAGGCGGGAGAGACGGTTGACTTGCCAGCGAGCTATGCTTCGCTGCTGACTCTCTGTGGTGACTGAGTGGCAGACTGATATCGTAAAGCAGTAATAATCTTAAAACATAGCGAAACAGAGTGGCAACACTGAATTCTATATTGCAGGTAGAGGGGCTCACCAAGTCATTTGGCGACTTGGTGCTGCTGGAGAATGTCTCGTTCGGATTGGCAGAAGGGCAACGGGTGGGACTGATAGCCAAGAACGGGACAGGAAAAAGTACGTTGCTGAATATCTTGTCGGGACGTGAAGGATATGATGAGGGGAAAATCTCTTTCCGACGCGACCTGCGTGTGGGCTATTTGGAACAGAACCCTTGCTATCCGGAGGGACTGACGGTACTGGAGGCTTGCTTCCATCACGGAAACAGTACTGTGGAACTGATAAAGGAGTACGAGAAGTGTATGGCAACAGAGGGACATCCGGGGTTGGACGACCTGCTGCTACGTATGGAGCAAGCAAAAGCCTGGGAGTATGAACTGAAGGCCAAACAGATATTGTCCCAGTTGAAAATCAATGACTTTGACAGAAAGGTGAAGCATCTGTCGGGTGGCCAGCTGAAACGGGTGGCTTTGGCGCATACGTTGATTGTGGAGCCGGACTTGCTGATATTGGACGAGCCGACCAATCACTTGGATCTGGACATGACGGAATGGCTGGAGGAGTATCTGCGGCGAAGCAATCTGACCCTGCTGATGGTGACACACGACCGTTATTTCCTGGATCGAGTCTGCTCGGAAATCATTGAGATTGACCATAAGCAGCTTTACCACTATAAAGGCAACTATAGCTACTATCTGGAAAAAAGACAGGAACGGATGGATGCCAAGACGGTGGAGGTGGAACGGGCCCGAAACCTGTATCGTACAGAGCTGGACTGGATGCGTCGGATGCCACAGGCACGCGGGCACAAGGCCCGCTACCGCGAGGAGGCGTTTTACGAACTGGAAAAAGTGGCCAAACAGCATTTTGAGAACCGACAGGTGAAACTGGACGTGAAGGCATCGTATATCGGCAATAAGATATTTGAGGCTGACCACCTGTGCAAGTCGTTTGGCAATCTGAAGATACTGGATGACTTCTCATACATCTTTGCCCGTTATGAGAAAATGGGCATTGTGGGGGATAACGGAACGGGCAAGTCTACCTTTATCAAAATATTGATGGGGCTTGTAAAGCCTGACAGTGGTACACTGGACATCGGTGAGACGGTTCGCTTCGGCTATTACTCGCAGGAGGGACTGCAGTTTGACGAGCAGATGAAGGTGATTGACGTGGTGCGTGACATTGCGGAAGTGATTGAGCTGAACGGTGGACAACGTTTCACGGCTTCGCAGTTCCTGCAGCATTTCCTCTTTTCGCCGGAGACACAGCATAGTTATGTCTACAAGTTGAGCGGAGGGGAGCGCAGACGGCTCTACCTGTGTACGGTGCTGATGAGAAACCCCAACTTCCTGGTGCTGGACGAACCGACCAACGATTTGGATATCGTGACCTTGCAAGTGCTGGAGGAGTATCTGCAGAACTTTAAGGGATGTGTCATCGTGGTGAGCCACGACCGCTACTTTATGGATAAGGTGGTAGACCATCTGATGGTGTTCAACGGACAGGGTGATATCCGCGATTTCCCCGGCAACTATACGCAATATAGGGCCTGGAAGGAGGCACGCCAGGAACACGAACGGGAGCAGGCCAATGTGCGCACCACTCCGGCTGAGACCAAGACTGCCAGAAGACGCACCGACGAGAAACGGCGGCTGACCTTCAAGGAACGACGGGAAATGGAACAGCTGGAACAGGAGGTGGCTGCCCTTGAGGCTGAGAAGAAACAGCTGGAAGAGGAACTTTGTAGCGGAACGCTTTCTGTGGAAGAACTGACAACCAAGTCGAAACGGCTGCCGGTGCTGAACGATGAGCTGGACGAGAAGAGCATGAGATGGCTGGAACTGAGCGAATGGGAGTGAACAACGTATGAATCTGACCAATTATCACAGTCATTGCCTCTATTGTGACGGACGGGCCGACATGGAGGCATTCGTGCGTTTTGCCCTAAGTGGAGGGTTCAGCTCGTACGGATTCTCTTCGCATGCTCCGCTGCCTTTCCCTACTTCGTGGACGATGGAATGGGACCGTATGGATGATTATCTGTCGGAGTTCCATCGGTTGAAGGCTAAGTATGCCGACCGCATAGAACTGTACGTCGGACTGGAGATTGATTATCTGGATGAGACAAGCCATCCGGGCATCGCCCGTTTCCGCGACTTGCCGTTGGATTATCGTATCGGATCGGTACACATGCTGCCTACGGCCGACGGAGAGGTGGTGGACATTGATGTGCCGGCCGATACCTTTTGTCGTCTGGTAGACGTTCGTTTTGGAGGCGATTTGGACAGGGTGGTTCACCTCTATTATGATCGTCTGCTGCGTATGGTGGAGTTGGGAGGATTCGACATTGTGGGCCATGCAGACAAGATGCACTACAATGCCTCTTGCTATCGCAGGGGATTGCTGGATGAGGAGTGGTACGATGACTTGGTGCGTAGCTACTTTCAGGAGATTGCCCGGCATGGTTATCAAGTGGAGGTGAATACAAAATCGTATTTGGACAAGCATGTCCTGTTTCCCAATGTCCGCTATTTCAGCTACCTGAACAGACTGGGTATACGGGTGCAGGTGAATAGCGATGCCCACTATCCCGAACGAATCAATGACGGACGGCGGGAGGCTTTGCAGGCATTGCATCGGGCCGGATATCGAAGCGTGATGGAATTGCATGACGGGACGTGGCAGCCGATTCCTCTCACGGTATAGATTATATAATATGGTATATAAACAGAGTAAACCCAACGAATAATCCGATATGTTGAAAGAAAAGAAAGAACTGAAGCTGTATTACTCCATCAGTGAGGTGGCGGAAGAGATAGGAGTATCGGAAACCTTACTCCGTTTCTGGGAAAAGGAGTTCCCCGAACTGAAGCCTAAAAGGGCCGGCAGGGGCATCCGGCAATACACCAAAGAGGATATAGCACAACTGAAGCTCATCTACCATCTGGTGAAAGAACGGGGTATGACGCTGACCGGGGCTCGCAAACGCCTCAAGGACAATCGGGAGGGAGCAGAGCGTAACTTCGAGTTGGTAGACCGCCTGCAAGCTATCCGCAAACAGTTGGTCGGGATGCGCGATGCACTCGATGCCTTTACTTACAATCAGGTAGAAGAATTGAAAGAACGAATCACTTCCCCTCTTCCACCCGAGTCACCTGCTTGATGTTCTGTACCTGTTTCAAGTTGTTGCAGATGGTGCGCACATCGTCCACATCGTGTACATAGAGCTGGATGTGCCCTTCGAAAATGCCGTCAATGGTCTCGATGTTCAGCTTGCGGATGTTGACGTTCAGCTGACGGGAGATAATCTGGGTCACTTCATTGAGCAGTCCCATGCAGTCGATGCCTTTGATATAGATGGTCACCAGGAAGGAGAGTTCCTTGTGCGTATCCCATTGGGTGGCAATGATGCGGTTGCCATAGCTACTCTTCAGTCGGACAGCCACGGGGCACTGCCGCTTGTGAATGATGACCCGCCCCTCTTCGTCAAGATAGCCTAACACGTCATCGCCGGGTATCGGATTGCAGCAGTCCGCCATGATATAGTTTTTACGGATGCTCTCCTCCGTCAGCTTCAGGATTTCTTTGGTATCTATCTTCTCGGTCTCGCTCTTGGTAGGACGAGGTTCTTCGGCCTGTTTGTTCTCCTTATTGCCGAACGAGAAGGTGAGCAGTTTCTTCCAGTTGCGTCCTTTTTTCTCTTTGAACAGGTTACGATCCTCGTCACCCAGTATCACTTTCTGCGTGCCGATGGCTGCATACAGTTCGTCTCGGTTGCGCAGGTGGTGCAGGCGCACCAGCTTGTCCAGCGTGGAGTCATCCTGCGGAATGCCTTCGTTGTGCAGGAAGGTTGCCAACAATGTTTCTCCCTCTTTCTGGTATCCTTTTGCCTCTTTGCGCAGCAACGAGGCTATCTTGGCACGTGCCCGTGCGGTCGTGGCAAAAGCTTCCCACTCGGGCTGTACCCGTTGTGACTTGGAGGTGAGCACTTCTACCTGATCGCCGCTTTGCAACTTATGGCTCAGTGGCACGAGCTTGTGGTTGACCTTCGCACCGATGCAATGGCTGCCAATGTCGGTGTGAAGCGAGAAGGCAAAGTCTAATGCCGTACAGTTTTGCGGCATGGTCTTGATTTCGCCTTTCGGAGTAAAGACAAATATTTCTGATGCAAACAGGTTCAGCTTGATGGTATCCAGAAAGTCGATGGCGTCCGGTTGCGGGTCGTCCAGAATCTCCTTGATGGTACGCAACCACTTTTCCAGTTCGCCTTCGTCTTCGCTGCCACCTCCCTCTTTGTATTTCCAATGGGCTGCAAATCCCTGTTCGGCCACATCGTTCATGCGTTCGCTACGAATCTGTACTTCAATCCATTGTCCGTTGTTGGCCATCAGGGTGACGTGCAGTGCCTGGTAACCGTTAGCCTTCGGGTGGCTGATCCAGTCGCGCAGGCGGTCGGGATGAGGCTTGTATATCTTGGAGATGGCTACGTATATGTCGAAACAGTTGTTCAGTTCCTCTTCAGGCGTACTTGGTTCGAAGATGATGCGCACGGCCAGTATGTCATAAATCTCTTCAAACGGCACGTGCTTGGTCTGCATTTTGTTCCAGATGGAATAGACCGACTTGACACGGGCCAGTATGCGATATCTCAGTCCCATGCGGTCCAGTTGTTCGCGGATGGGATCGGTAAAGTTCTTGAATACCAAGTCGCGTTCGGAGGCGGTCGCCTCCAGCTTCTTCTCTATTTCGCTATACTCCTCGGGGTGCTCATAGCGGAAACTCAGGTTCTCCAGTTCGGTCTTTATCTTGTAAAGACCTAACCGGTTGGCCAGCGGAGCATAGATGTAGAGTGTCTCGCCGGCTATCTTGAACTGCTTGTTGGGCAGCATGGAGCCTAAAGTGCGCATGTTGTGCAGACGATCGGCAATCTTGATAAGGATCACACGTATGTCGTCGCTCATGGTCAGCAGCAGCTTCTTGAAGTTTTCGGCCTGTGCCGAGGCGCGGTCACCGAATATGCCACCTGAAATCTTGGTCAGCCCGTCCACAATCATCGCAATCTTGTGTCCGAAGATGTTCTCTATATCCTCTACGGTATAGTCAGTATCTTCTACCACATCGTGCAGCAGGGCTGCACAGATGGAGGTAGATCCCAGTCCTATTTCGTTGCACACAATCTTGGCCACGGCAATGGGGTGCATGATGTATGGCTCACCCGAACGGCGCTTGATGCCTCTGTGGGCATGGTTGGCGAAGTTGAACGCTTTGGTGATGATGGCCACCCGCTTGCGGTGCTTGGTGCCCAGATAGTCATTCAGCAGCTCTTGGAAGGCCTTTTCTATCATCGCTTCTTCTGCCTTTTCTTTTTCTTTCAGTAATACGTCTTCTTCCATGGTTCCCGCTCGTTAGGTTATCTCCTTATTTATATATCTTTAGGCTCTTGCCTGCTGAGATGCGTGTGCTGCTCAGACCGTTCCAACTCTTCAGCTGGTTGACGCTTACGCCATACTTTTGGGCAATGCTTCCCAGGGTATCGCCGCTGCGTATCTTGTAGTAGATGGGTTCGCCGTTGCCTTTGGTGGCTACGGTTGTCTTGCTTCCTTTGTGTTTGGCAGAGGGATCGGCCGGGGTCACGGTACGGCGGTTCTTGAAGAGCTCGTCGCTGCGGTGGGTATAGATGGTGTCCTGCCGGTCGATGAAGGTGCTGATGTCTGCCAGCGGCAGGCGCAGGGTTTGCGGCTTGCTCTCGCCGGGGATAATGCTCTTCTTGAATTGTGGGTTCAGGCTTTTGATTTGTTCGATGTCTGTGCCGCAGATGTCAGCAATCTGCTGGAAATGCAGGTTGCGGGTAATCTGTAGGGTGTCTGTCGCATCGGGGATGTTGGTGTCCAGCGGACAGATGTTGTGCTTGCAATAGTATGTCATCACATAGTTGGCAGCAATGAAGGCCGGTACATACCCGCGTGTCTCTTTGGGCAAGTAGTTGTAAATCTCCCAGTAGTCGGTTTTGCCTCCGGCACGTCGGATGGCTTTGTTGATGGTGCCCGGCCCACAGTTGTAGGCGGCAATCACCAGGTTCCAGTCTTTGTAGATATCATACATCTCCTTCAGGTAACGGGCGGCAGCCCAGGTGGCTTTGATGGGGTCTCTCCGTTCGTCTACCAGGCTGTTGCTTTCCAGACCGTAGATTTTGGCGGTTCCTATCATGAACTGCCACAATCCCACCGCACCTGCACGTGATACGGCCGACGGGTTCAGGGCCGATTCGATGATGGGCAGGTATCGGAGTTCTAAGGGCAGATCGTAGGCATCAAGTGCCTCTTCAAAGATAGGCATATAGAAGTTGCACGCGCTTAGCATGAATGCTACCTGATTGCGCAGACGACCGGTGTACATGTCGATGAACTTGCGCACAATCTCGTTGTAAGGCATTTCCATCAAGGTCGGCATGCGTGAGAGGCGGTCGATGTAGGTAGAGTCGCTGAAGAGCGGGTTGTCCGTTGATGTGCTGCAATCTTTGCTCAAGTCAATGTAGTTCTTCACTTTCCAGTCGTTCAGCAGGCTGTCCAGCGGATAGGTCATGCTTCGGGGTAGTTCGATGCTCTCTTGCCGTTCAGTTCCATTCTCGTGAATCAGCACGTTGACGTTCTCCTGTGCCTGTGCGGTAGATGATGAGAACCATCCGCAGACGGTCAGCAGTGCGGCGGGTATCCATCGTCTTGTCAAGGTATGTATGTTTGTTCGTTTCATGGTTGGTGTAATTAGTATAGTTAGTAAAATGGTATGTCGTTAAAAACGGAAGCTGCATTGCACGCCTACCGACCTGGACGAACCTCCTGTCCGGTGGTCGATGATGGCGGGTTCTACTCGCATACTTAAGTCGGGTGAAATGTCGAAATTGGAGAGTTCGGCATCTACATAGGCATCGACTACAGAGAGCAAATAGACGCCAATGAAAGCAAACACGCTCATATCGCGGTATCGCCGGTAGGTATCTTTTCGCTTGCGTAGGGTCTCTGTGAGCTGTGTCTTCGATACACGGTCAATGTAGCCTGGCGGCAGGAGGTCGGTGATGCTGGTGGACGTCCAGTTTTCGTTGACGGCATCTTTGTAGGCCGACGAATAGTCCTTGTACATCTTGTTGTTCCAGGTCAGGGCATAGGCACAGCCGGCAAATCCGCCGTAGAAGATAGGCAGCTTCCAGTATTTTCGGTTATATATTTGTCCGCCTCCAGGGATGACCAGAGCAAGCCAGGTGGCTTTGGTCGGATTGGGTACCCAACGGTTGGGGTCAATGGCTTTGCTTATACTGTCGGCTGATGCGGTTGTTGGTTCCTTGATGGTGGGCGGAGTAGTCATCTCCATCAGTTTTCTTCTGTTTTCAGCCGCAATGCTGTCGGCCTCTGTCATCAGACTGTCTCTTTTCAATGGCAGCCTGTCGGTTCTGATGGCCAGGCTGTCTGGAGTAGCAGGCAGTCTGCGTTGCGTTAGTTGGGTGGAGTCGGGCTTCAGCGTCTGGCCACGTCGGGCGGCGGCACGCGGACGATCCTGTCCATAAATAGTAATACCTGTTGCCTGCACGAAGCAGAACAACAGGAGCAGGTACATGCGGTATGTTATATTCGTTCTATTCCTCATTTATTTTTCAGCGTGTCCAGTATACTGATGATGCGTTCCAGCTCTTCCTCATTGTTGAAGGGAATGGATATTTTCCCTTTCCCTTTTTCCGAGCAGGTCAGTTGCACCTTCGTGTTGAAGAAACCGGAAAGTTGCCGACGCAACAGGTTGAATTCCTTTGGCAGTTGGGCCCGTTTGGGGGTGATCTTGCGTCCTCCGCTCTTCACGGACTCTCCTTCGCTCAGCGATTTCACTATCTCTTCTACCCGTCTCACGGAGTAGCCTTGTTCCAGTATCTCTTCATATATCTTCACTTGTAACTTGGGGTCGCCCAGCGTTAACAAAGCACGTGCATGTCCCATGTCTATCCGTTTCTCTTTCAGACCCATCTGTATGGGTGCAGGCAGCTTTAGCAGGCGCAGGTAGTTGGCTATTGTGGTGCGTTTCTTGCCTACTCGTTCGCTCAGGCGCTCCTGCGTCAGGCCATATTGTTCAATAAGGTGCTGGTAGGCCAAGGCTATTTCCACCGAGTTCAAATCTTCACGTTGGATGTTCTCAATGAGAGCCATTTCCATCATGTTCTCGTCGTCAGCTGTGCGGATATAAGCTGGTATGGTCTCCGTTCCGGCCAGTTGCGAGGCGCGGAAGCGTCGTTCTCCAGCTATGAGTTGGTATTGGTCTTCATCAATCTTGCGCAGGGTGACGGGCTGTATGATGCCTATTTCAGCAATCGAATCGGCCAGCTCCTGCAAGGCCACGGGATCGAAGTCACGTCTCGGCTGGTTGGGATTGACCGTGATTTTTGCCAGTTCTATCTCATTGATGGAGCTGGATCCTTCCGTCTGTACCTCGTCAATGGAGAACAAGGCGTCCAGTCCGCGTCCTAATGCGTTTCTTTTCTGTGCCATATCATTCAAATCATTCGTTTTTGCTCAGCAGCTCTTTTGCCAGAGCCATGTGATTGCGTGCTCCTGTCGAGTCAGCATCATACAGGATGGTGGGTAATCCATAGCTGGGTGCTTCGCTCAGTTTTACGTTTCGTTGGATTACTGTCTTGAACACCAGTTCCTGGAAGTGTTTCTTCACTTCATCATATATTTGGTTGGCCTGACGCAGACGTGAATCGTACATCGTCAGTAAGAAACCCTCAATCTCCAGTTTGGGGTTCAGTTTGGTCTTGATGATTTTGATGGTATTCAGCAACTTGCTGATACCTTCCAGCGCAAAGTATTCTGCCTGAACGGGTATGATGACAGAGTCGGCTGCCGTCAATGCGTTCACGGTAATCAGTCCCAATGAAGGCGAGCAGTCAATCAGGATGAAGTCGAACTCCTCTTTGAGGGGAGCCAGCACTTCCTTCAATATCTTCTCGCGGTTCTTCAGGTTGAGCATCTCAATTTCAGCACCCACCAGATTGATGTGTGACGAGATAACCTTCAGCGTCTCAATTTCCGTGTCGTGCAGTGCCTCGCGCACGTCGGCCCGGTCGATGATACATTCGTAAATAGTGCATGCAGCCTGTTTGATGTCTACACCCAGTCCGGACGAGGCATTGGCTTGCGGGTCGGCATCCACCACGAGTACCTTCTTTTCCAGCGTGGCCAGTGAGGCGGCAAGGTTGATGGTTGTGGTGGTTTTGCCCACACCGCCCTTTTGGTTAGCCATAGCAATTATTTTTCCCATAATCTCAATGTTTTATCGGCAGCGAAATAAGTGATAATTCCCGATAGCACCTACGAAAAAAAGGAAAGATTGCGAAAACTGTTGAAAAGTCGGCAGTTTTGTTGATAACTTCCATTCCTTCATCTCGTTCTTTCGCTGCGTCAAGATGATTGTACCAGAGGGAAGAAACGTTCGTGGGCATCCGTAGGGCCATGTACGTATTCTCTCTTCTCAAACTTGCGACAAATATACATATTTATATTGAAAATAGAGCCTCTTCTATTCCTCACTTGTAGAAGATTAACACGTTGCGCCTGTTTGCTGCCGGAATTGTTGGATGTGCTGCCTTCATTCTGGAGATGTTTCTAAGAAACTACGGGGCATTGGTGTCAGTCGGACTCCTCCACGTACATCAGGTCACTGAGTATGCCGTCTGAGGTGAATACTCCATCGCCTGTCAGCTTGAGGTGGTTGTCGTTTATTTCCAGTTTCCCATTCTGTGTATAGGGGGTGGCCATCTGCAGGCAATAATTCAGGTACTGTGTTCCGAAAGCTTGTTGTAGATGATCCAGCGAAATGCCTTGTCGGGTACGTAGTCCGGTCATCAGATATTCGTTGTAGCGGACAGGTAAGGTCAGCTCCTCGCGTTCGTATAGACGCTCGCCCTTCTCCAACGCTTCCATGTAGGATTCCAAAGAGGCAACGTTCCATTCTCGGCTGCTGCGGTCATAGGAATGTGCCGAGGCTCCACATCCCAGGTAGGGCACGTCCTGCCAGTAGGCTGTATTGTGGCGTGAGTGCATACCTGGTTTGCAGAAGTTGGAAATTTCATAATGCTCGTAGCCTGCCAGTCGTAAGGTCTCGGTCAACAGGTCGTAGAAACGTACGCTACTCTCTTCGTCCACTTCCTCCACTTGCCGCTCTTGTAGCAGTTGGTAGAGGCGTGTACCCTCTTCGTAGGTCAGATGGTAGGCTGAGAGATGCTCTACATCCAGCGCAATGGCCTGTTGCAGGTCGTACTGCCATTGTTCTTCGGTCTCGCCCGGCAAACCATAAATTAAGTCGATGCTGATGTTGTGGATTCCAGCCCGTCTGCAGCGTGCTACCGCCTCTATTGCCTGGATGGCTGTGTGACGTCGGTTCAGCAGACGCAAGGTGGGTTCATCGAACGTTTGGATGCCCATGCTGATACGGTTGACGGGCAAGTGTGCCAGCATGGCGGTGTACTCCTCGGTCAAATCGTCTGGATTGGCCTCTAACGTAATCTCTTTTGCATCCTGCAGTCCATACACCTGCTGCAGCGTGTCGAATATCAGTCGCAGCTCATCTTCGGTCAATTGGGAGGGGGTGCCACCTCCCAGATAAACGGTCTGGATGGGTTCGCCCTGTAGATATTCTCTTCGAATCTGTAATTCGCGGCAGAGAGCCTGTACATAGCGTGTGCGCTGCTCTTTGCGGGTGGTAGAGTAAAAATCGCAGTAGATGCACCGCGTCTTGCAGAAGGGTATGTGTAGATAAATGCCCGCCATGGCCTATCCTCCTTTCTCGTACGGATGAGGTATGCGCAACTGCCAGAAGGCAACGGCTGCAGCAGCAGCTACGTTTAGCGAATCTACCCCATGACTCATGGGGATACGTGCCACATAGTCGGCTTCTTCGATAACGGAATGGGGCAGGCCATCGCCTTCTGTCCCCATGATGATGGCCAGCCGGGGTTCGTTCGCCAGTGCAGGATGGTCAATGGGCAGGGATTGGTGCGTAAGTGCCATAGCCACCGTGCGGAATCCCTGCTGGCGCAGGTCGGCAATCGGGGCATCCAGCCAGGTCCAAGGTACTAGGAATACAGACCCCATTGATACACGGTTCAGCGGATCACACGAGTCGGGTGTCAGTAGTATGCCGTCTATTCCCAATGCGGCTGCCGAGCGGAAGATGGCACCGATGTTGGTGGTATCTACCACTCCGTCAATCACCACGATGCGGCGGGCACCGTGGCATATCTCAGCTATCGGGCGCGGCTTCGGGCGGTGCATGGCGCACAGCACCCCACGTGTCAGCGTGTAACCGGTCAGTGAAGCCAGCAGGTCGCGTGGGCCGGTATAGATGGGGATGTTGGTGCAGCGGCTGATAATATCGGCTGCATCGCTGGTGAGGTGCTTCTCCTCACACAACAGGGCTGCGGCCTGATAACCAGCATCCAAGGCCACCCGGATGACTTTCGGACTTTCGGCGATGAAAATGCCTTTATCAGGTTCCAGACGGTTACGCAGCTGGGCTTCCGTCAGGGAGCCGAACAGCTCCACACCCGGATGGGCGAGGGAGGTTATTTCTATAATAGGCATGACCGTTCTTCTTTTGAGGTTTCAATGATTTGTCCGGCAAATATATTCCTTATTCCTGTCATCACCAAAATTGGTTGCCGAAAAGGTGTATGGAACAGAAAAAAAGTAGAATCTATGTTGTGAGGAATATGGATATTTTATTTATCTTTGCCACAAATAGGCTGCATCTCGGAATAACTTTTTCATACACGTATGAAAGTTCTCCTCTCGATTTGCACTCTTTTTGGGCAAAATCTGTAAAAAACACGCAAAATGGCAAAAAAACATCTATTACCATGGGGAATGCTTCTGTTGGCCGGGTGGCTCTCTCAGGCAGAAGGGCAAACCTTGAAGTTGAACGAACGTGAGTATTTTGAAGAGCGGGGAGTGAATGTGTTGGTCTATAGCAACACATTCAACGGTGGTTTCAATGATGAGAAGAATTCAGGTATTGAAGTGATTCACCACGGTGTGCGTACCGTGCAAGGAGGAGCCGTCCGTCTGAACAACACACCTGAACAGTGGGACTTGGTGCCGCAGACCACCGCCAGAAGGGTGGACAAGGCAGCCAATTCGATAGAGGTAGGGCTCCGCTACGAAGAATATGACTTTGACTCGCGCATCGTGGTGACCGGACGGGGTGACGGTGTGGAAATATCGGTCTACTTGGATAAGCCTGTCCCCGATGTATTGGCGGGAGAGGCCGGCTTCAATCTGGAGTTCCTGCCCTCGCAGTATTGGTCGAAAGCTTATTTAATGGATGGACGTCCTAACCGCTTCCCTCGTTATGCTGCCAGTGCCACGGTGACACGTCCAAATAGTGAGAAACCCCGTCAGTTTAAGGGATATAAGACTTATGATGACCGGGGAACCGACCGCTTTGTTGACCCTTTGCCGTTGGATAGCGGGCGATGCATTCTGATGGCTCCCGATGCTCCCGAACGTATGATACGTATCTCTTCAGACGATGCTATGTTGAAACTATACGACGGAAGGATGCTGGCACAGAACGGCTGGTTTGTGCTGCGTAGTGTGCTGCCGAAGGGAAAGACAGGCCGTGTAATGACCTGGAAGGTGGAACCGCACGCCATACCTGGATGGATAAGGGAACCGAACATCGGATTCTCGCAGGTGGGTTATCTGCCCGAGCAACCGAAGGTGGCCGTCATTGAGTTGGATCGCAACGATACCATGTGCCCCGAAGCCTCTCTCTTCCGCGTGCAGGAAGACGGTAGCGTAACGCAGGTCTATACGGCACCTGTCAAGCGGTGGGGTACCTACTTCAAGTATGACTATGCCAAGTTCGACTTCTCGGCGGTAACCGAACGAGGCATCTATTACATCGCTTACGGACAGACGAGAACCGAAAACTTCCTGATAGATGCTGCCGTCTACGATAAGATAACGGATGCCACCAGCGATGTGTGGATCCCTATCCACATGAACCACATGACGGTGAACGAAGGTTATCGGGTGTGGCATGGCGAACCCTTCAAGGAGGGCTACCTGCAGGCACCGCCCAATACCGACCATTTCGACCTGCACTGGCAAGGTCCCACTACCGATACCAAGTACAAGGCACTGGAACTGATTCCGGGCCTCAACGTGGGAGGATTCTTCGATGCCGGTGACTTCGATATCGAGACAGGTTCCAACATCAATGTGGTGCAGAATCTGGTTTCGGCCTGGGAACTGTTCCGTCCCCTGCGTGACGAGACTTTTGTCAGTCAGCAGCAGCGTTATGTCGATTTGCACCGTCCGGACGGTGTGCCTGACGTACTGCAGTACATCGAACAAGGCACTTTGAACTTGGTGGCGCAGGCTGAGAATATCGGGCACATGGCTCAATGTCTTTCCAACTCCGTACTCGACAATTACCATCATCTGGGTGATGCCGCTTCGCTGACCGACGGATTGCATTACGATCCCTCTTTGGGTGCATACGAAAAGTCGGACGATGGACGGCGCAGCGGTGTGAAGGACGACATGTGGGCTTTCACCACCCGCAACCCGGGTCTCGACTTCCGCGCGGCCACTATGTTTGCTGCAGCCAGCCGCGCGTTGGCGGGATATAACGATGACTTGGCACAGCGTGCCCTGACGCAGTCGAAGCGTCTGTTGCAGGAAGCCGCTGAACAGTTGGCACATCCTCGTGGCGGTACCCATCAAGGGGGAGAACGTGATAGCCTGATGCGCCATGGGTTCGGCAACATGGCTGCCCATCTGCAGCTCTATGCTGCTACAGGTGAAAAGGCATACCTTCGCCAGTTTGAGCAGCAGATTTGGAAAGCATTGGATTTTAACGTCACCTTTACCCTGAGTACGGCACTCGATGCCATCCCCTACATGGATGATGCCTATCGTAACAGGTTGCGCCCGTATGTAGAAAAGTACCGTGCCTATATCGAGTCGCTGGACGAGGACAATCCTTACGGCGTGCCCATCGGTTTAGGCAATTGGGCTGGGATAGGTATGCTGATTAATTATGGTACTACCGTATGTTTTGCAAGCCGCTATTTTCCTGATATTATTGACCGGAATCATGCCTATAAGGTGGCAAGCTGGCTGTTCGGATGCCATCCCTACCACAACTACTCGCTGGTGGCTGCCGTGGGAGCTACGCGCCCCAAGGCTGTCTTTTACGGCAACAACCGTGCGGACTTTTCGTTCATTCCCGGCAATGTGGCTCCGGGTCTGCTCTTCCGCCAACCTGACCACTTTGAGAATTTTGATGACTGGCCGTTTCTGTGGGGACAGAATGAAGGAACCATTGCCGGCAACACTTCGTACCTTATCTTCGGTTCTGCCTTTAAGGATCTGGTGAAGAGTCGATGACAGGTTTGCATGGCGTATAATTTGTTCGAAAAGGTGATAACGAAAAAAATAGGTGCCTCGGATGAACATTTATTAAAGAGAATTTGTTAGCTTTGTGCATGAATACAACCCGAATAACTAACATTTTAAATCGTAAAGCGTATGAAAGGACTGAATGTATTGGCAGCTTTTCTGGGCGGAGCTGCAGTAGGCGCTGCCATGGGAATCTTGTTTGCACCTGAAAAGGGTGAGGATACACGTCGGAAGATTGCGGAAATTCTTCGCAAGAAGGGTATTCGTCTGAACCGCAGTGAAATGGACGACTTGGTGGATGAGATTGCGTCCGAACTGAAAGGTGAAGTTGCCGAATGAAGGTTGAATCGGAAAGAACAGAACTACCATGTTTGCAGACGACCGTAGCATAGAGACTATGCAGCAGCTGTTCAGGGAACTGAAAACGTACCTGGAGCTACAGAAGGAGTACACCAGGCTGGAACTGACGGAGAAACTCTCGAAGCTCTTTTCTACCTTGTTGCTGGTGCTGTTGCTTGTGGTGCTTGGCGTGGTAGTGCTGTTTTATCTCTCATTCACATTGGTGTATGCATTGGCACCTTTGGTAGGAGGGCTGGTGATAAGTTTTGCGTTGATAACCTGCTTCCATGTACTGCTTATTGTCGTGCTGCTGCTCTTCAAACGTCAGCTTATCATCCGTCCTACCGTCCGGTTGATAGCCGGTTTGTTTTCATGATTTAGCAAGTATGGAAAAGTTATGACAGATAATTCCAAACCGATACCCGACACGTTGGAAGAGATTGCACAGCAGAAAGCCGAGGTGCAGCGGCAGATTCGTATACAGAAAAGGAAGATGGATGGGTTGGCGCGCGAACTGTTTGCTCCGTTGGAACCGGCGACCAACAAAGCAGCTGCTCTGACACGTGCTTTCAATACAGGTATGGCTGTTTTTGACGGTGTGAGGCTGGGTATGAAGCTGATGAGACGTTTTCGAAAGTTTTTTGGAAGGAAATAGTTACCTTTTTAGGCCGAAAGCTTTGAAAGGTGGCGAAAATTTCATTATTTTGCCGTCCGTAAGCGATGAGGCTTCCAGGGAAGTGCGTCGCAGATGCAACGGATTTATTAACAAAAACCATAGAAGAAAATGAAAAAATTTGCAGTTTTGGGAATGGGAATCTGTGTGGTATTGGCGTTCTCATCTTGTAAATCGAGTGAAAGTGCCTATAAGAAGGCATACGAAAAAGCCAAACAACAGGAATTGGCTGAACCGCAGAATGCCGCACCAGTGGAAGAGGTCGCTCCTGTAGTCAGCGCCCCTGTAGAGGCTAAGGTGGTAGAGAGTGCACCGGCTGGTATGCGTCAGGAAAAGCTTACTGTAGTGTCGGGTGAAGGACTGAAAACGTTCAGTGTGGTGGCCGGCAGCTTTGGTGTGAAGGCCAATGCCGAGAACCTGAAGAACTTCCTGGCTGGTGAAGGTTACAATGCAGTCATTGCATTCAATGCCGAGGCAGCCATGTATCGTGTGATTGTGGCTACTTTCGATGATCGTGCATCTGCCACAAGTGCACGCGATTCCTTCAAGGCCAAATATCCCAATCGGAAAGATTTCCAGGGAGCTTGGTTGCTGTACAAGTTGTAATCAGCCTTCCTTTATAAGAATGGTGTGAGAAGGGTTATCTCCACATCTCTTATACAAACGGGCGTGTCAGAGACATTTTGGGTCTGGACACGCCCGTTCTGTTTCTTGAGGGGAAAATTTAGTTGTAGTTGATGTGGATGTTTGGTCCCTAAAGTGGAATAGGTATCGGTTTGGGGGAACTTATGTTCTACGACCAGAGAACTTATGTTAAAAGTTTTTTAACATAAGTTTATGGGGCAAGTTACTTATGTTCCTCAAAACAGTAGTATAAAGTGCAAAAGAATAGATAAAATCATATCAATATAGTAGACGACTATTGCCTAATTTTGTGCCTTTCAATTGTTATTGGAAATTTTGTAAAAAGTGTAGTATGCTTATGAGGAATATTCGTTCATTTTTCAAATTGAGTCTGACGACTCTTCTGCTGGGTGCGTTTTGCGCCTCTTGTGGTCATGTAAACAAGCAAGTCAACGGTGGTGATTCTCCGGCTCGTACGGCAGAGACTGAAGCGTTGTTGAAGAATCTCACGCAATCATCGGCCCGAGGCATCATGTTTGGCCATCACGATGATACATTGTATGGTATAGGATGGGAAGGTGACGAGGGACGCTCGGATGTGAAGAGTGTGTGTGGTGACTATCCGGCTGTCATCAGCTTTGATTTAGGTGAACTGGAGATAGACAGCATGCGCAGCCTTGACAAGGTCCCGTTTGAGAAAATCAGACAAGAGATTGTTAACCAATACGAACGGGGAGGATTGGCCTCCATCAGCTGGCATCTGCGCAATCCGAAAACCGGTGGCGATGCGTGGGATGTCAGTGATTCTACGGTCGTACGGTCGGTGTTGCCAGAGGGTGAATGTCATGAGAAATTTTGTGGCTGGTTGAAGAAGATGGCCGATTTCCTTAATACCTTACAGACCAAGGAGGGTATGAAGGTGCCGGTACTCTTCCGTCCTTGGCATGAACATACCGGCAGCTGGTTCTGGTGGGGACAGGACCTTTGCTCGGATGAGGAGTATATATCGCTGTGGCGCATGACCGTGGATTCGCTTCGTATGTATGGAGTGGACAATGCGCTGTACGCTTACTCTTCAGGCTCAGGTTCTCAGAATGCTTCGAAATATCTTGAGCGTTATCCGGGAGATGATTACATTGATGTGGTTGGGTTTGATACCTATCAATTTGATCGCGAACAGTTTCTCGGTGGCTTGGACTGCATGTTGAAGATTGTGACAGAGGTTGCAAAGGAACATCACAAAGTCCCGGCTTTGACGGAGGTGGGATATGAAGCGATTCCCGATTCCACTTGGTGGACAGGTACCTTGCTCCCTGCAATTGAAAAATATCCGATTGCTTATGTGTTGGTATGGCGCAATGCACGTGAAAAGGTGGGACATTATTATGCTCCCTATCCGGGACAGGCCTCTGCAGACGATTTTGTATCCTTCTATAAGAATCCGAAAACGTTGTTTGCGGGAGATGTCAATCTGTACAAGTAAATAGGAGAATGTAGTAGAACGACTTTCAATTCGAAAGATAAATAATAGGTATATATGACAACTTTTAGTGATAAGGTGAGAGAACTCTTCAATAAGCATGAAGAGCTGATTACGAGACCCAATATTCCTTTAGAGGATAGTAACGGCATCTATACACGCTATCAATATCCGGTGCTGACGGCTGCCCACACACCTGTGTTCTGGCGTTATGATTTGGACGAACGTACCAATCCCTATTTGATGGAACGTATCGGAATGAACGCAACACTCAACTCGGGAGCCATCAAGTGGAACGGGAGGTATCTGCTGGTGGTACGTGTGGAAGGAGCCGACCGAAAGTCGTTTTTTGCGGTGGCCGAGAGTTCCAACGGCATTGATAATTTCCGTTTCTGGGACTACCCCATCACGATGCCCGAGGATGTCGTTCCTGCCACCAACGTTTATGACATGCGTCTGACTGCACACGAGGACGGTTGGATTTACGGTATCTTCTGTGCCGAGCGTCACGATGATTCTGCCCCGGCCGGTGACCTGTCAGCTGCCACGGCTACAGCGGCCATTGCCCGTACCAAGGACTTCAAGACGTGGGAGCGTCTGCCCGATTTGAAGAGCAAGAGCCAGCAGCGTAATGTGGTGCTGCATCCTGAATTTGTAGACGGCAAGTATGCGTTTTATACCCGTCCGCAGGACGGATTCATTGATGCCGGTAGCGGCGGAGGAATCGGATGGGCGCTGATCGATGACATCACCCATGCCGAAGTGAAGGACGAACGCATCATCGACCAGCGTTATTATCATACAATCAAGGAGGTAAAGAACGGTGAGGGTCCGCACCCCATCAAGACACCTCAGGGATGGTTGCATCTGGCCCACGGTGTGCGTGGTTGTGCTGCCGGCCTGCGCTATGTACTGTATATGTACATGACGGCCTTGGATGACCCATCCCGCCTGATTGCTTCTCCGGCCGGGGCACTGATGGTTCCGGAAGGAGGCGAACGGGTAGGGGATGTCAGCAACGTGCTCTTCTCCAACGGTTGGATTGCGGATGAAGACGGTAGGGTGCTGATTTACTATGCCTCGTCCGATACCCGTATGCACGTAGCCGTGTCGACGGTGGACAAATTGGTGGATTATTGCCTGCACACTCCGTCCGACGGCTTCCGCTCGTCAGCCTTGGTAGAGACCTTGAAGAAGCAGATAGAGAAGAATCTGAAGCTGATGAACAGCTGAATCTGGTTCAAGGAATTAACAGACAAATCAAGTTAGCAATGGATATACAGTCATTACGGAGTGAAGTTCAGGAAGAACTTGTGGACCATATTCTTCCTTTTTGGATGAATCGCATGACCGATTCGCAGCATGGTGGTTTCTACGGGCAGATGACCGGTACCGAGCAACTCGTCCCAGAAGCCGATAAGGGAGCTGTGCTCAATACCCGTATTCTGTGGACGTTTTCCGCGGCATATCGGTTGCTGCGCAAGCCGGAATATCTGGAGACAGCTACACGGGCCAAGCACTATCTTATTGACCATTTCTACGACGCTGAATACGGTGGCATCTATTGGTCGTTAGACTATTTGGGTCGCCCGTCGGACACCAAGAAGCAGATTTATGCAATTGGCTTTGCCATCTATGGCCTGAGTGAATATGCACGTGCTACAGGCGATGATGAGGCCCTTCACTATGCAATCCGTCTTTTCGAGTCGATAGAGGCGCATAGCTTCGACCCTGTTAAAAACGGCTATTGCGAAGCATTGACCAGAGAGTGGAAGGAACTGGCAGATGTCCGCTTGAGTGACAAGGATGAAAATGAACGCCTTACCATGAATACGCATCTGCACATTCTGGAACCGTATACCAACCTGTATCGGGTCTGGAAAGACGAACGTCTGGAACGTCAGCTGCGCAATCTGATACATATCTTTACGGACAAGATTCTCAATCAGAAGACCGGTCATCTGGAGCTCTTTTTCAGCGATAGTTGGGAGAGTAAATACCGCATTGTTTCCTATGGTCATGACATTGAAGCCTCGTGGCTGCTGCACGAGGCTGCGTTGGTCTTGGGTGATGCCCAGCTACTTCGTCGTGTCGAGCCGTTGGTTGAATACATCGCAGCTGCTGCAGATGAGGGCTTGCGTCCGGACGGCAGTATGGTTTATGAGAGCTTCACGGATCGGCAATACACGGATACCGACCGTCACTGGTGGGTGCAAGCCGAGAATGTGGTAGGTCATCTTAATCTCTATCAGCATTTTGGAGACGGCGTGGCTCTGCAGAAGGCTGTCCGCTGCTGGTCGTTCATCAAGCAACATTTCGTAGACCATGAGCATGGTGAGTGGTATTGGAGTATTCACGAAGATGGTACAGGACGTACTGAAGGCGATAAGGCTGGTTTCTGGAAATGCCCTTATCACAACAGCCGGATGTGCATGGAAATCATGGAGCGTTGGCCGGAGATTTGCTAAATAAAAAGAGGGGTGTACCAGAATTTTGATACACCCCTCTTTAGATAAATCCTTTTGCAAACCCGTTGGCGGAATTAAGTTAGTGCGTACTTAATTCCGCCAACGGGTATGGA
>SAMEA3663248__coassemble_164_pt1 | contig 25416 bp, 23 predicted proteins | sample SAMEA3663248__metabat2_low_PE_023 | metagenome-assembled genome bin SAMEA3663248 (sample SAMEA3663248) | pig gut metagenome | biome: pig gut; feature: pig-associated habitat; material: faeces | place: China | collected 2013
CTCTTACTAAGATTACACTGGTACTCATACTAAGATTAATTCCGCCAATGGGTTAGACTATTCTTTGGATTGTATCGAGATTGCATGCCGGGCTCTATCAGGAAATCGACTTCCTTCTCCCTAATCTTGTCAATAATGTCTTTCCGCATGCGTAGGAAGAATTTGCATGATTCAAAAATTATGGATTAGTCCGAAAAGTCGGTTGTATTGAAGTGGAAATATTCAAGAAAGTGTGTCAGAACTCAGATTTTCCATCGAGTCTGTAAGGCGGATTTGTGTGTCCGCCCTGAATACCGCGGCTTGTGTATCCGGGCAGACACATAGCTCTGTCCCAGTCTTCGTATTTGGTAGTCATTTGGACTTTTGCAGGAAGCAAAATGCAAAGAACGTTTACTATAGTCGATTACCTGCTGAAAGAGAAAAATTGCCATTTGTAAGTATTTGGTTATCAGTCTATTAAGATGACCAACATTCAGTCGTATTCTGAATGTGTTTCATGATACGACTGAATGTATTTCATGATACGACTGAATGATGCTCCCCTTAGGAGTGCCCCTCTGAGAGTCCCTTTTTGTCCGAAATGATTACTATTTCTCTTTTCAGCTGTGATGTTTTGGAAACCCATCCGATGATGACATTGTAAGGGCGAAGCTGCGTGTCCGCCTTGAATTTCGTTCGCGATGATGCCGCACCATGCACACGACGAATGAGCCTGTACATGGTGCGTATACCATCTTCGCTACGATTCTCCGGCATGACAGCCGTCGAGCAAAGGGTTGTGTCGGGGAGAATATCTTAAATCACTTCGATGGCCTCGGCGGGCACCCACCCTACCTTGCCGTCTTCCAGACGAATCTCCTTCCATTGGCGCATGGAGCCGTCTTTCACCTCTACCTTGTGACCTTCGTGCAGAATGAAGAGGCTGGTACCAGACTCGCTGGGGGTGCTACGCACCGTCACGCTGGGCTGCAGGACAATTGCATCGTTGCGATGAACCAACGACGACTTCTGCTGAGCAGCAAACAGGTTGCAAAGCACGGTCAGCAACAGAAAGAAGAGTCCGGCAAAGAATCCGCTCTTCTTCCACACTGCACGTTTGGTAAAGAAGAAGAGGGCACAAGCTGCCAGCAACAGCCAGAAGCTGAGGAAGCCACCGACGGCCCAAGCATCTGCGCTCAAACAGTTGATGAGCGACTTGATCCAAGAGATAAAGAAAATCTCCGGAACGGGCACTACCTTGTCCACCGTCTTGGCACGGGCTATCTCCAGATTGGCACGGATGTCGCCGTTGCCGGGCTGCAGCAGCAGGGCACGCTCGTAGTTGAGGATAGCTTTGGCTATCTCGTCCATCTTGTAATAGCTGTTTCCCAGGTTATAATAGAGTTCGGCGGCCTCGCCTTCACTCAACAACGTTTCATAAATCTGTATGGCCGATGCGTAGTCATTGCGCATATAGGCACTGTCGCCCTGGGCTTTGGTCACCTGATCGGAGAAAGAGCCCAACGGTGCGCCCACTGCCTCCGAAGGGAGCGTTTCACCCGCAGCCACGGCTGTGGAATCTTGTGCGATGACATGCGCCGCAAGCAGCAGAGCCAATGTATATAACAGTATTCTTTTCATCCTTGCGTCCTCCTCTCTTTATGAATGTTTGATTGAATTTTCCATCTTGCTGATAACCTCCAGTGAGGCACTGTACACCTTGTCCATGGCCTGATTGTCGTCACCCGGAGCAAAGCGGGCAAACTCGCAGTCGTTCAAGGCACCGAGGAACTCGTGTACCAGCGCATCGTCTACCCCATGTGCCTGCAACTCGTCCTCGATGTTGTCTTTCGACAGACGGGAGAGAGGGATGTTCAGTTTGTCGCTGATGTAGCCCCAAAGTGCCTTCAGGACTTCGTCGTAGAAGGCATCCTTCTGGTTGTCGGCCAACAGCTTGCCAGCCAGCTTCATCCGCTTCACAGCTACCTTGTTGGCTTTCTTGGTACGTACCCGGGCCACATTGGCGTTGGCGGCAATCTGCTTCCGATAGAGTACAAAGAAGAGCAGGAAGGCCAGCAAAGGCACGATGTAGAAAAGCCAGCAGGTGAGCGAACCGAAGAAGAACTGTCCGCGCGGATGCAGCTTCACGTCGTTCAGCTTGATGTAACGGATGTCTTCGTTGAGCACTTTCAGGTCTTCCTTGTTCGTGAAGTTGGCAATGGTCTGGGCTGCATTGCCGGATCCCTTGGCCACATTCAGCGTGTAGGCTTCGGTACTCAACGTCTTGTAGCTCTGCGACTTGATATCGAAATAGCTGAAGGTGACAGGTGGAATCTTGTAGGTACCCGCATTGCGCGGAATGGCCAGATACTCTATCACCTTGCTACCCGTCAGGCCGGCATTGGTCAGACGAAACTTATTGTCCACCTTGGGGTCGTAGACCTCAAAGTCTTCGGGGAACTTGATTTCGGGGTCGGCCAGCAGCTTCAGATTGCCTGTGCCGGAGATGATCACCTTCACCGTCACGGCATCGTTGGTCTTGACATCGGTGCTGTTGATGGACGACGTGACGTCAAACTCGCCCACTCCACCCGAAAAGTCGGCCGGCTTGCCGGAGGGCAACGCCTTCACGTCGATGGTGAGCTTGGGTGTCATAATCGTCTTCTTCACCTCCACATAATTGTTTCCTCCGTTGAAGAAGGCCTCGAAGGGGTCGGATACCTGCGTAGCTTTGGCAATGGAAGCATCGAAGCGAGCACCATCGATGGTGAGCTTGCCGGCCTGTTGCGGGAAGAGCACAAACTGACGGAAGACGGTGGTCCGGTAGTTGCGTCCTTTGTAATGTTCCAGCCCCCAACGGCGGTCGTCAGGCAGTTCTACTTCCTGTGAATGGAATCCTTTGAAATCGGGCAGCTTGACATTGTCGAACCGTTGCAGGTCTACCACAGTATATATCTTGTAAGTTAGCAGGAAAGCCTCCTGCTCATAGACCGTGGTCTTGCTGGCCGTACCCAGTATGAAGAGGTCGGAACTGGAAACCGCCGTACCCGAAGAGGTACGCCCTCCTCCCTGCTGTCCGCCATCGGAAGATGCTCCACCGGCTTGGTAGGCCGGTAGTACCTTAATCTGTACGCCATTGGAAACCATCTGATTGCCGGCAGCCGTGATAGTGGCACCGGGAATAGAGTAGCTACCCTCGGCATTGGCCAACAGAATGTAAGTGAAAGTGATGCTGCTGGTGGACGTAGTCTGTCCGTTGATCATCTGTACGCTGCTCTGCGTGGAACGGGTAGGTCCCATCAATACCTCGAACCCCTTGATGGAAGGGGCACGGAAATCTCTAACGTTCTGTGTAGTGACCGTGTATGAGAGCCTGAACTGGTCTCCAACCACCACCACATTTGGAGCAGATGCCGTAAAGGAGACTTTGTCGTCGGCCCGCACCTGCATACTGACGATTGCCATCGCAATCCATAAGAACAGTATTTTCCTCATATATTACTCTTTGTATTAATTATCGTTTTCATCAAAGACGTGCCACTCGTAACTCGTAGCTCGTAACTTGTAGCTCGTAGCTAAACTCACCAATCCTTCTCCAGACGTCCTCCCTGAATGACTTGTTGCTTCTTGACCTTGTCCTGTACGTCCTTCTCGTCCTGCATCACCGACTTCAAGAGCTGCTCGGCATTCTCCTTCGACATCTCATTCTCCTTCTTGTCATTCTGTGGCGGCTGTTGCTGATTCTGTTGCTGGTCCTGCTGCTGTTGCTGTTGTTGCTGCTGGTCCTGCTGCTGCTCCTGTTGCTGGTTCTGCTGGTTCTGGTCTTGGTTCTGATCCTGATTCTGTTGCTGGTCGTTCAGCATCTTCTGTGCCAAAGCCAGGTTGTAGCGTGTCTCGTCATCCTTCGGATTGTTGCGCAACGACTGCTTATAGGCCTCTATGGCCTTGGCATACTCCTTCTGTGAATGCAGAATCACTCCCATATTGTGATAAATCTGGGCCAGATTGGCTTTGTCCTTCTCCAGATTGGCTGCATCGGCATACTCTTCCATTGCCTCTTTCAGCTTGTTCTGCTGGAGCAGCGTGGTAGCCAGATTATACATGGAGACGGTGGACTTGGGATTGACTTCCAACGCCTTCCGGTAATTGACCTCCGCATCCACAAACACGCTGTCCTTGAATGCACGGTTTCCCTTGCGGATAAAGTCCCGTTCGGCCTTCTGTGCCGATGCCGTTCCTGCCGTTGCCAACAACAACAGGAACAGTGCCATATATTTCTTTGTTACCATATACATATCACCCTTTCTTTGTGGAGAATAAATGAATGTTGCGGAAGAGCGGATTCTTGCGTTCCAATATCAGCATCTCTGCCAACAGCAGCAGCAGGATAATCCAGGCTACAGCCTGAAACTGCTCGTTGAACTCTGTGTAGACTTGCGTCTCTACTTCCGCCTTCGACATCTTATTGATTTCCTGATTGATTGCTTTCTGTGCATTGTTCGTATTGTCCACCCGTACATAGATGCCATTGCCAACCTTGGCTATCTCCTGACACATGGCTTCGTTCAGACGGGTCACGATGACATTGCCTTCACGGTCGCGTCGGTAGTCGTTGGTACCCGGCACGGGGATGGGAGCACCATCCGGCATACCGACTCCCAGCACATTCACCTGAATGCCTTTCTCTACGGCAGCCTTGGCTGCCTCTTCCACACCGCCTTCGTGATTCTCACCATCGGTGATGACGATGACCGCACGCCCTACCCCCTCTTGCGGTGTAAAGCTCTTGGTGGCCAAGTTGATGGCCGCTGCAATGGCTGTACCCTGCTTGGATATCAGCGAAGGGTCGATAGACTCCAGGAACATCTTGGCTGAGATGTAGTCGCTGGTGATGGGCAATTGGGTAAAGGCATCGCCGGCAAAGACAATCATGCCCACCTTGTCGTTCTGCATCTTGTCCACCAGTTGGGCCACCAGCCGTTTGGCCTTTTCCAAGCGACTGGGCTGAACATCCTGTGCCAACATCGAGTTGGATATATCGAGCGCAATCATCACCTCTACCCCCTGCCGCTTCACGGTCTCCAACTTGGATCCGAACTGCGGACGGGCCAGCAACAGGGCAAACAGAGCGATGGCTGCAGCCAGCAGCCAAAACTTGACATCGGGACGATACTTGGAGACATCGGGCATCAGCTGCATCATCAGTTCCGGGTCGCCAAAGACGCGGATGGCCTTACGCCGTCTGTAATTGGAATAGAGATAGAAGGCTACCAGCAAAGGTAGTATCAACAACAAATATAAATAGGCAGGTTCTTCAAATCGAAACATCGTTCTATTGCATTTTACAAGTTATATATTCAAGCCTTATCATCAAGGAATCTTCTTCAGGATGGAGTTGCGCAGCAAGACTTCCAGCAATACACACAGGAAGGCAACCAATGCAAACCAGCGGTACTCCTCCTGCCTCTTGCTATACTCTTTCACGTTCAGCTTGGTCTTCTCCAACTTATCTATCTCCTCGTAGACCTCCTTCAGCTTAGAGTTGCTTGTGGCACGGAAATAGTTACCGTCGGTGGTACCCGCAATCTGCGTCAATGTCTTCTCGTCTATCTCGACAGGCAGATTGACATACTGCACGGTACCTCCTACCGGATAGGGATAGGGAGCCATGCCGTTGGTACCCACACCAATGGTGTAGACGCGGATGCCAAAACTCTTGGCTATCTCGGCTGCCGTCAACGGGGAGATATCTCCCTTGTTGTTGACACCATCCGTCAGCAGAATCACCACCTTCGACTTGGCCTTGCTGTCCTTCAGACGGGTTACCGCATTGGCAATACCCATGCCGATGGCGGTACCATCCTCTATCAGTCCGCACTTCATGTCCTTCAGCAGATTCAGCAGCACGGCATGATCCACCGTCAAGGGACACTGCGTGAAACTCTCACCGGCAAACAGCGTGATACCGATGTTGTCGTTGGGACGTCCGTTGATGAACTCGGCAGCAACCTCCTTGGCAGCCTCCAGACGGTTGGGCTTCAAGTCTTCGGCCAGCATACTGGTAGAAACGTCCATCGCCAGCATAATGTCAATACCCTCAATCTCACTGTTCTGCCAGCTGTTGGTGGTCTGCGGACGCGCCAATACAATGATTAGCAGCACAAGGGCCGCTACACGCAGCACAAAGGGGGCATGAAGCAGGTAGTTGCGATAGCTCTTCGGCGTATGCAGATAGACCTGGGCATCGGATACTTGTAAGGAAGCCTCCGAGTTTTTCCTCTTCATGATATACCATATTATATAAGGTATCAGCAGAAGAAGCAGAAATAAATATTCAATATTGGCAAAAACCATCATCTCAACATTTTATAAATTACGGTCGGGTAACCTGCTGTATCAGCCAGACCATCTGTGTCAGGCAAAGTAATTGTACAGTTCCAGACCTATATAAATCAGTGAAGCAATCAACGCAGCGGCCACAGCACACACACCGATACCCAGCAGAATCTTGGTACGGAGCGAACGCTTCTCCACAATGGTTATCTCTGTAGGTTGTGGCTTGGCATTCTCGTCTTCCTTCTCCTTCGTCTCATTGATAAAGTCAATGGCACTTACTAAATTCGCATCGTTCTCGTTCAGCAGAGGGGTATGTTTGGCAAACTTTACCAAATCAGCCGTCACAAACAGCTCGCGCAAATCAGCAATAGCCTCCTTATCCTTGATTTCCAGCAGCTTTTCAATGATTTCCGAGGAGGTCATCTCCAACGCATTAAAACCAAACCGCTTGTTGATATAGGTGCGAATAGCATCGGTAAGTTCGGTGTAATACACCTTCGATTCACCTTTCTGCCAGATTTTCTCACTCTTGATGCGTTCTATCTCCTGCATAGCCTGTAGATGGGGCGGCAACGTAGGCTCTACCTTCACCTTGCGTATAATCGGCTTGTTGTCGAAGATGCGTTTCACCAAATAGACCAGCAGGAAGACAAACGGTGCCAGCAGAATCAGACAGGCAATCGTTCCATACCAATCCTTCCACACAAAGGGAGCCTTCATCACACTCTTCGGGCCGAAGAACTGCTCGGGGTTTTCCGGGTCAATCGGCACGTTCACCGAATAGACTTTCAGTGCCAATGCCTTCGAACGATAGGCCTGATTGTCAACCGTCACCTCCATAGGCGGCAGATAATAAAGGGCCGAATCAAACGAGGTAACCGTATACTCTTCCGTTATCAACATCCGTTTGCCACCATTCAGCAGCTGCGTGTCCGGCTTGGCCACCTCCACAATCTCCACACCGCGAACCAATGTGTCGGTATAGAGCGGCAGGATGGCTCTTTTGTCTGCGTCTAAAGAGACCTGCAATGTAATTTTCGCCTGTTCGCCTATCAGAATCTGCAACGAGTCGATGGTGGCATCCACCGTCACCGATTGTGCCCGTCCCTGCTGCAGCGAGCATATTACACACAATATCAGTAATAATACAGTCTTTTTCATTTCACGCTCAATTTCGTTTCGCAAACAGATTCATCAATGCCTTCACATAATCCTGATCAGTGCGTACCGACACATTGTCAACATTGCTCTTGGTAAATGTTTCATGCAACTCGGTTTGGCGTTCTACCCACCAGTCGTGATGAGCACGGCGCACAGCCTTGGACGAAGTATCAATCCACTGCTCGCGACCCGTCTCGGCATCCTTGACCTTCATCAGTCCGATAGCTGGAAGTTCTTCCACCCGTCGGTCGTACACCTGGATGGCTACCACGTCGTGCTTACGATTGGCAATGGTAAGCGCATCCTTGAATCCTCCACGGTCGATAAAGTCAGACAGGACAAAGGCCGTACAACGACGTTTCATCACATTCGTCAGATACTCCAGACCCAATCGGATATTGGTCTGACGACTTTCTGCATGAAAATCAATCAACTCACGGATAATGTAAAGGATGTGTTTACGCCCCTTCTTGGGCGGTATGAACTTCTCCACCTTGTCCGAAAAGAAGATTACGCCAATCTTGTCGTTGTTCTGTATGGCAGAGAAAGCCAGCGTAGCAGCAATCTCTGTCACCAGTTCTTTTTTCATCTGTTTGACTGTACCGAACTCCAGACTACCGGAAACATCGACCAGCAACATCACGGTCAGTTCACGTTCCTCTTCAAATACCTTGACATAGGGTTTGTTGAAGCGGGCAGTCACATTCCAGTCGATGTCGCGTATATCATCCCCAAACTGATACTCACGCACTTCCGAGAAGGCCATACCACGCCCCTTGAAGGCCGAATGGTATTGGCCTGCAAAGATGTTATTGGACAACCCGCGCGTCTTTATCTCAATCTGGCGGACTTTCTTCAATAATTCAGTTGTTTCCATCAATAGGGGTACTATCTCACTAACGAATCACAAACGGGGCACACATCAGGGCACCTCAACTTTGTTCAATATCTTGCTTACAATTTCATCGGAAGTCATGTTGTCGGCTTCTGCCTCGTAGGTCAGTCCGATACGATGACGGAGCACATCGTGTGCTACCGCACGCACATCTTCGGGTATTACATAACCGCGACGTTTGATGAAAGCATAGCTGCGGGCTGCCAAAGCCAGATTGATGGATGCACGCGGCGAACCGCCGAATCCAATCATATCCTTCAGCTCCTTCAAGTCATATTTCTCCGGATAGCGAGTTGCAAAGACGATATCAACGATGTACTTCTCAATCTTTTCATCCAGATAGACCTGACGGACAACCTTACGAGCCTCCAGAATTTCATCGGCTTTCATGATGGGGCGAACATTGAATTTGTCGCCATTGATGTTCTGACGGATAATCAGCTTCTCCTCTTCCAGTTTCGGATAGTCAATCACCACCTTCAGCATGAAACGGTCTACCTGCGCTTCAGGCAATGGATAGGTACCTTCCTGCTCAATAGGGTTCTGGGTAGCCAGTACCAGGAACGGCTCCGGCAACTTGAATGTCTCCTTGCCGATGGTGACCTGACGCTCCTGCATGGCTTCGAGCAATGCACTCTGCACCTTGGCCGGCGCACGGTTGATTTCATCTGCCAAAACGAAGTTGGCAAATACCGGGCCTTTCTTCACCTGAAAGGTCTCGTCTTTCTGGCTATATACCATGGTACCTATCACGTCGGCCGGCAACAAGTCCGGAGTAAACTGGATACGACTGTACTTGGCATCAATCAACGATGCCAGCGTCTTGATGGCCAACGTCTTTGCCAAACCTGGTACACCTTCCAACAACACATGTCCATCGGATAACAGACCAATCATCAAAGACTCCACCAAATGCTTCTGACCTACAATCACTTGGTCCATACCGGTGGTAAGATTGGTCACAAAAGCACTTTGCCGTTCTATTCGCTCATTCAGTTCGCGAATGTCAATAGTTTCTGCCATAAAATCTATCTATTATTTAGTTCGTTTTTCATTCATCGCCGGCGCTCTTGCCGGTTTTTCTCATTTTCGAGCCCAAAAGTACGGCAATTAATGTACCTTAGCAACTAAAATTTATTAAAAAACAATAGAGGCGTTTTAAAGTCCACAAAGAAAAGAAAAGTTTTTGCAGCATTTCCCTTTCAATTCATTTTTTTGACCAGTTTGGGTACCTGCACGGTCGTGCCGTAGGGCACATTGTCCGGGTTCGTGATGACCGTTGGATTGTGCTTCACGATATACGGCCACAACGCCTTGGTTCCATAGTAACGAAGTGCCACTTTGGTCAGTGTCTCTCCCTCCTTGATGGTATGGCGTGTTAGCGTGCCGGCTATCTCGTATTCCTCCGAAGGCGACAACACCTGTGACACCTGCGGGACAGATGATTCTGTCTGAAGGGTGCGGGGGGCAGCTGGCTGAGATTGAACCGGAGGTTGGCCGGCTGGCTTCTCTTCACTCTTCACAGGTTCCGAAACGGGCAATGAGTCCGTCACGGTTGCCGTTTCCTTCTGGTTCGTCAGTTCTTCCTGGTCCGATTGGGATGGCACCTGTACAGCTACAGATTCTTCCCTTGCCTGAACCTCGTTTGCATCGAACAGGTCGGGCCAATACATATAGGCGACCACTCCTACACAAAGCAGCATCAACAGGACAAGCACCCCGAAAAAACACTTCATGGCCGACGATTCAGACGACGAGGACGAGTGATTCGAAGTCGTTGCTTCCGCAACCGATTTCTCTTTCACAGGAGGATTTACTATGGGCTCTTTATCCACCGGCACATCACCAAGAGAGGATGTAAGGGAAGCTACCGATTCTTCGGGAGCGGAAATAGGCTCTTCAGAGGGAATTACGGAAGGCTCTTCTGTTGCAGGCTGGAGCTCTTCGGGAGTCGTAACAATCTCTTCGGAAGTAATTATAGTAGGCTCTTCTGTTACAGGGAGGGACTCTTCGGGAACGGGAACAGGTTCTTCCGGAGCCATTACGGAAGGTTCTTCAAAGGTGCCAGGAGTCACAGAGAATGAAGGGGATTCTTCATCCTCCGAATCAGATTCCATCGGCACATCATCAAATACCGTATTTTCATTTAAAAGAACTGTTTCAAAATGAGCAAACGGTTTGTTGATGGTATTTTTGAGCGCAGGTTCTGGAGTAAATGATATTTTGGTATGTCCTTGAATCCAGAAACGTTCTCCTGTATTGACATTGATACTTTCCCTGCTTTCTACCTCAATCAATTTAAAGGTTCCCAGGCCTTTTACCTTCACGTACTTGTCTTTCTCCAGCGCCTCCTCAATCAACGCAAAGAACGCCCGAACGAAACCATCTGCATTCTTCCGGCTCATCTGGTGCTTCTCACCCAGCCAATCAGCCAGACTCTGTATGTTCATTTTCTCACCCATAGCCACCACAACGAAGGTCCTATTTGAACTTATCCTTCAGAAATGCGCTGGGTCTGTAAGTCAATACCAACTTAGGAGGCACCAGAAAACGTTGTTTCGTATTGGGAGAAACGGAGATACGTTCCAGTTTCTTTTTCACCTCGAAAGTACCGAACCCTTGGACAGATACCGCATTGCTCTCCTCCAGCATCTGCGTCATGCCGCTGAGCAAGGAGGCCATCAACTCGGATGTGTCCTTCAACGTATAGCCCAGTCTTTGGGACAATTCAGAAGTAAATTCTTTGTTATTCAAAACAGTGCTTTTTTAAATACGGGGCTATATTAGCAAAAATTCGGCACTTGCACAAATATTTTGAGAAAAATCATGAAATCACTCGTCCAAAAAGGTCGAAATCATCGGACTTTTCTATCATTACCTGATAAAAGTTACCGATATGCAACACCCGGTCTTCACAAGCAATCAGCACCTCGGGATCCACTTCGGGCGAGTCAAACTCGGTACGCCCTACATAGTAATCTCCCTCCTTTCTATCGATGATTACTTTCATTTGTGTACCGACCTTTGCCGCATTCAATTCGGAAGAAATGCCTTGCTGCAACGCCATCAACTCGTCCAAACGAGCCTGTTTCACCTCCTGCGGAATAGCGTCTTCATACTGCTCGGCAGAATAGGTGCCTTCCTCTTCAGAATAGGCGAACGCACCCATCCGATCAAAACGGGCCTTTTGAACGAATTCTTTCAGTTCCTCAAACTCCCCCTCTCCCTCTCCGGGATGTCCCACCATCAGCGTGGTACGCAAACAGATACCGGGCACCTCCTTGCGGAATTGTTCGATTAATTGGTATGTTTCCGCCTTTGTCACATGGCGACGCATCTTCGTCAGCACCTTGTCGCTGATGTGCTGCAACGCAATATCCATGTAGTTGCACACATTGGCACGTTCGCGCATCACACGAAACAGGTCTGTAGGGAAATGTGCCGGATAGGCATAGTGTAGTCTGATCCATTCCACTCCGGGTATATCGGAAATCCGTTCGATCAATTCGGGCAGCATCTGCTTCTTATACAAATCTACGCCGTAATAGGTCAGTTCTTGTGCAATAACCTGAAACTCCTTGACTCCCTTGCTCACCAAGAACTTCACTTCGTCCAAAATCTCTTCCATCGGACGGGACACATGAGGTCCTGTAATGATGGGGATAGCACAATAGGAGCACTTCCGGTCACATCCTTCCGAGATTTTCAGGTAAGCATAATGTTTGGGAGTGGTCAGCGTGCGCTCGATATGCAAAGCATCACGATACTCTTGTCCCAAATCGCGCAACAGTTCCGTCCAATTGAATTTCCCATAGAACTTGTCCACCTGCGGTATCTCCACGGCCAGTTCCTTCAGGTAACGTTCAGAGAGACAGCCCATGACGTAAAGCTTCTCCAAGCGTCCTTCCTCTTTGGCCTGCGCAAATTCCAGAATCATATTAATGGACTCCTCCTTCGCATCGCCGATGAATCCGCACGTATTGATTACCGCTATTTCCCCTTTCGGATGAGCGGCATCATGAGTAACGTGGAAGCCAACCTCCTGTAGCTGTCTCAACAAACGTTCCGAATCCACCAGGTTCTTGGAGCAGCCCAGCGTAATGATGTCGATTGTCTTCCGTCTCATGCGTTGTCACCAAACAAAGATTCTACGAACTCTTTCTTACGGAACAGCTGAAGATCTTCTATGCCCTCTCCCAAACCGATATATTTAACCGGAATCTTGAACTGGTCGGATATACCGATGACTACGCCACCTTTGGCCGTTCCGTCCAGTTTGGTCACAGCCATAGCCGTTACCTCTGTAGCCAAAGTGAACTGCTTGGCCTGCTCAAAGGCATTCTGTCCGGTAGATCCATCCAGCACCAACAGCACTTCGTTGGGCGTATCGGGCACTACCTTACGCATCACATTCTTGATTTTCGTCAGCTCGTTCATCAGGCCCACCTTGTTATGCAGGCGGCCAGCCGTATCAATGATAACGACATCTGCTCCATTGGCCACAGCCGAACTCAACGTATCGAATGCCACAGAAGCAGGGTCGGCTCCCATCTTCTGCTTGATTACAGGTACGCCTACCCGTTCGCCCCAAATCATCAGCTGTTCCACCGCAGCAGCCCGGAACGTATCTGCCGCTCCCAGATAGACCGACTTACCGGCCTTTTTGAACTGATACGCCAGCTTGCCTATCGTAGTAGTCTTTCCTACCCCATTGACACCAACAACCATAATGACATAAGGCTTCTTCGCAATAGGAGCATCAAAGTCATCCAAATCCATTGTATTGTTTTCGGTCAGCAATGCCGCAATTTCATCGCGCAGAATGCGATTCAACTCGGTGGCATTCATATATTTGTCTACAGCCACTCGTTTCTCAATGCGTTCTATAATCTTCAGAGTTGTCTCTACTCCCACATCCGAGGTAATCAGCACCTCTTCCAGATTGTCCAGTACTTCGTCATCCACTTTCGACTTACCGGCCACGGCACGGGCTATCTTCCCGAACACGCTTTCTTTGGTCTTCGACAACCCCTTATCCAACGTCTCTTTCTTTTCCTTAGAGAAAAAACTAAAAAATCCCATACGCGCAATGTTTTCTTAAATATCGGTTATGCAGGCAGATGGTCCTCAATGCCACCCCCTACTTTCTGTGCAAAGATAATACAAAGTATTGAATTACAAGAAACTATTTTCTACAAATGTGTAAATAAAAGAAATCCTCTCATCGGGATGAACCGAAAAGAGGATTTTTATGAGACAATTTGCCGTTTGACCGGCTTGCTTTGTACATCAATTATTTCTTGAAGAAGCTCTGTACATCTTCGTTACGTACCATCTGCTCATCAAAGATATAAGCACCCGTCTTCGGAGACTTTACCATCTTAATGACCTTGGTATAAGCACGACCTTCTTTTGAACCTTCGTGCAAGGTTGCTACTGCTTTCTTTGCCATGAGTTAATCGTATTATTTAATTTCTTTATGTACTGTTACACGCTTCAGGATGGGGTTATACTTCTTCAACTCCAATCTTTCAGTGGTGTTCTTTCTGTTTTTCGTTGTGATATAACGAGAAGTTCCCGGCATACCGCTATCCTTATGTTCTGTACACTCCAGAATAACCTGAACTCTGTTACCTTTTGCTTTCTTTGCCATAATCAGTTTTCTCCTCTTCTTTATTAACCAATCACTTTAATGGTTTTCCAATCACAATACCCCTTAGCTACTGCATCTTTCAATGCAGCATCCAATCCTTTCTTATTAATCACGCGCAATCCGTTAGCGCAAATGCTCAGGCTGATCCAGCAATCCTGCTCTACATAGTAGAACTTCTTGTTAAACAAGTTCACGTCAAAAGTTCTTTTGGTTCTTCTCTTCGAGTGTGAAACATTGTTGCCAACCATGGCCTTCTTTCCGGTAATTTGACAAATCTTTGACATTTCTATCTTATTTTTATAGTTTTCAGTTTATGCCTATTTCAAACAGAGCGCAAAGTAAGCACTTTTATTGTTATAAAACAAGTTTTTCGCAAAATAATTCATTGTCTGATAGCTTTTTTCCCATTTTCAGCTGTTCAAGAAGCATCAAAAGGGCATTCTCTATCGTTTTTTTCACGTTTTTTTCTCGTCCCTCATCACCGGTTTGGCACTTAGTCACAATTTCGTTTTTATAGGCAACGGCTATCCAAATTGTCCCCACCGGTTTCTCCAGAGTGCCTCCTCCCGGGCCGGCAATACCCGAGGTGGCGATGGCACAATCCGTTTTCAGTGTTTTCATCGCTCCTTTTGCCATTTCGATGACGGTTTCTCTGCTCACTGCACCCCGTTTTTCCAGCGTTTCCATCGAGACATGCAGCAACTCACATTTCACTTCGTTGGCATAAGCCACAATGCCACCCATAAAATAGTCGGAGCTGCCCGGAACCGAAGTAATCCGTGCGGCCACTCCCCCACCAGTACAACTTTCTGCGGTGGAAAGGGTCAAATTGGCCGACCGCAACAGGCAACCAATCTCTTCTTCTAATTCCATATACCTATTATATATATGTCACTGCAATACTACTCTTGAATAGGCAGGAGCCTCCATCGGACAGAACTCCTTATCCTGATACTTGAAGTATCCTGTCATGGCAATCATAGCTGCATTGTCGGTTGTATAACTGAATTTAGGGATAAAGATGTTCCAGCCGAACCGCGCAGCATGTTCCCGAAACGCATTCCGCAACCCATTGTTGGCCGACACACCACCCGACAAGGCAATTTCCTTGATTCCATATTGTTTGGCAGCTTTGCGCAACTTATCCATCAAGATGTCCACGATAGTTGCCTCCAGCGAAGCTGCCAAGTCCTCCTTGTGATGTTCGATGAAATCGGCATCATCCTTCAACCAATTGCGCAACGAGTAGAGGAAAGAGGTCTTGAGGCCACTGAAACTGTAATCCAACCCCGGGATATGCGGCTTGCTGAACGTAAAGGCCTTCGGATTGCCCTGACGTGCCAGTTTGTCGATAATAGGCCCGCCGGGATAACCCAGCCCCATCACCTTGGAGCACTTGTCGATGGCTTCTCCGGCAGCATCGTCAATGGTCTGGCCCAATATCTCCATATCATTATAGGCCTTCACCAATACAATCTGTGAGTTACCGCCCGACACCAGCAGACAAAGAAAAGGGAAATGAGGCTGTCTGTTTTCATCGCCTTCTGCTTTAATAAAATGAGCTAATATATGTCCACTCAGATGATTAACATCAATCATCGGAATTCCGAGTGAACGGGCGAAACCCTTTGCAAACGATACACCTACCAATAGCGAACCCATCAGCCCCGGGCCACGGGTGAAAGCCACTGCACTCAACTCCTCCTTCGTTACTCCGGCACGTCTTAACGCCTCGTGTACCACCGGTACGATATTCTGCTGGTGTGCTCTCGAAGCTAATTCCGGCACTACACCACCGTATGCTTCATGCACGGCCTGACTGGCCACCACATTCGACAGCAGATATCCGTCCTTGATGACGGCGGCCGAAGTATCGTCGCAAGAAGACTCTATACCCAAGATTACTGTACTCATACTGTTTATTTACGTTTAAACGCTGCAAAAGTAGTGATAAAAGTAGATTCATAACGTAATATTTCATATTTTTGTTGGCTGATTATAAAAATTAACCGCCCTATCAAAAGAGTAGAAAAAATAGTCCGCTGGATACTCGGTATCACCTTAGGATGCTATATCGGGACAATCCTTCTGCTGAACATACCCTTTGTTCAGCAGCGTTTGTCTGCATCTGTAGCTAAAGAGCTGGGAACGGTATTAGGAAGCCGACTTTCCATCGAGCGTATTGATTTGGGATTGCTGAACCGCATCATCATCCACAACCTGCTTTTGGAAGACCAGAAGGGTGAAGAGTTGCTGAAAGCCACCCGGCTCTCAGCCAAATTCGACATCACTTCCCTATTCAGAGGAAAGATATTCATCAGCAACGTACAACTTTTCGGATTCAACATCCAGCTGAACAGAGAGCATCCCGAAGCGGCCCCCAATTTCCAGTTCGTGCTTGATGCACTTGCATCCAAAGATGACAAGTCCAAGGAGAGTCACCTTGACCTGCGTATCAACTCCATCCTGGTACGCCGAGGCCGGATTTCATACGATGTCCTTTCTGAAGCCGAGACACCCGGCAAGTTTAACACTTCCCACATACGGCTTCGCAACATCAGAGCCAACGTATCACTGAAAGCTTTGCAGAACGACTCCATCAATGCTGCCATCAAGAGACTGGGTGTGGAGGAAGAACATTCTGGCTTTGAGCTGAAGGCATTGGATTTAAAGGTTATCGGCAACCAGCAGGGTACCCATATTGACAACTTTTCCATTGCGCTGCCTCACACCCGTCTCTGCACTGACACCATCCGGCTGGAGTACGACAGTCTGGCTGCATTCAAAGACTTTGCACGGCAGGTTCGCTTCTCCTTCCATCTGCAACCTTCGCAGATAGCCCTACAGGATCTGGCAGCCTTTGTTCCTACCTTTGCTTCGTTCAAAGAGAAGATTGCGGTAGAGGTACTCACTTTCGGTACCCTCAACCAACTGGAATGCCCCATTCTTTCCGTCTCCTATAGCAACCATTTCCGATTGATGGGAGAACTTTCATTGCAGAACCTTTCGAATCCGGAAGAGGCATACGTAGCCGGCAACCTCTCCCAGCTGTATGCCGATCAGGAAGGCATCGGCTTCTTTCTGCACAACTTCAACAGCAACCAGCAAGGCATCCCTACTCCGTTGAGACAACTGGGCACCGTACAATTCACCGGTGAGATAGCAGGTCACTTGACCAATCTGTCTACCTCGGGACTGGTTCGCACCGACCTTGGTAAGATAAAGAGCAATCTCAAGCTCAAGTCGGACAAAGAAAAGGGAGTATTTGCTTATGCGGGTGGCATCCAAACAGAAGAGTTTGAAATAGGCAAACTGTTATCCAATCCTCAGTTGGGAAACGTCACATTCAATCTGCAAATAGACGGTCGTCACGGTCAAGGGCGATATCCCACCATTCTGATGAACGGGCAGGTTTCCTCCATCGAATACGGTGGACACACCTATGAGGAAATCCGGCTGGACGGAGCATACAACAAGGGTGGTTTCAACGGGCAGCTCTCTTTGAACGATCCCGATGCCGCACTGCAGATAAACGGTTCCATCAACACGGCCAGTTCGCTTCCCACTTTCAACTTCCAAGCCAGCCTCGACCATTTCCGCCCGCACAAGCTGGGACTGACTCCCACTAAATACGAAGAGAGCGAGCTATCCGTCAAGCTGAAGGCAGACTTTACCGGAGGGTCCATTGACGAGATGAAGGGAGAAATCAACATTGACAGCCTGACATTCCATTCGCCCGACAAGCGTTATTTTCTGGATAACCTGAAGATTGCCTCTACCCGCGAATCGGCTTCACAGAAGCATCTCACCATCTCCTCCAAATTCCTGCAAGGTAACATTGACGGAGACTATTCCTACCACACACTCCCCGCCAGCCTTCAGAACATCCTGCATCGGTACTTGCCAAGTGTAGCACCCGCCTCGAAACAAAGTGAACAGACTGACAACAACTTCCGTTTCTCCCTACATGTCTACGATACCGAGTTACTGTCTGCGCTCTCCCTCTTTCCGCTGAAAGTCTATACCCACTCTACGTTGCAAGGCTACGTCAACGACAAAGCAGGACGTATGCGCATCGATGGTTATTTCCCGCGCCTCCGCTACAAAGAAAAATATATAGAGTCAGGCATGTTGCTGTGCGAGAACTCCAACGACCGTTTCCATACGCATCTCCGTTTCAGTGAGCGCAAGTCAGAAGGCACCGTCAATGTCGTGATGGAGGCCGAGGCAAAAAACGACTCGTTGCAAGCCACCTTGAATTGGGGGAACAACCGCTCTACTACCTACTGCGGCAAGTTGTCTGCACTGACTCATTTCATCCGTCCGCAGGAAGAAGCGTCTGCCCGTTCACACCGGAAGGAGGCTCCCCTGAAGGCACACATCGACATACAACCCACCCAAATCATCCTGAACGACACCCTTTGGCAGATACATCCTTCGAAGGTTCTGCTCGATTCGGGCAAGGTATATGTCAACAACTTCAACTTCAGTCACAAAGACCGTCATCTGCGCATCAACGGGACACTCTCCAAACTTCCACAAGACACCGTGCGGCTTGACCTGAAGGACATCAATATCGGTTATGTATTTGACATAGCCGACCTCGGGGTCAACTTCAAGGGAGAAGCCACTGGGCCGGCCTATGCCAGTGGTGTATTGGAACATCCCGTCATGAACACTGACCTGTTCATCCGCAACCTGGGACTGAATGACGGCCTGCTGGGCGACAGCCACATTCATGGCGAATGGCATCACGACGTCAAAGGCATCCTGCTCGATGCACAGATACAAGAGAAAGACATCGCGCACACGCATGTTCATGGCTTCGTTTATCCGCTGAAACCTACCAGTGCCCTTGACCTGCAGATAGAGGCAGACAGCACCAACCTGAAGTTCATCCATTACTTCATGGGCGATATCACCCCCGACTTCCACGGACGGGCCACCGGTCATGTACATCTTTATGGCAAGTTCAAGGCACTCACAATGGAAGGGCGCGTTTTCGGAGACGCCTCTTTCAAGATTGATGCACTCAACACCACTCTATCCGTCAAGGACAGCATCTTCATCGAACCGGGCGGACTGACCTTCAAGGGCAACCGGGTTTTCGACCCCCAAGGTCACCAAGGGCACATGAACGGCTATGTACACTACCGACACTTTAAGGACATCTCTTACCGGTTCAACTTTGATTTGGCCAACATGCTGATTATGAACACCAAAGAATCGCCCGACATGCCATTCTACGGAACCATCTATGGCAATGGGACGGCCACCCTATCGGGCAGCGGACCGGAAGGCATGAACATCGACCTGGCACTGACAACGGGCCGCAACAGCACATTTACCTACATCAAGGACAATGTAACGACTGCCATCAGCAACCAATTCATCAAGTTTGTAGACAAGACCCCCAAACGGGCTTTGCAAGACTCCATCCTGCTGACCGACTATGAACTTCGTCCGCAAGAGCAGCAGGAAGATGAGGAAGGCGATACAGACATCCGCCTGAACCTGCAAGTGGATGTCACGCCCGACGCCACCATGAGGATTATCATGGATCCGGCAGCTGGCGACTACATCAGCGGACGTGGCAGCGGCAATATACGCACGGAGTTCTATAACAAGGGAGACATCAAGATGTTCGGAAACTACCGCATCAATCACGGAGTCTACAAGTTCAGCCTGCAGGAGGTCATCCGCAAGGACTTCACCATCAAAGAGGGCAGCACCCTCTCCTTCAACGGCGCTCCTTCGGAGGCCAACCTCGACATCCAGGCCAGCTACACCGTCAACTCAGCCTCGCTGAACGACCTGATGCCGGCCCGCGCAACCGAATACATGAGCCAAACCAATGTAAAGGTGAACTGCATCATGAATCTGAGCGGACAGCTGACTGCCCCCGACATCAAGCTGGACATCGAACTGCCCAACGAACGAGACGAGGTGCAAGCACTGGTTCGCAACTACATCCCTACCGACGAACAGATGAACATGCAGATTCTCTATCTGTTGGGTATCGGCAAATTCTACACGCCGGACTATGCCGATGTGACCCAGAACTCGGACATGATGTCCAGTGTGCTCTCTTCTACGCTGTCCGGTCAGTTGAACAATGCCCTCTCCAACCTCATCAACAATAACAACTGGAACATCGGCACCAATCTGAGTACCGGCGAGCGCGGCTGGACCGACGTGGAGTTTGAGGGTATCCTGTCCGGACAATTGCTGAACAACCGGCTGTTGATAAACGGGAACTTCGGCTATCGCGACAATCCGTGGGCCAACACCAATTTCGTAGGCGACTTTGAAGCCGAATGGTTAGTCAACCGTTCGGGCGACATCCGACTGAAAGCCTATAACGAGACCAATGACCGATACTATACCCGCACCAACCTGACCACTCAGGGCATCGGCATCATCTTCAAGAAGGACTTTAACAAGTGGAACGAACTGCTCTTTTGGAACCGCTGGAAACTGAGAAGGTTGAAAGCCGGCAAGACGCTCACCACGCCTTCCGATTCGCTTTCAACCTCCCCTTCGTTGCCCGAGGCACAGTCCAAACGGGAACGGAATCAGTAAAATAGCCCCTTACACTGTTATCTCATGCTGTGCATACAGATTGTCTATGATGCCGATACCCAGAAAGCTGAGCCGTTCCAGCAACGGTACTTGCTCCTTCGTTGCCTCGTGCAGAATGCGATGATTAAAATACATCCAACTGAGGTCACGGTCGACGTATGATTCGGACACTGTTTTCTTACTAACCATTTCTTCCTGTTTTTTTGAGAGACAAAACTACAGGAAGCAGGTTACAAAGTTGTGTCAGTACTGTGACATTACGAAAAAAAAGGGAGCACGGAACCCCGAGAAGTGCAGCCCGTCAAAAATATAAAAGGACCGCCATTGTCTCAGGATTCCGTGCTTTATAGAGGAACGTTCCGTCCGTATACAGACGGGGTTTCCGCTTACTCCTCAGCCGGCTTCATGTTGGTATAAACCGTCTGTACGTCATCAAATTCTTCCAGACGCTCCACCATCTTGTCAATGGTTTCACGCTGCTCGGGGGTAATCTCCTTCAAGTCGTTGGGGATGTAAGTGAACTCACCGCCGACATCCTCGAAACCGCCCTCTTCCAGATGCTTCTGGATGGCCGAGTAGCTCTTGGGGTCGCCATAGATGGTTACGGTGCCCTCTTCTTCATCCTCCTCGTAGTCTTCGTCTACATCGAAGTCAATCATATCCAGGATGAACTCCTCCATGTCCATATCGGCTTTCTTCTTGAAAGTGAAGACGCACTTGTGGTCGAACAAGAATGCCAGCGAACCGGTAGTGCCCAGGTTGCCTCCGAACTTGTTGAATACCGAACGGACATCGGCTACGGTACGTGTTGTGTTATCGGTCAACGTGTCCACAAAGATGGCAATGCCGTGAGGGCCGTATCCCTCGTACGTCATGCTCTTGTAGTCACTCTGGTCCTTGCCCATCGCATTCTTGATGGCACGTTCGATGTTGTCCTTCGGCATGTTTTCGCGCTTACATGTAGCGATGACCGAACGCAACGTCGGGTTGTTCTCAGGCTCCGGACCTCCGGCTTTCACTGCGATTGCAATTTGTTTACCCAGTCTTGTAAAGGTCTTTGCCATGTGACCCCATCTTTTCAGTTTGGTAGCTTTTCTATATTCAAACGCTCTTCCCATTGGTAGTATATTTTATGAGTTTTACTGTTGTTATCGTTCATTATCTCAGCTTGGCACCCAGTTTGCTTTCCAGGTTTGCCACCAGTTTCGACATTATCTTGTCTATCTGCTTGTCGTTCAGCGTAGCCGTTTCGTCCTGCAGCAGGAAGCTGACAGCGTAGCTCTTCTTGCCGGCTTCCAGGTTCTTGCCTTCATACACATCAAACAGGGCCACCTCCTTCAGCAGCTTCTTTTCTGTTTCGAAAGCAATCTTTTCGATATCGGCAAACGGCACGTTCTTGTCTATCAGCAGAGCCAGGTCGCGCTTCACGGCAGGGAACTTGGAGAGTTCCGTATAGTTCACCTTCACACTCTTCACAGCCTTCATCAGCTCTTTCCAGTTCAAGTCGGCGAAATAGACCTCGTTGTCTATATCGAAGGCCTTCAGAATCTTCTTGGTGACTACGCCAAACGTAGCCAGCCGCTTTCCGCCCCGGGTCTGCACCGAGAGTGCTGTAGCAAACACATCGTCAGCCAGGACGCCGACCACCAGTCCGCGCATGGCCACACCCAGGCGGGCAAAGATATTCTCCACGTAGGCTTTCAGTTCGTACACCGAGCTGTTTTCATCGGCATGTGCCCACGAGTTTGTCACCTTCTTGCCTGTCACCCACAATCCCAGATGGCAATCTTCCGAGTAGGCCGCCAGCGACTTTTCGGGGTTGCGTCTCTCTTCATCGTAATAGTAGCAATTGCCGAACTCGAAGAATTTCAGGTCGGCATTCTTGCGGTTGGCATTGCGCACGATGCTTTCCAGGCCGCCGAAGAGCAGCGTCTGCCGCATCGCATTCAGGTCGGCACTCAACGGGTTCATCAGCTTCACCAGACGCTTGGCCGGATAGGCCTCCAGCCCGTCGTAGTAGGCCGCTCTCGTCAGCGAGTTGTTCAGTATTTCATTGAATCCGCAGCCTACCAGCTGCTCGGCCACCAGATTCTGCAGTTTGTTCGACCGGTCTTGTTCGCCCTTGGTAGTCAGGCTGGACTTCAACGTATCGGGTATCTCTACATTATTATATCCGTAGATGCGCAGGATGTCCTCTATCACGTCGCAATCGCGCTGCACATCCACCCGATAAGGCGGAACGTCCAGCGTCAGTCCTTCGGCCGTCTCTTCCACCACTTTCATCTCCAGGCTGCTTACAATGCGCTTGATGGTTTCGGCCGGAATCTCCTTGCCTATCAGCGAATGTACCTTTGCATAAGGCAGCTCCACGCGGAAATCCTGTGCCGGTGCCGCGCACACATCCTTGATGTCCGATGCAATGGTGCCACCTGCCAGTTCCTTCACCATCAAGGCAGCCAGTTTCAGGCAGTAGAGGGTTGCGTTGGGGTCGATGCCACGTTCGAACCTGAAGGAGGCATCTGTACTCAGGCCATGGCGGCGAGCCGTCTTGCGCACCCAGGTAGGATGGAAGTAGGCACTCTCCAGGAAGACATCCTTTGTGGCTTCAGTCGAGCCCGAATCCAATCCGCCAAACACGCCGGCAATGCACATGGGCTCCTCTTGATTGCAAATCATCAGGTCGCGTTCGTCCAGCTTGCGTTCCACGCCATCCAGCGTCACGAACGGCGTTCCTGCGGGCATGGTCTTCACGATGACCTCTCCTCCCTTTATCTTGTCGGCATCAAAGCAGTGCAACGGTTGTCCGAATGCGTGTACGATGTAGTTTGTGATGTCCACCACATTGTTGATGGGACGCAGTCCGATGATGCGCAGCTTATTCTGCAGCCACTCGGGGCTCTCCTTCACCGTCACCCCTTTCACCGCCACGCCTGCATAACGCGGACAAGCCTCTGCATTCTCCACCGTCACCCGGATGTCGAGGTCGTGATTCTCCACCGCGAAAGCATCCACCGACGGTTTTTTCAGGCCGGTAGCCTTGCCGTTCTGCACCAGGTAGGCGTACAGGTCGCGGGCCACTCCGTAGTGCGAGCAGGCGTCTGCTCGGTTCGGTGTGATGTCTACCTCCAGCACATAGTCGCTCTTGATGTTGTAATACTCCTTGGCAGGCGTACCGGGCACAGCCGTATCAGGCAGCACGATGATGCCTGCATGATCCGTTCCGATGCCAATTTCGTCCTCGGCACAAATCATGCCGTTCGACTCCACGCCGCGCAGTTTCGACTTCTTGATGGTAAAACATTCGTCTCCATCATACAGTTTTGTACCCAGTGTAGCCACCACTACTTTCTGTCCGGCAGCCACGTTCGGTGCTCCACACACAATCTGCACCGGTTCTCCTTGTCCCAGGTTTACCGTTGTCACGTGCATGTGGTCCGAGTTCGGGTGAGGTTCGCATGTCAGCACTTCGCCTATCACCAGTCCTTCCAGTCCGCCTTTAATAGTCTGCACTTCCTCTACTCCGCCGGTTTCCAGTCCGATAGATGTCAGTGCCGCAGCGACTTCTTCCGGTGTGAGGTCGAAATCCACATACTCCTTCAGCCAATTATAAGAGATATTCATATCGTTATTATTTTATTGTTTTCAAAAGTGACCCGCAAAGTTACAAATATTTTTTGGTTGACAGAGAAGGTTGGGCGAAGAATTGGCTCTATGACACAAAAAAAATATCCTGAGAACCCATTCGGATGTCTACAGGATAGTGGCTCAAGTTTCGTATAAAGAGGGGTGAACAGGGGCGCATCAGCCGGGCGGACGCTTCTTCTTCTTCGCCACGTTGAGGGGCGTGCTGTGGGGGAAGGCGACGGAGTAGGCGGCGTCGAGGGCCTTGAGGTTGACGGCCCTCACGCCCAGCCCCAGCCGGACGGCCACCAGTGCGCGGAGAAACTCGCGGTGGGGATAGGGATTGAGTGCAGGGGGCGGCAGCAGGTCGTAGCCTTGCTGGCCGCACAGATGGCAGACCTCGCAGATGAGGTCGTCCGCCGATGCGCCGGGGAACCACGACCGGCAGATGCGCCGGATGCAGTAGCGGCGGTATTGCCCCAGGAAGAGGCAGCGGGTGCGCTCCAGCTGCTGCCAGAGGGACACGAAGCAGGGTTGGGTGTTTTCGATGTGCATTTTTGTTTTGAGTTTTGAGGTTTTAAGTTTTGAGCTGAAATCCTTTTTGACAACATGACAATGTGACAATCATGACCGCGTCACTGCGCCATCGGCATTCAGTGCGGGGGAACGATTCATTGCAATAGGATTGATTGAATGCGTATTACAGACCCGTAGGGGCGGACCTGTGTGTCCGCCCACCCGCACACGGCGCATTCACGCCAGCGTCATTGCGCCACCTTGCGCCAGGTGCCGTCGGGTGCCGGGGCAATCAGGCCCTGCTTGCGCCAGTTTTTCAGCATCTGGTGTACGCTGTTGCGGGTGGCCTGCATTCCCTTCTGCGCCAGGGTCTGCTGCAGTGCCTGGTCGAAGGTGAACTGGGGCGTGAGCCGCTCGTAGATGGTGTCGTTGCGTCCGCGGCGGGCGCGGAGGGTTCCGGCATCGGCCCGGTAACTCCGTGCCTCGTAGGCCTGCTCGATGCGGTCGCGGAAGTAGTAGAGGTCGTTGTCCAGCAGGTAGTCGGCCACGATGTCGAAGAGGGTGAGCATCTCGTCCGTCTGCTGCCGCAGGAGCATGGCTATCCACACATCGGGCGACTGCTTGAGGCGCACCTCTGCCCCGTGGAGCCCGTGCTTGCGGATGAGCTGTTCGG
>SAMEA3663248__coassemble_174_pt1 | contig 23898 bp, 15 predicted proteins | sample SAMEA3663248__metabat2_low_PE_023 | metagenome-assembled genome bin SAMEA3663248 (sample SAMEA3663248) | pig gut metagenome | biome: pig gut; feature: pig-associated habitat; material: faeces | place: China | collected 2013
GACATCAAGGTGCGCTACGCCCCCGAGTTCCGCACCAGCATTGACGACCTGGAGAACATCCTCATCTACACACCCAGCGGTAAAGGCGTGCGTGTGAAGGACCTCGGTACGGTGGTCGAACGCTCCGCCCCTCCCACCATCGAGCGTAAGGACCGCGAACGCATCGTCACCGTATCGGCCATCATCTCCGGTGCCCCATTGGGCGACGTGGTGACGGCAGGCGAGGCCATCATTGACCGCATGGATCTCCCCTCCGGCATCTCCATACAGATATCCGGTTCGTACGAGGACCAGGTAGAGTCATTCACCGACCTGGGTACGCAGGCCGTGCTCATCATCATCCTGGTGTTCATCGTCATGGCCGCCCAGTTTGAGTCACTGAGCTACCCCTTCATCATCATGTTCTCCATTCCCTTCGCCTTCAGCGGCGTGCTGATGGCCCTCTTCTTCACCGGCACCAACCTCAACGTGATGTCGATGCTGGGAGGCATCATGCTGATTGGTATCGTGGTGAAGAACGGTATCGTGCTAATTGACTACATCACCCTCTGCCGCGAGCGGGGTATGGCCATCCTTCACTCGGTAGTGACGGCCGGACGCAGCCGTCTGCGGCCGGTACTGATGACCACCCTGACCACCATTCTGGGTATGGTGCCTATGGCCGTGGGACAAGGTGAAGGTTCGGAGATGTGGCGTCCGCTGGGCGTTGCCGTCATCGGCGGTCTCACCATCTCTACCATCCTGACGCTGATACTGGTACCCGTACTTTACTGCTCGTTTGCCGGCACAGGCATCAAGCGCACCCGCCGCAAGCTGAAGAAGGCCCGCGAACTGAACGAGTACTACCTACTACACAAGGAGCAGATGACCAAGGCCAGGAAGTCGTAACAAAACGAACGTGTGAAGATAAGAACCTAAAAAAATGATAGTATCTATATGAAATCTGTATTGATAACCTTCGACCAAGCATTCTACGAACGCATCCTCGCCCTGCTGGACCGCCAGAACTGCCGCGGATTCAGCTATTGGCAGCAGGTACAGGGGCGGGGCAGCGTGAAGGGCGAGCCCCACTACGGCAGCCACGCCTGGCCCAGCATGTGCTCGGCCATACTCACCGTGGTGGACGATGCCAAGGTAGACCCGCTGCTCAATGCACTCCATGCCATCGACAAGGAGACGGAACAGCTGGGGCTGCGTGCCTTCGTCTGGAACATCGAGAAGAGCATTTAAAGGGCACGCACAGACAGTCCGCATGTGTAAGTACGGCAGAGCCCCAAGGAGGAAACTCCCTGGGGCTCCGTCCATAAAAAAAACCATAAAAGACTTTTGCTTCAGTCCTTTATGGTTCTTATCTCTTTGCAAGAATCAAGGGGATGGCTTATGCCTTCACGCCATTGTATTCATCAGAAACAGTCAGTTTCTTTCTGCCCTTGGCGCGACGTGCTGCCAAGACTCTACGACCGTTGGCTGTAGCCATTCTCTCACGGAAACCGTGCTTGTTTTTTCTCTTTCTGTTCGAGGGTTGGAATGTTCTTTTCATCTTCTTATCTTGTTTTACGTTATTATTCTCACGAATTCGGGCTGCAAAAATAGAGACTTTTTTCAAATAAACCAAGCGATAACTCATTTTCTCTCAAAAGTTTTTGCGATTTTTACCGAATTCCATTACTTTTGCACCCGCAAAATGCACCTTACAGTGTATATTCTAATCAATAACATAAAGACTTTAAGTATGATTAATGCCCAAGACATCAAAATCGGAACTTGCATCCGCATGGACGGCAAGCTTTACTTCTGCATCGACTTTCTGCATGTAAAGCCGGGCAAGGGAAACACCTTCATGCGTACCAAGCTGAAGGACGTAGTAAACGGATACGTATTGGAACGCCGCTTCAACATCGGTGAGAAGCTGGAAGATGTGCGTGTAGAGCGTCGTCCCTATCAATATCTGTATCACGACGGTGACAACTACCAGTTCATGAACCAAGAGACTTTCGACCAAATTCCCATCGCTCACGACCTGATCAACGGTGTAGACTTCCTGCTCGAAGGCCAGGTAGTAGACGTGGTATCTGATGCCTCTACCGACACCGTACTCTATGCTGACATGCCTATCAAAGTTCAGCAGAAGATTACCTATACCGAGCCGGGTCTGAAGGGTGATACAGCAACCAATACACTGAAGCCTGCCACCGTAGAGTCGGGTGCTACCGTACGTGTACCCCTCTTCATCAACGAGGGCGAGACGATTGAAATCGACACACGCGACGGCTCGTATGTAGGTCGCGTAAAGGCATGATTCCAACAGAACGGGATGCCTGATTCTCCTGCTTAGCAGGAGAATCTGAAAGACATAGAGAGGAGGTAGATGCAAATCGGAAGACAAGCATCTGCCTCCTGTTTTTTATACAGACTTGGAGCTGACCCGCGGCTACATCATCCTGCCCGACCTCATCCATCAGCCGGAGATTGCCTACAGCTATATCGTGGAGGTGAAGGCATACAACAGTGACCACCCCTCCCTGCTTCACTGTGGCAGGACGGCCTCATAGCCTCCTTCGTTGAGCACCTTCAGGGCTTGTCCTACCACAGGGTCAACACTGTTCATCACCTGATAATACTCGCTCATGTCCCAAAGGTCGCGGGCTATCAACGCCTTTAGCTGTACCTTGATGAGCGGCAGGGAGCGATTGTACTGTTCTTCATTGAAAGGAATGTTCTCACGCTCGGCCAATGCACGGACTTCTGCCAAAAAGGCATCGTCTATCTGAAACTGGTTGTTGAACGAAGCGAACTTCTTGTAACGGCTTTGCAGTGCCTTACGATGCCGCTCAATGTAGGAAGTGGTGGCCTTGATGACCACACCACGTGCTACAATGTGACGATGGTAGTCGGTATAGCGAGCGGTATCCATCGGCACAAAGATGTCGGGCATGATGCCACCACCGCCATAGACGGTACGCTCCAGCCTACGGGTCTTCACCTTCAGCGAATCGGCAAAGTGGATGCTGTCGGCATGTATCATCTCACCGTGATTGAAGCGGTCTATCAGTTCGCGGTTATACTGCAACGTGCCATCTGCAGCGAGTGCCTTGCTGTCCAACGTAGCCGTACGGTCGTAGGGTTTCTGTATGCAACGGCCTGCAGGCGTGTAGTAGCGGGCTACGGTGAGACGAATCATGGATCCGTCGGGCAAGTCAATGGGACGCTGTACCAGTCCCTTGCCGAAGGTGCGACGACCGATGACAACGCCACGGTCCCAGTCCTGGACGGCACCTGTCACAATCTCGCTGGCCGAGGCCGAATATTCGTCCACCAGCACCACTAACCGGCCGTTGCGCATCTGCCCTGTGCCATGCGCAAGGAACTCGCTGCGGCGGGCTGCCCTTCCCTCGGTATAGACGATGAGCTGCTTCGCCTCCAAAAACTCGTTGGCCAGGTCGATGGCCGCATTCAGGTAGCCGCCTCCGTTCCCCTGAAGGTCGAGTATCAAATCCCGCATTCCTTGCTGCTGCAGCTTCTTCAGCGCCTGTAGGAACTCCTCGCCCGTAGTAGCGGCAAAGCGATTGATGCGGATGTAACCCACGGCTGGTTGTATCAGATAGGCTGCATCCAGACTGTAGATGGGTATTTTGTCGCGTACCACGGTGAAGGGCAGGATGTCCGCTACCCCCCGTCGGAGGATGGAGAGCTGCACTTTGGTGCCTTTCGGGCCACGCAGACGGCTCATAATCTCTTCCGTACCCATCTTCACCCCAGCAATGGCCGTGTCATTGACAGCCACAATGCGGTCGCCGGCCAGGATGCCCACCTTCTCCGAAGGGCCTCCGCTGACGGGCTGTATCACCAGTAGGGTGTCTTCCACCATCTGAAACTGGACACCGATACCTTCGAATCCTCCCTGCAGCGGCTCGTTCATCTGCTTCACCTCTTCGGCATTGTTATAGGTGGAGTGCGGATCCAGCTGCTGAAGCATCTGGATAATGGCCTCTTCCACCAGACTGTTTTCGTTGACACTGTCTACGTAGAGTCGGCTGATGGCTATCTCGGCCATCTGCAACTTACGCAAAGCCTCACGGGCATCCTGCGCCTGCAGGAGCGATGAGGCGACAAGGGCTGCCAGCAGCCACATTGTTCGTCCTATCCTATACATTTTCATTGTTCGTCCATTTTGATTTCATCTGCTCTCTCACACTGCATTCCCTGAGGCAGGAAGCGGCTGACATCCTTGCCATACTGCATGAGCTCGCGCACGGCGGTGGAGCTGATACTGGTCAGCTCGGGTTCGGTAAACAGCAGGATGGTTTCAATACCCGCCAGCTTACGATTGAGGTCGGCAATGGTCTCTTCGTACTCAAAATCCTTCACCGTGCGGATGCCACGGATGATGACATCGGCCCCGACGGCAGCGGCAAAGTCGACGGTAAGGCAGTCGTAAGAATGCACGCTGACGCGAGGTTCGGTACGGTAATAGTCGCTGATGGCCTGCTCGCGCTTTGCCACAGGCAGACAGGTATGCTTATTCTCGTTCACGCCGATGGCTATCACCACCTCGTCTACAAAGGTGAGTGCCCTGCGTACGATGGACTCATGCCCAATGGTAAAGGGATCGAACGTCCCTGGAAACAGTGCTCGCATTCGTTGTCTTTTCCTAAAATATATTCGTTCGTAAGTCTGTGTAACTATGGTTCTGCCTTGTCTTCCTCAATCACCAGATTATTGATGATGAATGTCTGGCGTTCCAAAGTATTCTTTCCCATGTAGAACTCCAGCAGTTCCTTCACCAGGTCGGTCTTGCGTAGGCTAACCTGTTCCAGCCGCATATCGGCTCCGATGAAGTGGCGGAACTCATCGGGCGAAATCTCACCCAAGCCCTTGAAACGGGTAATCTCGGGAGCGGGTCCCAGGTCGGCGATGGCCTTTTGCCGCTCTTCCTCGGTATAGCAGTAGCAGGTCTGCCGTTTGTTGCGCACACGGAACAGGGGTGTCTGCAGGATGTAGACATGTCCCTTCTTGATGAGGTCGGGGAAGAACTGCAGGAAGAAGGTAATCATCAGCAACCGGATATGCATACCATCTACATCGGCATCGGTAGCCACAATCACCTTGTTGTAGCGCAGCCCCTCCATGCCGTCCTCGATGTTGAGGGCGGCTTGCAACAGGTTGAACTCTTCGTTCTCGTAGACCACCTTCTTGGTGAGCCCGTAGCTGTTAAGAGGCTTACCGCGCAGCGAGAAGACGGCCTGCGTATTCACGTCGCGGCTTTTGGTGATGGAGCCGCTGGCCGAGTCGCCCTCAGTGATGAAGATGCACGAATCGGACTCTTGCTGACGTCCCTTGCCATCACTGAGGTGATAGCGGCAGTCGCGCAGCTTGCGGTTGTGCAGGTTGGCCTTCTTAGCCCGTTCGCGGGCCAGCTTGGTGACTCCGGCTATGGCTTTCCGCTCCTTCTCGCTCTCCTGAATCTTCTGCAGCATCACCTCGGCCAGCAGGGGATTCTTGTGGAGGAAGTTGTCCACCTCCGTTTTAATGAAATCACCCACATATTTGTTCACCGTAGGTCCGACGGCTCGTCCCTCCTGCGGCAGAGCCGGCCACATGTTGTTGCTGCCTAACTTGGTCTTAGTCTGACTCTCGAACATCGGTTCTTCCACATCAATGGCGATGGCAGCTACCAGTCCGTTGCGAATGTCGGCATAGTCCATGTTCTTGCCGTAGAACTCCTTGATGGTACGGGCGATGTGCTCCTTCAAAGCCGACTGGTGGGTACCGCCCTGCGTGGTATGCTGGCCGTTGACAAAGGAGTAATACTCCTCGCCATACTGATTGGTGTGGGTAAAGGCTATCTCTATGTCCTCGCCCTTCAGGTGGACGATGTCGTACAATCCTTCGCTGGTCATGTTGTCCCTCAGCAAGTCTTCCAAACCGTGACGCGACAGGATGCGCTGCCCGTTGTAGAGGAAGGTAAGGCCCGTATTCAAGTAGGTATAGTTGCGCAACAGCGTCTCCACAAAGGAGGGTTGGAAGGCGTAGTGCAGGAACAGGGTGTCGTCCGGCTCAAAGAAGATATAGGTACCAGTCTCCTCCTCGCTGTCAAGGGTCTCGTCGCTCTGCAACACGCCACGCTGAAAGATAGCCCGACGCACCTTGCCATCACGGTAGCTGGCTACCTCGAAACGACTGCTCAGGGCATTGACAGCCTTGATGCCGACACCGTTCAACCCCACACTTTTCTTGAAGGCCTTGGAGTCGTACTTGCCGCCGGTGTTCAACTTGCTGACAGCCTCTATCAGTTTGCCTTGGGGAATGCCACGACCATAGTCGCGCACACTGACACGCAGATTGTCCTCGATAGTGACCTCAATGCGCTTGCCGGCTCCCATCTTGAACTCGTCGATAGAGTTGTCCATCACTTCCTTCAACAGGACGTAGATACCGTCGTCGCTCTGCTGGCCATCGCCCAGACGGCCGATGTACATGCCTGAACGCACGCGGATATGCTCCATGTCATCCAAATGTCGGATGTTGTCGTCGGTATACTCCACCCCTGCAGCGGGACGTGCCGCCTCGTCTATCTGCGGCCCTGTGATTGGTTGGTTATCTTCCATAATACTGTTTTTGCAAAAGAGAAATAGTTACTGTCTGCTACAACGGCTTGATATAGCAACGGCGGCGCTTGTGCTGCTCGGTCTTGAAGTACTCCCACTGAGCCTGCACCTTCCCGTTTGCTTCCAACTCAGGATTGCTCTCGGCATACTCGAATCCCAACTGCTGGAAGACGGGGATAAGATCGGCAAAGAGCAGGGCATTGACACCCTTGTTCTGATATTCGGGCTTCACAGCCACCAGTAGCAAATCCAGCATCTTGGGATATTTCTTCAGGATGAGGGTCTTCAGCAGATGGTACCATCCCCAAGGTAGCAAGCGGCCGTGTGCACGCTGCAACGCTTCGGCCAGCGAAGGCATGGAGATGCCCACTGCCACCAGATTGTCGTCGGCATCAGTCACCAGCGTCACCATGCGCAAGTCGAGGATAGGGAGATACATCTTAACATACTGGTCAATCTGCCGCTGCGACAGGGCCGAGTAACCATACAACGGGCTGTAGGCCTCGTTCATCAGCTGGAAGATGGCTTGTCCATACTGCTCCCTGATGTCTCGTGCCGAAGTGAACTTCTTAATCTTCAGGTTGTACTTCCGCTGTATCAGTTCGGCAATACGGCGATACTTGTCGGGGATAGCTTCAGGGACGTAAATCTTGAACTCTACCCAATCCACATCTTTCGCAAAGCCCATACGCTCCATGTGCTGCGGATAGTAGGGGTAATTGTAGATGGTGGCCATGGTGCTGAGTTGGTCGAAACCCTCGACCAACATACCCTCGGCATCAAAATCGGTAAAGCCCAAGGGACCTTGCAGATGGGTCATGCCACGCTGACGACCCCATTCGGCCACGGCATCAAACAGTGCCTTAGAGACCTCCGCATCGTCCACGAAGTCCACCCAGCCGAAACGTACCTCCTTCTTTCCCCACGTATCATTGGCCTTGTGGTTGATGATGGCCGCTATACGCCCCACCAGGCGCCCCTCCTTATAAGCCAGGAAATAGTCGGCCTCACAAAACTCGAACGCAGCGTTCTTCGTCTTGCTGAAGGTGTTGAGCATATCGTCATAAAGGTCGGGGACGGAATAGGGATTCCCCTTATATAACTCGTAATTGAAACGGATGAAGCGTTCCAATTCACGTCTCGTAGAAACTTTTTTTATTGTAACTGCCATAGTTTATAATGATTGATGCGCAAAGATAGTGCAAAAAACCGAGTAAGCGAGCGGAGAGAAAATTTATTTGCTCTCCCGAGTACGAGGTTTTTATCTAAATTGAGAGAAGAACTTTCATGCTTGCATGAAAAAGTTCTTCCGAGATACTCGTAATCAGGCCTGATAAATAAGCCACGATGTATAGAGCACGTAGCACAACAGCAATACCGTCCCCTCGACACGAGTGATGATACGACGGCCAAAAAAGACCCCGAACAGCCACAGCAGGATGCCGGATGCCAGCAACGACAGCAAATCGAACTGACTGATGCCGACCAGAGGCAACGGGGAAATGGTAGCCGAACAGCCCAAAACGAAGAAGATATTGAATAGGTTGCTGCCGATGGCATTGCCGATAGCCATCTCAGGATTGTGCTTCATGGCGGCTACGATGCTGGTAGCCAACTCAGGCAGCGAGGTACCTCCTGCCACCAGGGTCAGACCGATGACGGAGGGACTGACACCCAAGCTGAGCGCAATGCCAGATGCTCCGTCGACAAAAAGGTCGCCGCCCCATATCAGTCCCGCCAGCCCCAATACGACGTAGAGCAGCGACTTCCACAAGGGCAGTTGACGGATGGCATCGGCCGATTCCGACTTGTCACTCGGCTGGTGGGCAATGGCAAAGGTGTAGCTGAGGAATATCAGGAAGAAGGCCAGCAACAACAAGCCATCGGTACGGCTCAACAGGTTACGCGCACCACCATCGAGCAGTGTGTCGCTGGCACAAACCCACAAGGCTGCCGATGCCAGAATACAGAGCGGAATCTCGTGCAGCAAGGTGGCACGTGTCACCAGAATGGGAGCCGCCAAAGCAGTACAGCCCACAATCATCAGCGTATTAAACAGATTGCTGCCCACCACATTGCCCACAGCAAGGCCAGCACTACCCTGCAAAGCCGACGAGACACTGACCGCCAGCTCAGGCGCAGAAGTACCGAAGGCTACGACGGTGAGTCCGATGACCATATCGGAGATACGGAAACGTTTGGCCAGGCTGGACGCACCGTCGGTCAGTCCGTTGGCACCCAGCAAAATCAGAATAAGTCCTCCTATCAACTGTAATATATCCATAGTGTGTATCGAATAAAAAAATTGCCTTTTGTCACTGTTTCATGACAAAAGGCAAAGGTAAGGGCTTTTTCCGTATTTACAAGAAAAAATACCAGGAAATAGCTTGGAAGCGCGTACGCTCTACTCCTGACGGGTCAGCACGGTAGAAATCCCATCCACATAGGTATAGCCAGCATACCAGGCACCCCAGCTACTCAGCGTGATGGTGCGACCATCCTCGCTGACGGTAGCCACTACAGAGGTATCGACATCGTCCAGCGAAGCAAAGGTATAGTAGGTGGCAAAAGTCTGGCCGGGTGCAAAGGTGAGGGTGCGTGCGGTCGAATCCAGCGTAGCCTGCAGCGAATCGCCCATCCAATAGAGCCCCTTAAGGCAGATGGTCTGCTCATCAACTGCCTCAATGGTAACGGAACTTCAGGTTGGCATAGGCGGGCAGTTCGCTCCAAGCCTCGTCGTCCAGCAATGTGCGATAGCCGTCGGGCACCTTCTTGCCTACGGCATCAGGAGCCAGCCAACTCTGCTTGCGCCAGTCGTTGTCGCCCATCTGATTGTAGAGATACGTACCTATCATGCGGAAGCCACCACCGTAGCGGGGCATCGCCCACTGCGGTTCGGAAGCAATGGAGCCTACAAAGGTACACCAGTAGTCGTTGTAGTCGGCCTGTTCGGCCGTGGTGACCATAGCCGAAAGTATCCACGAGGGCTGCACGGTATTGAAGCCGGTCGTGGGATCGGTCCACTCGCTCTTCGTCATCGGGTAGCCGACATGGATGTTGATAGCCTTCTGGGCATATTCGCTCACCTTGGCATAGCACTCATCCGCAGTATTCACACCCAAGTTGTCATAACCGTCGTCGCTCCCTTCGGCAGCCAGGATGGCATTGCGAGCCTCAGCATCCTCCATGCGGGTGGCAATCTCTAACCAAAGGCGGGTCTGCAAGCCGTAGATGGCGGCCAAATCAATGTAAGCACGCGAGGGAGCCTTGTAGCCGACGATGTATTTCTCAGCCTTGTTGAGATCAGTCAGAATGAAGCGGTACATGGTCTGGAAGGGCACACGCGGATTGTTCTTCAACTCCTGCGAGCTCATCTTCTCCACAACGATGGGCACCGTCAGGCCATACACACCATTGGCAGCAGCTTCGTCGTCGATACTATATCCTGTAGGCTTGTACTCAAAGAGCCGCGCCACATCGAGATAGCAGAGGGCGCGGTAGCCCAAAGCCGACCCAAGGCATTGCAACGCCTCAGCACTGGCCGCCTCTTCGTCCACCACGGATATGATGTTGTTGGCGTTATGGATGAAGCTATTGTAATAGAAATAGGAATAGTAGTACATGTAACGCAGCTCACTGGCTAGTTCCAAATGTAAGAAGCAGCCGTGTAAGAGGTCGTGGTGGTCAGCTGTCCATCCTTCTGTACATAGTAGAGTGCCTGTCCCTCGTCGTTCACTCCGGCATACTTGCGCAGCATCCAGGTGTAAAGCGGAAGGCCTTCGCCCACGAAATGACTGCCATTGGCATAGCCGGCATGACCGTCGAGTATGTTACCCCGGTTGTCCTCGTTCAGTTTCAGCACCTTGTTGACATAATGTGTGGCGTTGAGGTTGACGCTCCAGTTGAAGTTCTTCTGACGGAAGATGTGCCAGTTGAGGTCTATTTCTATACCCTTGTTGGACATATCGCCCACATTGTCGTAACTGCCGCCATAGCCTGCGGAGAAGGGCATCAGGACGTAGCTCAACATATCGGTGGTCTTACGGTAGAAGTACTCTACGCTACCGGTCAGACGGCTCTTGAACAGTTCGAACTCAAAGCCGGCATTGTAGTTGCTGTTGGTCTCCCAGGTAATTTTCGGATTGCCCACTGTGGCCTGCACGAAGCCCAGTTCACCACCGGTATTGGACACCTCGTAGGTATCGGTGTAGCGGAAGTCGCCGATGGCATCGTTACCCTGCTGACCCCAAGAGGCTTTCAGTTTCAGCATGTTCAGCCAATCGGCACTCAACCACTCCTCCTTAGTCAGAATCCAGGCACCACCAATAGAGTAGAAGTTACCCCAACGGTGGTCGGGATGGAAGCGCGAAGAGGCATCGCGGCGGTAGGAAGCGGAGAAGAAATAACGCTCGTCGTAGTTGTACATACCGCGGAAGAAGAAGCCCTCCGTATTGTATTTGCTGGAGCTGCTGTTGTTGCTCAGGAAGGTGATGGCACTGTCCAGGTCCTGGCTCTGGAAGAACGAGAACATGTTGTTGCGGTCACCACCCAGCGTCTGGGTCTCGTAGTTATAGTTCTCGTGCCCCACCATCAGACTCATGTTGTGCTTGCCGAAGTCGCGCGTATAATTGATAATCTGCTGGAAGTTCACGGAGTAATATTGATTGTTCTCTTTATAGATATAGCCGCCTTTATAGTTCTGGGCACCGAATCCGTAGAACGACTGCTGGGCGTAGGTGTAGTGGTTCTCGTTGTTGTTGACCGTACCGTTCAGCGTAATCTTCAGACCCTCTATCGGCGTGATATCCACATAACCGATCAATCCCATCAGGTTGGTCGTGGTGCGCATGGTATTCAACCGATTCTCCTGCAAGAAGTTCACCTGAGGCAGTTGCGGACGTTGCAGGCCGGCATTGTTGCCTGCACCGTAGTCGTAGAGCGGGCCGTTCTCGTCCGTCAGGATGTTGCCGTCGCCGTCGCGCACATAGATGGGATAGATAGCCTAACGAAGCATAAAACGTAAATTTCTCGTCACCGCCCGTCAGATTGAGGTTATACTCCTGACGCAGGCCGGTGCGATAGGTGGCGTCCTTCCAGCTCTCGGGTATAATGGTGTAGACCTGTCCGTCGTAGTAATAACGGTTGCCCAGCGTAGCATTGGGATTCATCTTGCCGTTTGTGCCAATCAGGTATTCGCCGTCGGGTACGGAATAGCCGATATAGCCCAAGCCACCTGTTGCTGCCGACTCGTAGAGTGTGGCGTTGGCCTGCTGATGAGCCTGGAGGGCCGATGCACCATTGTCGCGTACGTAGTGATTGTACAGTGCCTTGTAGTGCATCTCATAGTAGGCTCTGGGATCCTCGATGAAGTCATACTCCACCTGGACGTTGCTGTTGCCACCCCATTTGACATCCAGTGTGATGGAAGCCTTGCCGGCCTTGCCCTTCTTAGTGGTAATCATCACCACACCGTTGGCACCACGGGCACCATACAGGGCATTGGAGGCGGCATCCTTCAGCACCGTTACATTTTCCACATCGTTGGGGTTGAGGTTGTTCCAACCTCCATCGTAAGGAGCACCATCGACGATAATCAATGGGTCGCTACCCGCATTGATAGAGCTGAATCCACGGATGCGGAGTGTAGGGGTGGCATTGGGTGCACCGCTACTCTGCACCATCTGGAGGCCGGCTACCTATCCTTGCAGACCGCTGATGACGTTGGTTACCTGTTTCTTCTCCAGTGCCTCACTCTTGATGACGGAGGCAGAACCGGTAAACGAGGAGCGTTTCTGCTCGCCGAAAGCCACCACCAACACCTCGTCCAACTGTTCGGAATCGGCATGTAGGGTGACCGTCATCTGTGGCTTTACCGCCACTTCCGTTTTCTTCATTCCTACGAATGAAATGACCAGCACATCTGTTTTCTTCAGGTTGGCAAAACTGAACTTTCCTTCCAGGTTGGTAATCTGCCCGTTCTGGGTATCCTTCACCACTACGGAAGCGCCGATAAGCGGTTCTCCTGCTTCATCCGTTACGACACCTTGTACACTGATGGTCTGTGCAAACAGCGTCGGCGAGACGCAAAGAAGGAGGGTCAGGAAAAGGCCAAGTAGCTTTTCTTTCATAATCTCTTCTTTTTAGGGGTTAATAAAACTGGTGAAAATGGCATCTGTGTCGCTGCTAAGGCAAAACAGAATCCTGCACTCAAAAAAACAATACCGTTTTTTGAGCGTAACTGAACACTTCCGCACCTGCTTTCGAAGTTGTGCGGAAGGATGGGGCAGAAGAGACTTCCGCCCCATCAATTCCAATAAATCAATGTTTATTCATCCTTCGGCTTCTCGGTGATGCTACCGTAGCGGTGATACTCGAAGGCAATGCTCTGCTCCTTGATGTAGTGAATCAACTCTACACGGCCTTCGCGCACGGGGGCAGCGGTAGCAATGTAGCGGTCGGAGGCAGCAGCCTTCTCGTAGACAGCCATCGGCAAATCGGCCCGGCAAGTACGGATGCGGTCGAAGTTGGGTATAGAGGTGATGAAACTATCCAGACTCTCCTTCACCAGACGGGCACCCGTATCGGCCAGCTTGGCCGAGCGGTCGTCCGACGCATCGAAGCTGATGGTGAGCGGTATGCCGCAGGTACGTGCAGCCAATGCCACCATACGGGCCTGCTCGTCGGTATCGCCGGGGAAGAGGCGGAGCACCATGCTCTGCAAAGGCAGATAGCGGAACAGGTTCTGTTCGCCAAAGAGGTGATGGATGTCGCGCGGATGAGCGAACTCCTGTTCGTAAGCAGCCGCATAGCTCTTACGATAGTCCGTCTGACTGCCGGGTTTGTCCGTGATATGTACAAAGCAGCTGCAGTAGTTGGGACCTCCTGCCTTCACACCGCCACCGAATGCCGAGAGTTTCATGCCGCCGAAAGGCTGACGGTTGACAATGGCACCCGTAATGCCTCGGTTGATGTAGAGGTTACCTGCCTGGATGGAGTCGCGCCAACGACGCTGTTCCTCCTCGTCCAAGCTCTGCAAGCCGCTGGTCAGGCCATACGGCAAGCTGTTTACCAGACGGATAGCTTCGTCGAGGTCTTCTACGGGACATACACTCAGCATGGGTCCGAACAACTCCGTACGGAACGAATAGCTGCCCGGCTTTACACCCCACTTCACCGTGGGAGCCAGAATGTATTTCCGCTTGTCCAGGAAGCGCGGTTCAACCAGCCAGCTTTCGCCCGGCTCCAGTGTCAAAGCCTTCAGCAACTTGTCGTTCTGGTTGGTAATCATCGGACCAACGATGTTGCCTGCATTCCATACGCCACCAGTCTTCATGCTGGTGGTGGCATCCTTCAGTTTCTCACGGAAGTCCTTGTCCTCATAGACCGAACGTTCTACCATCAGCAGCGAGCAGGCCGAGCACTTCTGTCCGGCATTGCCGAAGGCCGAAGCCACTGCATTCATGATGGCATGGTCTCGGTCGGCCGAAGCGGTAATGATCATCACGTTCTTACCACCGGTCTCGGCAGAGAGCGGAGTAGCGGGTGCGGCCTTGGTGATGGCCTGTGCCGTGTCTGTACCGCCTGTCAATATAATGTGTTTGATGCGCGGTGAGGTAGTGAGCAGCGGCAGAGCATCGCGTTGGGTGATGATGACCTGCAGTGCCTCCTTCGGTACACCGGCCTCCCAGAATGCACGGGCGAAGAGCCAAGCCACCGGAGCGGCCACGGTGGCCGGTTTCAGAATGACGGTATTGCCGCCGGCCAGTGCGGCTACGATACCGCCCACGGGGATGGCACAGGGGAAGTTCCAGGGCGAGATGACCAGCAGCGCACCCTTGGCCTTGATGTCCACACCCTTCAGTGCGGCAAATTTCTTCATCGTGGTAGTGTAGAAGCGTGCATAGTCCACACCTTCCGACACCTCCACGTCGCCTTCGGTCACCGTCTTGCCGGTGATGGCACACATACAACCTATCAGGTCGCCTCGCATGGCGGCCAGGCGATTGGCGGCATCATACATGATGCGGTGCCGTTCCTCCAGCGTCGTTTTTCTCCATCCGGCCGGATCTTCATCGGCTATACGCAGTATCTCTTCCACCTGTGTCTTGTTGGCCATTGACATTTCGCATACACACACATCCTCTTCCTGACTGCGGTCCATGTAGCGGTGACGTTTTTCCGTTACCACGGTCTTGTCGCCTATCTGCAGCGGCAGCACATCGGGTGTGTCTGTCGGACTCTTTTTCCACTTCTTGAAGATGTCGCGTTGCCAAGCCTGGTTCACCTCGCGGTCGAAGTCTGTATCCGGTTCGTTCTCCATCTCATCGGCCACGGGCACGGGTTTGTAGGGCAGGTTGCGGTCTTGCGTGCGGGTAGGTACATGTGTCAGCTTATCCTTCATTGCGTAGGCATCCTCAAACTGCTTCTGCAGGAAACGCCACGTATCGGTGCCCGGTTTCAGGTTGAACGAGTGCGTCAGGAAGTTGTCCGGTGCCGTGTTCTCGTCCATCCGTCGTACCAGATAGGAAACGGCATTCAGGAAGTGTTCGTCCTTCACCACAGGGGTGTACAATATCACGTGGTTGCCCAGTATGGACTGTGCACGCCATACGTGGTTGGCCATACCCTCCAGCATCTCGAAGCAGAAGCAGTCCTTCGGTGTACCGTACTTCTGCGTCAGCAGATAACCGTAGCTGATGGTGAAGAGGTTGTGCGATGCCATACCGATGTGCAGCACCTTGGCGTTCTCAGGCAGCAGTCCACGTTCCAGCAGATGCAGGTAGTTGGCATCCACTTCCGTCTTGTCGCTGCGCACGGGGTTGGGCCATCCGCGCAGGCTGCTCACCACCGTCTCCATCTCCAGGTTGCATCCCTTCACGATGCGCATCTTGATGGGGCTTCCTCCATCGGCCACGCGGGCACGGGCGAACTCCAGCAATTCCGTCTGAAATTCGTAAGCGTCAGGTAGATAGGCCTGCACTACGATACCTGCCTCGTAGTTCTTGAACTGCGGCAAACTCAGCACGTGCTTGAAGAGGCGCATCGTCATGTGTGCATCTTTGTATTCCTCCATATCCAGGTTGATGAACTTGGCACGCTTCCTGCCGTTCTCATCCACATAGGGATAGTCGATGGCCTTCTGGTAGAGTGCGCTCATGCGGCGAACCAGTTCGGGGAAGCTCTCCTCATAGTTCAGCGCGTGCGTCTGTGCGTAGATGCCTGATATTTTCACACTGATATAGTTGATGTCAGGGCTCTCCAATGCCTCCAGGTAGTGGAAATAGCGGCGGTCGGCCTCGCCATTGCCCAGCACCACTTCGCCCAGCAGGTTCACGTTCTGCCCTATCTTCTGTTCGAAGCGGGTGGCCAGGTGGCGGGTCAGGTTGGGCCGTGCCTCGTCAATGATTACCTTCGAGGTATCCATACGGAGCCTCTTTTTGATGATGGGGATTGCAATGAAATCAAAGTGATGTCCGAAGGCCTGATACATTTTGAACAGGAAGGCATCACGTTTGTTCAGGAATTCCGGCACGCCATAGCGGTCAATCAGTGTCTTGATGCGCTTGGCCAGTTTCTTACGGTCGCGTATCTGCGACGATTCGTCCAACATCTTCACCAGGAACTTCTTGTCCTGCGGGCGTTGCACCATAGTGGCATACTTGTGCTGCTCGCGTCGTTCTTCAGCGGTGATAGTCTTCTCACACGTGTCATAGAGGCGGAGTACCCACTCCTGCACCTCTTTCAAAGTCGGTTTGTCCATATCGTTGTATTTTTTTGGTGAGTATCATGTTGCATACCTCCTCTTGTGGGAGGAGGATGAAGAGGGACGGATGCGGGCGGGCGTACATCACACCACGCTCCTTTCGCCCTGCGCATAGGTTATAAGCCTGACACAGTAGCTGTACCCGCAGTTTCCAGCGCTCGGGAAGGCGGGGGTAGTAATGAAAGGGGATGATGCCCGCTGGCATCAAAGGGTCGGACTGAACATCACGGCTCTGTATCGATGCAATTCACTGAGTGCTTGCAAGGAATATTTGTCAAACAAGTGCCGTTCCATACTACAAAATTGATAAGATTTGACTTGTTTTTTTATTTTTCTTATGCAAAGGAAACAAAAATTTTGGAACAACCAAACATTACATCATTAATAAATGTAAAAATAAGCACATTTGGTCTGTTACAAGTCATTTTTAGTGTTCAATTGACACTTTTTATTAGAAAAGGCTTACGAATTGACCGTTTCATACGGAGAAAGTGACTTCAAAGAACAACGATGAGAAGAACGGTTGTCTTCACAGGGGCGAAACGACAGGAGAGGGATGATTATTCCGCTCCGAAATCCAATGCCAACTGGCCGTCTCCCAACAGATTGAACGTCATTCGATGATAGGGAGTGGTGCCCCATCGGGCAATGGCCTCGCGATGCTGACGGGTCGGATAGCCCTTGTTTTGATTCCAGCCATAGCAAGGATACGCTTCGTGCAATTGGTTCATATAGTCGTCACGATACGTCTTGGCCAAGATGGAAGCGGCTGCAATGGAGAGGTATTTGCCATCGCCTTTCACCACGGTCGTATGGCGAATATCGGGATAAGGGCGAAAACGGTTGCCATCAATCAACAGATGTTGAGGACGAATTTTCAGTCCGTCTATAGCCCGATGCATAGCCAGGAAAGAGGCATTCAGTATGTTGATGCGGTCGATTTCTTCGGGCGACACCACGCCGACTGCCCAGGCCAATGCTTCACGCTCTATCACTTCGCGCAAAGCATAGCGTTGTTTCTCGGAGAGCTGTTTAGAGTCGTTCAACTCCCCATTGCGAAAGTCAGCAGGCAAAATGACGGCGGCTGCATACACGGCACCGGCCAGACAACCGCGACCGGCCTCATCACAGCCGGCCTCTACGCACCCTTTATTTAAATATGGTAATAGCATACGGTAACTTTTTGCTGCAAACTTACACAGAATTCTCGATTCTACACCTTTGGAAGGGATAGTTTTTCAAACGCTGAATGCCCTTACCATCCCCCGAGCATCCTGTTAGCATCCTGTTCGGATGCTAAGAGAAATGAAGGGAATGGAGCGGTCATCACCAGGCAGTCACCGAATCTACAGCAAAGGAGAAGGGAAAGAAATATCCGGACAAATCAAGGACGAATAGTGTACGGTTTTTAGGGTAATACATTCAGTATACGACTGAATAGGTTTCAGTATACAACTCAAATAGGTTATATATAACACACTAATTTTCCAATACGTTACAGAATCATATTTTGGGAATTATTCTAAATTGTAAAATTTAATAATAGTTTACAAAAGTATCCTGAGCGAAAGCAGATAGAAGGAGAGAACCGCTTAAAGGGAGGGTATATCTACTACCTATCATTTCATTTGCCGAGGCCAATCCGGAACTGGAGGTCGCCGCAGACTAAACAAATGTTAATACATGGATTTATCAGCACAAGCCGTTTGCCCTTTAGACGGGTTTGCGTACCTTTACCCCGCATTAACGACAATATCACAAACTTAGAAAGAACGAAACGTCAGCCATGAATCGCACCCTATATTGTCTCTTATTATCCCTTTTGCTACTCACCTTTCACAATGAAAGGGTCAGAGGCGCAGCAGACGAAACAGCAAGAGAAGATTCGCGCTACTTCAGCCGTTTTGCTTTTCATTACCTGGGCGAACAGGAGGGATTGCCGGACGGATGGATCAACAAGATGCTGGTGGACAGCGACGGATATCTCTGGATAGCCACCCGCAGAGGATTGGTGCGATACGACGGCTACCGATGCCTGCTGACGGACACCCAATCGGAGGGAGCCAAGCTGAAAGACGACTTGGTAACAAGCCTCTGCGAAGACGGGTTCGGACGCATGTGGATAGCCTCGCAAGGAGGATTGGATGTGATGGACCTGCGCACGCATACCAACCTGCCTCTGCCTGCACCGGCCGACAGTCCGTTGCACAAGCTGGCCGACGAGCCTATACAAGCCATACACATCGACAGTCAGGGACGGCTCTACATAGCCACGGGCAGCAGCCTGCATTGCCTGGAAGCGGATAGCCGGGGAGAACTGACCCGGCACTGGCGGTTGGCACCCGACTGCCAGTCAGCAGTAAGGGCACTGACCACCCTACCGGACGGCACCGTATGCGCAGGCATAGACCACCAGGTGTGCAGCCTGCAACGACTGGCCGACGGACGGATGACCGCCCGACCGCTGGCGGCCGCATTGCCTTCGTTCAGCCCCGACTGGCGCATACGCTGCATGAAGCAGCAGGGTGACACATTGTGGATAGGGACGAACAGGGGACTGTTTGGCTACGACTACCGCAGGGGCAACCTGAAACGATATCGGTACTCCACCCATCGGCCGGGTATGCTGAGCCAGGCTTACATCACAGATCTGGCACTGATGGCAGACGGCAGCCTGATAGCCGCCACGCTGAACGGACTGAACGTGTATCATCGCGAAACGGACAGCTTCAGCTACATCCGCCGCCGGGCTGACGGACTGAACAGCAGTGCACTGACCTGCCTGCTGACCACTGACGGACAGACACTCTGCGTGGGCACACAGGAGGCCGGAGCAGACCTGCTGACACCCAAGCGGATGGAGGCACGGCTGTGGCAACCACTGTCGAAGGAGGGAGAGGATGCCGCCATCCAGACGGACGGAGTGGCTGAGGACCGAAGGGGCAACCTCTATCTGGCCATGGCCGAACAGGGGTTGCTGAGATGCGACGACGGACTGAACGTGGTAGAGCAGTACCGCTTCCACCCGGACGATGCACGCACCATCAGCAACAACTCGCTGACAGGCCTGCTGGCCGACGGACAAGACACGCTGTGGGCCTACACCTGGGGAGTGGGAATCAATGCGCTGGACATGCAGCGTCCGGGCGAAAGGGCATTCAGGCGATTCACCCGCGAGGAGATGCCTTCGTTAGAGGGCGACTTCATCAAGAGTGCCTGCGACGACCGCACGGGCGGCGGCGTGTGGTTCGGTGCAACCCGCGGACTGTACTTCTATGACAAGCATATCGGGAAGCTCCGCCTCATCAGGCTGCAGGGAACGACAGGAGACCTGGAAGCCATCAGCACACTGATGGCCGACAACCGCCGCCGGCTGTGGATAGGCACACCACAGGGACTCTACATAGCCTCGCTGCTGGGATTCGGGAGGGAGAGCAAGGAACTGCCTTGCCAGGCCCTGCTGCACAAGCTGGACAATCCGCGCGACCGACGGACGGAGAAGGTCAACGCCCTGTGGCAATGCAGCGACGGAGAAATCTACATTGCCACAGGCAGCAATGGGCTCTATCGGCTGCAAGAGAAGGATGGCAAAGGACAAACATTCCATAACTTTACTGCACAAGACGGACTGCCCTCAAACAACGTGACAGGCATGACGGAGGACGGCAGCGGTAACCTCTGGTTAGTGACGGGCATGGGTGTGGTACGGATGAACCGTCCACAAGGCACCTTCAGCAGCTATACGACGGACGACGGACTGCCCGATGCACCGCAGCTGCGGGGAGCCATCGGCTACTCACCCCGCAGAAAGGCATTGTGGCTGACCACCAACAAGGGACTGCTGTTCCTCTATCCCGACACAGCCCGGCGACATCACGAGGCGCAGACCGTAAAGTTTGCCTCGCTGACCACGGCGGGCATCATCACAGCCTCGCCCGCACGCATCAGTCTGCACGAAGGGCACAGCCGCTTTGCAGTGGGGCTGACCACCCTGCAGTATGCCGACAGCCGCCGGGTGCGTTTCGCCTACCGATTGAAGGGATACGAGCAGGAATGGAACGAGACGGCTCCAGGAGATGCCACTGCGCACTACGACTTCGTACCGGCAGGACGCTACACTCTGCAAGCCCGTGCCACCGACGAGACGGGACAATGGATGGAGGAGACTACCGAGATAGAGGTGCACGTAGCACCCTATTTCTACAAAGCACCCTGGTTCTACTTGTTGCTGGCAACCCTCCTCGGCGCAACCGGATTCCTCTTCTACCGCCGGAAGACACGTACCTACCGCGAACAACGGGTCCGGCTGGAGCAGGAGGTGGCCCAGCGGACACAGGAACTGGCCCAGCGCAACCGCCAACTGGAGCAGATGGCCGAACATGTACGCGAGGTGACGGAGGAGAAAATCGCCTTCTTCACCAACATCACGCACGAACTGCGCACGCCCATCACGCTGATACATGGGCCTATCGCCCATGCCTTGAAAGAGATGGACGACGGACCTCTACACGAGCAGCTGCAGATGGCCGAACAGAATGCACGCCAGTTGATGGATCTGGTAAACGAACTGATGGACTTCCGGAAGATAGACACCGGCAAGATGACACCCGACATGGCTCCACTTGACTTCCCGGCCTTCCTCGAAGGCCTGCTGATGCCCTTCCAGGCATACGCTTCCGAACGGCACATCCGCATCCGCCCCTTCTTCCGTCTGCCTGCCGAGAAACTGATGATGGACGCAGCCCTGATGCGTAAGGCCATGGTGAACCTGCTCTCCAACGCCTTGAAGTTCACGCCCGACGGAGGCCGGATTGACCTCTTTGCCGTGGCACTGCCCCAAGGAGGGAAACTCTACATCAATGTACGCGATACAGGACAGGGCATCGTACCGGGCGAAGCCGAAAAGATTTTCGACCGCTTCTATCAGTCGGCCGGCAACCGGCAAGCGAAGGGTGACTATCGCCACCCGGCTGGTACAGGCATCGGCCTCTACCTCTGCAGGAAGATAGTGGAGATGCACGACGGCGACATTTGGGCACAAAGCAATCCCGGTCGGGGAGCCTCCTTCCGCATACTGATGCCGCTGCTGACGGAGGAGAAGGGCGAAGAGGGCGCACCCACCGTAGCGGGAGCATCCACCGTAGCACGCCCCCAAGGGACACCCTCGGCCGAGAAGGAGGAAGAGACATTCTCCACCAAAAGGAGGAACGACACCATTCTGATTGTAGAAGACAATCCGGACATGCGCCGCTACCTGGTCTCTCTGCTGTCCAGCGAATACCGGCTATGGGAAGCATCCAACGGCAAAGAGGCACTGCAAATGATACACGAGCATCCGGTAGACCTGGTGATAAGCGACCTGATGATGCCCGAGATGGATGGTATGGAGCTATCGCGTCGCATCAAGCAAAACCTCTCCACGTCGCACATCCCGTTGCTGATGATCACAGCACTGCAATCCGACGAGCAAGAGAAGCAAAGTCTGGAGACAGGTGTCGATGAATTCCTGTACAAGCCCTTCGACGAAGAGTTGCTCTTGCTGCGCATCCGTAATATATTGGAAACCCGCCGTCGCTACCAGCGCCATTTCTCCACCAGCGCCACCGTAGGCGAGCTCCCCCTGAAGGAGGACAACAAAGACCGCAATTTTGTAGACGCTGCCATCCGACTGATGGAGCAGAACTATGGCAAGGAGGACTACAACCTGGATTTGTTTGCACGCGACATGGGTTACAGCAAGACACTCATCAATAAAAAACTGCAGGCATTGACCGGCCAAACCACCGGCCAGTTCATGAAGAGTTTCCGTCTGAACGTAGCCCGCCGCATGATGGAAGAGGCCAAAGGCGGATTCAATGTTTCGGAGATTGCCTATGCGGTAGGATTTGCCGACCCCAAATACTTCACCAAATGTTTCAAGGAGCTTTTCGGCTGCCTGCCCAGTGATTTATTGAAGGGATGACACGAAAAATTTATTATCTTCCCCCCAAACTTTCTTATTTTCCCCCTCTATGTAGGGGAAAGGGAGTATTTTTGTGGAGTGACTTTAAATCTGAATGTATTAACCTGAAAAAAGAAATAGCATGCTGACCCTAAACGTACGAAGCCTTATCACCTCTGCAGTTTTTGCCCTGCTGGCCCTCTGCAGCGGAACACTCTATGCCGATAACCCCATCCGTTCGCTTCTGGAACGTATTGACCCCGGAGCCTCCCGAAAATTTGCCATCGAGCTGCAACGGGGAGAAAAGGACTTCTTTGAGCTGGACCAACGGGGGCGCAAAGTCGTCATCCGGGGAAACACCTACGTCAACATCGCCACCGGCCTTCACTGGTACCTGAAGCATCATGCCGGCATCCAGCTGAGCTGGAACGGGATGAAGGCAACACTGCCCGAAGTGCTGCCCGCCGTCAAGCAACGGGAACGTCATGAAACCGACCTGAAGCTACGGTACGACTTCAACTATTGCACCTACAGCTATACAATGGCGTTCTGGGACTGGGAACGCTGGGAACAAGAGATTGACTGGATGGCCCTGCATGGCATCAACCTGCCACTGGCCGCCGTAGGCATGGAGTGCGTCTACCGCAACATGCTGCTCCGTCTGAGCTATAGCGAGCAGGAGGTAGGCAACTTCATAGCCGGTCCGGCCTTCCTGGCCTGGTGGGCCATGAACAATCTGGAGGGATGGGGCGGCCCGCTGCCACAAAGCTGGTATACCCAACAGGCCGAACTGCAACAGAAGATATTGAAGCGGATGGCCGAATACGGCATCCACCCGGTGCTGCCCGGTTACTCGGGCATGGTGCCGCACGATGCCGACGAGAAGCTGGGACTGAACCTGACGAAATCGGGACGGTGGAACGGATTTACTCGACCGGCTTTCCTACAGCCCACAGACCCCCGATACAGTGAGATGGCCGACATCTACTACGAAGAGCAACAACGGTTGTTCGGACGGGCAGAGTACTATTCAATGGACCCGTTCCACGAAGCAGCCACAGCCGAGGGGGTAGACTATCAGGCGGCCGGACAGGCCATGATGAAGGCCATGAAGCAGGTGAACCCCAAAGCCACTTGGGTGATACAGGGATGGACGGAGAATCCGAGGCCTGAAATGATTGATGCCCTGCAGGAAGGCGACCTGCTGATACTGGACCTCTTCAGCGAATGCCGTCCCATGTGGGGAATACCTTCGGTATGGAAGCGCGACGAGGGATATGGCAAGCACCAATGGCTGTTCTGCCTGCTAGAGAATTTCGGCGGCAACGTAGGGCTGCACGGCCGTATGGATCAGCTGCTGGAGAACTTCTACATGACCCGTACGAATCCGATGGCCAAAAACCTGAAAGGAATCGGCCTGACCATGGAGGGCACGGAGAACAATCCGGTGATGTACGAACTGATGTGCGAACTGCCCTGGCGGGAAGAGCAGACCACCAAAGAGGAGTGGCTGAAAGCGTATGCAGCCGCACGCTATGGCAAGGCTGACCCCGACATCACCGAAGCCTGGATGATATTGGGAGGAA
>SAMEA3663248__coassemble_184_pt1 | contig 23246 bp, 26 predicted proteins | sample SAMEA3663248__metabat2_low_PE_023 | metagenome-assembled genome bin SAMEA3663248 (sample SAMEA3663248) | pig gut metagenome | biome: pig gut; feature: pig-associated habitat; material: faeces | place: China | collected 2013
GGATGGGACCGGCCGATAGCAGCAGCAGGTCGTTGTAGCCTGCGGGATGGGGTCGGCCGTCGTCGCCCTTGCACAGTCGGACGGAGGGGTAGAGGCGGTGCAGCTTGTGGTGGCGGCTGCCTACGTAGCGGCCGTTGTCGTATTTCACGCAGTGGCGCAGGTACTGAATCTCTTCGTTGCGGACGTTCACGGTGAGCTTCTCCATCAGCTTGGCGAGGGAGAGTGTGGAGACGAGTGTCTGTTGCTTGGCATTGATACGTGCCAGGCTGATTTTCGGATTGTATGTCATAGGGCAAAAGGTTTTGGAGTGGAGTGGATGAAGTAGCAGGCTGCCGGTTCTTCACATTTAATGGAACAACTGTTTAGAGCGTATGAAACAACTGTTTAGAGTATATGGAACAGTTGTTCACACCTATTGAAACAGTTGTTCCATGGCTGTGTTGCAACGGCTACAACTGCTATGGAACGCTTGTGACAAAGGCTGTGGTACGGCTGTGATAACTGCGACGGTGTCAGTATTGCAGTACGTATCCCTCGAACAGCTGCTCGGTGGGGTAGCCGTAGTGGGCAAAGAGCTGCCTGATGCGCCGTTGCTCCTCTTCGTCAATCAGCCTTTCGCCACGCAGGCAGCGGTAGAAGGTGGTGCGTCCGTGCAGGATGTCCATGACGCGGCTGTGTATTTCGTCGTAGTGCTTCATGCGCACCTCGTCAAACAGGTGTCGGCTGGCCTTGGCCATGCGTTGCGGTTTGGCCTCCTTGTACATGACGCATTGCCCCTCCTTCAGCGACGAGGGATGGACGGCATTGCCGGTGAATCGAGTGTCGCCCAGCTGCTCGTAAGCCAGCCGGTGGATGCAGGTGGCTGCCTGGGTGCAGCCTTCGAGGAAGCAGATGGTGCTGTTGGCACCCAACTCCAGAATCGGTTTGTCGTTTTCCATATTTTGATGATTTTGATGGTTGTTTTCCGATTTAATTGTGACAAATATAGTGTTTTGGCCTCAAAAATGCAAATTTTCGCCCCTTTTGTAGTGCCGTTTTTTCAAAAAAAGGGCTATTTTTGTGTTAATGGATGTAAAATTGAAAATATCTGCCACACTTTTTTGATGCTTAATCCATTGAATGAAAGATAAATAAACGAATCGGTGTGGCAGATGGCAGATAAACAAAACTTCTCACGCGCGCGCGTGAGAGATGGCGCGTGGCAGGGGAAGCGGGACAGAGGAGCATGAAAAAAATCTTTCGCCATCTTGTCGGTGTAGAATCTCGCGGATTTTATCTATATTTGTCTTGTAATTAGTAAAGACTCAATATATGGAAACACTCACGAATGGCATCCTGACGATTCAGGTCTCCTCGCACGGCGCAGAGTTGTGCAGCCTGCGATGTGACGGTCGCGAATATCTTTGGCAAGCTGACCCTACCTACTGGGCACGTCACTCTCCGGTCTTGTTCCCCATTGTAGGGCGTGTATGGAATGACGCATACCGTATCGGTAACGTCGAATATCATCTGTCGCAGCATGGCTTTGCCCGTGACTGCGACTTCACCCTTCTGGCTGTTACCGACACGGAGGTGCGCTATCGCCTTTGCGACACGGAGGCTTCGCGCGAACGCTATCCTTACGCATTCGAACTGGAGATAGGGTATCGGCTGGAGGGACGTAGTGTACGGGTGGTGTGGCAGGTGCACAATCCTTCGGCAACGCAGGAACTGGATTTCCAGATAGGTGCCCATCCGGCATTCTACTATCCGGATTTCGAACCAACTGCACAGGAAAGGGGATACTTCCACTTCGATGCGGACGCTGCACTGGTACGTTCCTACATCGGTGAAAAGGGATGCCTTGACGTGGACAGGAAGGAGAAAATGGAGTTGGAGGAAGGGGGCTGGCTGCCTCTGACTCAGCAACTCTTCGGGGGTGACGCATTGGTGCTGGAGCAGGGGCAGGTACATGAGGTGACTCTGTGCGACCGGCAACGCCGGCCCTACATTACACTGCTGTATGAGGCACCTGTGGTAGGCTTGTGGTCGCCTCCCGGCAAGAATGCTCCGTTCGTATGTATAGAACCGTGGTATGGCCGTTGCGATAGCGTGGGGTATAAAGGCGTTTACAAGGAGAAGGAGTGGATGCAGCACTTGAAACCGGGCGAAACATTCCAGGCTTCGTATCTCGTCCGGGTAGACGCCGTGTGATTTGATTATTGATTGCTGATGATTGATTACTGATTGTTGATTACTGAAATATTTCTCACGTGCGTGAGGAAGTTGCCTCCAGTCATCAATCATCAGTCATCAACAATCAAACACCCGAATACCCGGCCGACTTCACCGGCGGCTTCGTGCTGGTCAATACCAAGCAACTGCCTGAGGAGGACGGACTAAGTGTCTCCATCGGTGCCGGGATGAACGACAAGACGCACGGCAAGCGGTTTCTGTCCGCACAGGGCAGCAGCTGGGACTGGCTGGGCCTGGGCAGTGGATGGCGTTCGCTGGATGCCGGCATGAAGGGCGGACTCATCATCTGCGGCAAGGTGCAGTACTGCCTCTCCATCCGCGACCCGCGCATTGCCGACACCTCGCAGAGCAACGGCTTTGAGAGCGACAACAATGCCAGCGGTGCCGAGACGGCTCCCTTCACGATGGCCACCTTCCGCAACGTCACCTTCATCGGCCCCGTACCGCCAAGAACACGGATTTTGTCAACACCTCCGACTACATCACTGCCGGAAGCGTCTTCCCCAACAACGGTTCCAAGCTGGGTCGGTTCCAGTCGGCCATACAGATACGTCGCAGCAGCAAGCTCAATGTAGAGAACGCGCTGGCCGTAGGTTATCCTGTGGGTCTGATTGTGGACGGTGAGAAAGGTAACACGGTAAAGTATGCCCGCGAAGGCGGTTTCAGCCTGAAGAACATCATCTTTGCCGGCATGGATGTCATCGGCACGGACAAGAACAAGGAGTACGAAGACTATCTGTATGACTACGCCACGCAGTCGGAAGATCGTTTGCCGCGATGCATCCGACAACTGGCTGGACGGCTGGACCAACTTCGATCCGCAAAATACGGCGTATTGATAGCGTGCCCGTCACGTCGGACAGAACCTGTTCACACATTTTGTGGAGATCAATCTGGAACTGGAATGTGTCTGAACCAAAAGTTCATAATGTAAATGGCTATTTATATAAACCGTCGTTTATATTTGTGTCGTAACAATTGATTTCCCCAAATGAAAGCCTTATTATTTTTTGAGAATATGCTTGAAGAGGAGTGAGGGTGAATTTGAGATGTGTGCATAACAATAACCGCATCATCAGTGTCCCAAGGAACAGGGGCACCGATGATGCGGTTAGTCTGTGTATACGATTCAGAGTGAGATGGTTATTCCCACTCGATAGTCGAAGGTGGTTTGGACGAGATGTCGTAGCAGACGCGGTTTACGCCCTTCACCTTATTGATAATGTCGTTGCTCACCTTGCCAAGGAACTCGTAGGGCAGGTGGGCCCAGTCGGCGGTCATGGCGTCGGTGCTGGTGACGGCACGCAGGGCTACCGCACGCTCGTAAGTGCGCTCGTCGCCCATCACGCCCACACTCTGTACAGGCAACAGGATGACACCTGCCTGCCATACCTTGTGGTAGAGGGCGGTTTCGGTGCCATCAGCCTCTTTCACCTTCCAGTCCCACAGGCCGCGGATGAAGATGTCGTCGGCATCCTGCAGGATGCGCACCTTCTCGCGGGTGATGTCGCCCAGGATGCGGACGGCCAGTCCCGGACCGGGGAAGGGATGGCGGCAGATGAGATGCTCGGGAATGCCCAACTGGCGGCCTACGCGGCGCACCTCATCCTTGAAGAGCCACTTCAGCGGCTCGCACAGCTGCAGGTGCATCTCCTCGGGCAGGCCGCCCACGTTGTGGTGGCTCTTGATGACCTTGCCGGTGATGTTGAGACTCTCAATGCGGTCGGGGTAGATGGTGCCCTGTGCCAGCCAGCGTGCGTCTGTAATCTTGTGCGCCTCGGCGTTGAACACCTCCACAAAGTCGCGGCCAATAATCTTGCGCTTCTGCTCGGGGTCGGTCACGCCCTCCAGGTCCTTGAAGAACTTCTCGCTGGCATCTACGCCGATGACGTTCAGACCCAGGCACTCGTAGTCGTGCATCACGTTCTTGAACTCATCCTTGCGCAACAGGCCATGGTCCACGAAGATACAGGTCAGATTTTTGCCGATGGCGCGGTTTAGCAGCACGGCGGCTACGGAGGAGTCTACGCCTCCGCTCAGTCCGAGGATGACGCGGTCGTTGCCAATCTGTTCTTTCAATTCGGCTACGGTGGTATCAACGAACGAAGCCGGGCTCCACGTCTGGCGACAGCCGCAGGCATCAACTACGAAGTTGCGCAGCATCTGCGTGCCCTCTTCGCTGTGGAACACTTCGGGGTGGAACTGTACGCCCCACACCTGTTCACCCTCTGCCTGATAGGCAGCAATCTTCACCTTGTCGGTCGAGGCGATGATGCGGAAGTTCTCTGGGATGGCCGTGATGGTGTCGCCGTGGCTCATCCACACTTGTGTGCCCTGTTTCACACCTTGGAACAGCAGGTTGTCTGCCTCGATGTGGCTCAGGTGTGCGCGTCCGTACTCGCGTGTGCCAGCCGGCTCCACCCGTCCGCCGTTGCTGTAGGAGATGAACTGTGCACCGTAGCAGATGCCCAGGATGGGGTACTTGCCACGGATGCCGCTCAAATCAACCTTGAAGGCACTGGCGTCATACACAGAGAAGGGACTGCCCGACAGAATAACACCCTTCACGCTCTCGTCGTCGTGGGGAAACTTGTTGTAGGGGACAATCTCGCAATAGACATTCAGCTCGCGCAGGCGGCGGCCAATGAGCTGCGTGGTCTGCGAGCCGAAGTCGAGAATGATGATTTTTTCTTGCATACGATACTATGGTATGATGGATATTTTATTTTGGGGGACAAAGATAAGGTAAATCGAGCGCAAAAGCAACAAACTCGTTTGATTGTTTTTGCCGAGAAGCCGCCTAACTTATCTGAAGATGGTGCAAACTGTCTCGAACATCAGTTCCATTGTTCTCAAGTCATTAATAAGGTCATTGATGAGGTTGCTATGTATAATTTTTAGGGGGTATGTGAAGAATCTAAGATTATCCCTTGGATGAAAACTCCTTCTATGGTAACTTTGCAGCGTTTAAACGATTAAAAGCAATAACATGAAACGTGGTTTAGGTATTCTATTGTTTACAATGTTTCTCATGGCCGTATGTTCAAGTTGTGAGAAAAAGGAGATTCTAAAGCATAAAATTGTCTATGGAGAAGCGACTATAAATAACAAAGGTTTATTACAATACACAATAGTTGGTGAAGGCATATCTAATAAATACTGGTTTCTTCCATTAGGGAATGATAACAATTTTATAGTCAAAGAAGGCGTATGTTACTTCCAAATGTTCCTTCGGGATTATGAAGAAAAGGATTCTGAGAATTTTTGGTTAATCCTAATTGGATGCCAAGCTGATGAGAATTTTCCTGTCATTGGCAAGGAATATAAGATTGTTGTCCAAAATCAAATTGATTTGGGCAATATATATAACTCTTTCTATTGGAGTGGAGAACTTCGGGATTTCTATTCTGGCAATCCCGAATTTGGGTCTTACGGTATTGCAGGCTTAAGCGTACCTCCTTCTCATGATGAATTTATACCCTTAGATGGTTCATTACAATTTTTGAAAGGAGATTCTGAGTCAGGTGAGTATTCTATTTCATACAATCTTCAAAGCGCAGAGAATGTTGCCGGTACGTCATACCGTGTCAAGGGGGAAATGAATGGGAAACTCAAAATGGTTGATTAGAAATGAAAAGATTGGTTGTTTTACTGACTCTATGATGCTTGTCCTATGCAGCTATCTATGCGGAAGATGACGTGAAGGTTGTCATCCCAACAAGCAAAGGCGCAAACTATGCGCTTTATCCCGCTATAACAGGTGTCTTTCTACGACTTGATACAAGAGATGGGACCATCCAAGCTGTTGTCCCATCAAACCCACAGAAAAACCGAGTGCTTAATGCAGAGCCGCTTACGCTTGACAAAAAGCCGGGACGCTTTGAACTGTATCCGACAGACAGCAATTGGGTGTGGTTGCTGTTCGACTCAGAGACTGGCAATATGTGGAAAGTCTGTTGGAGTGCAAAAAGCAATGTGCTGTCAAAATTGCCGTGAGCTATATGAGCAGGGCGGGTCTTTGCATCTAATTTAGAGTAATTGAATGTTTTGAGGGCTCTTCATTGGCCTGCCGGCACAATGGATCCGATGCAGGCTAAAGCCTTCAGCGCATAGAGAGTGCCTGTGTCTGTGTGCATCAGCTTCGAACTGTCGTCTATGTCGAAAGCGGTGTAGCCATTGGCTCGCTTTGATCGTCGAAGAATGCCTGAGTCACAATCTTGTCTATCGTGACGCGCCTGTCGTTGGGGGTACCATAGCGGTCGTAGATGAAACCGTTGATGTAGTCGGTGTCGTGCTCTTTGGTATCGAACAGTTCGGACAGGTAGGGCAGAAAGTCAGCACTGAAGATGTCCTCGTTCTTCACTTTGTATCCGCCGGCGTCTATCATGCCACTGAGAATAAGTGGCAGAGCCACGGGATATTGTGAGATGTTCTCTGCGGCCAGATACCGGTAGTGCGCATACATGTCGTAGGAGCCTCCATTTCATCAGCTTGCGGCCTGCGAGGAATGCATCGATGTTCACACGGGCCGTAGCTCTGCCCTGCAGATAGTGCTGGTTGCCCTGTGCGTCCATGCCGAATCCGTAGCCATCCGATTCTATCAAGATATAGTTGGTGTTGGTCAGTATGCCCTCCAGCGTCAATCCGCTTGTCACGTTGGTAGGACGTTGCCAGTCGGCAGTGATGGTGTAGTGGTTTATCAGGCCACATCCCTTGGCCTTGACACGCTTCTCGTGTATGTTGCGGGTCATGAAGATGGCAGCCGACAGCGTGATAGGGGTCTTCCCGTCAGTATCTACGGTCTCGTAGTTGAAGTCGTATCGCCAGAAAGTGCCGCAGTCGGTGCGGTTCACGATTTCCGTTTTCGGTTGTGTCTCCTCTTCGGGGTATATCTGATTCTCCTCGTCGGAGCATGACGGCAAGGAGAACGTGAGGAGTAGCGCTATGGCGATCCATATTATAGAAGAACTCCTTTTCATATCCGTCGGTTGAATGGAAAGGTTGGAAAGACAGAGGCGATGAAGCTGAAGAAAAGAGGAAGGTGTGTCAGAAGTCAGGCTTGTGACACACCCTCATTGCTCATGTACTTCTAATAAAGGAGTGGATTCACTTCTTCTCCTTCAGCAGGTCGCGGATTTCGGTAAGCAGCAGCTCTTCCTTGCTGGGGGCAGGAGGTGCGGGAGGAGTGGCAGGTGCCTCTGCCTTTTTCTTTTTCTCAGTGAGCTTGGTGAGCAGGCGGATGAACAGGAAGATGGAGAAGGCGATGATGAGAAAGTCAAATGTCACTTGCAGGAAGTTGCCATAGTTCAGCGTCACGGCATCGGCTGCGGCCTGAGTCACGTTGCCGGCGGCATCTTTCACTTCGGGAACGGCCTCTTTCATCACCCATTTCAGGTCGGTGAAGTTCACTCCGCCTACCAGCAGGCCGATAGGGGGCATGATGACATCGGCCACCACGGACGAAACAATCTTTCCAAACGCGCCACCGATGATGACACCGACAGCCATGTCGATAACATTGCCTTTCATGGCAAATGCTTTAAAATCCTGTAAAAATGTACTTTTTCCCATTATTTAAATTATTTAATTGTGATTTTGAGTGCGAATATAAAAACAATTTCGTACTTTTGCAGCGCATTTCAGAAAAATAAATTGTGAAATGCCAAAAAAGATAGGAAACAAGCATTATAAAACCTTTAAAGCTTAAACAAAATGATTAAAGTAGGTATTAATGGATTCGGACGCATCGGTCGTTTCGTATTCCGCGCAGCTCAGACTCGCAATGACATCCAGATTGTAGGTATCAATGACCTTTGCCCGGTTGACTACTTGGCTTATATGCTGAAGTATGACACTATGCACGGCGCATTCGAAGGCACCATCGAAGCTGATGTTGAGAACAGCCAGCTCATCGTAAACGGTAACAAGATTCGCGTGACTGCAGAGCGTAACCCTGCAGACCTGAAGTGGAACGAGGTTGAGGCTGAATACGTGGTTGAATCTACAGGTCTCTTCCTGACTCAGGAGAAGGCTCAGGCTCACATCGAGGCTGGTGCAAAATACGTTGTAATGTCAGCTCCTTCTAAGGACGCTACTCCGATGTTCGTATGCGGTGTTAACTTCGACAAGTATGTAAAGGGTACTCAGTTCGTTTCTAACGCTTCTTGTACTACCAACTGCTTGGCTCCTATCGCTAAGGTATTGAACGACAACTGGGGCATCACTGACGGTTTGATGACTACTGTTCACTCTACTACTGCTACTCAGAAGACTGTTGACGGTCCTTCTATGAAAGACTGGCGTGGTGGTCGCGCTGCAAGCGGCAACATCATCCCCTCTTCTACAGGTGCTGCTAAGGCTGTAGGTAAGGTTATCCCCGAACTGAACGGCAAACTGACAGGTATGTCTATGCGCGTTCCTACTTTGGACGTTTCTGTAGTAGACTTGACTGTAAATCTGGCTAAGCCCGCTAAGTACGATGAAATCTGCGCTGCTATGAAGGCTGCTTCTGAAGGCGAACTGAAGGGTGTACTGGGTTACACTGAGGACGCTGTCGTTTCCAGCGACTTCCTGGGTGACACTCGCACTTCTATCTTCGATGCAAAGGCTGGTATCGCTTTGACTGATACTTTCGTTAAGGTTGTATCTTGGTATGACAATGAAATCGGTTACTCTAACAAGGTATTGGAACTGATTGCTCATATGAAGAAGGTTAACGGCTAATTTTCAGTTAGAAAATAATAAAAAACAGGCGGCTTCTGTAGGAGTCGCCTATTTTTTTTGCATTTTTGCAAATCTAATTGTAAAAGCATTGCACCATGAAGTTGAACCTAACAATAATATTGCTTTGTATGATGACTATCGCACAGGGACAGAACCCCTTTTTGGAGAAGTATGATACGCCGCATGGAACACCTCCCTTCCATTTGATAAAGAACGAACACTACGAACCTGCCGTGCGGGAGGGCATCCGCAGGCAGATGGCCGAAATAGATGCCATCATCTCCAATCCGCAGGCGCCTACCTTCGCCAATACCATTGAGCCTTTTGAATGCTCGGGCGAACTACTGGACCGTGTGCAGACAGTCTTTGGCAACTTGATGAGTGCTGAGACCAATGACGCGATGCAGGACCTGGCACGTACCTTGATGCCGCTGCTGAGCGAACATGCCAACAACATCAGCCTGAATGAAAAGCTCTTCGCACGTATCAAGGCTGTGTATGAGAATCGTGCCAACGAACAGTTGAATGGCGAGCAGACCCGCTTGCTGGAAGATATATATAATGGATTCGTGCGCAACGGTGCCAATCTGCAAGGGAAAGAGAAGGAGGCTTATCGCACCCTGACGCAGGAGCTGAGCCTGCTGACGCTGCAATATGGCGACAACAACCTGAAGGCTACCAATGCGTATCAGCTGGTGCTGACCGATCCGAGCCGACTGGCCGGATTGCCCGAGAGTGCGGTGGAGGCTGCTGCCGAAACGGCCAAAGAAAAAGGGGTACAGGGATGGGTGTTCACGCTGCAGGCACCCAGCTACCAGCCTTTCATGACCTACGCTGACGACCGCGACCTGCGTCGCGAACTGTATATGGCCTATAATACCAAATGTACCCGGCCGGGTGAGAACTATACGCTGGATATCGTGAAGAAACTGGTGAACACCCGACTGGAACTGGCGCGTCTGCTGGGGTATGCCGACTATGCCTCCTACCAGCTGCAAGAACGTATGGCGCAGAACAGCGCTTCGGTCTACCGGCTGCTCGACCAGCTGCTTGAGGCCTATACACCTGCTGCACAGCAGGAGGTGAATGAGGTTCAGGAAGTGGCCCGGCAGGAGCAAGGCTGCGATTTCCAACTGATGCCTTGGGACTGGAGCTACTATTCGAATAAGTTGAAGAACAGCAAGTTCAATCTGAATGATGAGATGCTCCGACCCTACTTTGAACTGGAACGTGTGAAGCAGGGCGTTTTCGGACTGGCTACGCGCCTGTATGGCATCACCTTCAAGGAAAACAAGGAGATACCCGTCTATCACAAGGATGTGAAGGCCTACGAGGTGTTCGACAAGGACGGAACCTACCTGGCAGTGCTTTTCACCGACTTCCATCCGCGTGCCGGCAAACGGGCGGGGGCATGGATGACCTCGTACAAGGCGCAGTGGAAGGATACGGCTACGGGCGAAAACAGCCGTCCGCATGTCTCCATCGTGATGAATTTCACAAAGCCGACCAGCGACAAGCCGGCCTTGCTTACCTTCAGTGAGGTGGAAACGCTGCTCCACGAGTTCGGCCACAGTCTGCACGGCATGTTTGCAAATACTACGTACCGTTCGTTGAGCGGGACCAGCGTCTATTGGGACTTTGTGGAACTTCCCTCACAGTTCATGGAGAACTTCTCCACCCAGAAGGACTTCCTGCACACCTTTGCACGCCACTATCAGACGGGTGAGCTGATACCCGACTCGCTGGTGCAGCGCATCGTGGACTCCTCCAACTTCAATGTGGCATACGGCTGTTTGCGTCAGTTGAGCTTCGGCCTGCTGGATATGGCCTGGTACACACGTACGGCTCCCTTTGAAGGAGACGTGGTGGCCTACGAGCAGGAGGCATGGAAGCGTGCGCAGCTGTTGCCAAGCATACCCGGCACCTGTATGAGTGCCCAGTTCTCCCACATCTTTGCAGGGGGCTATGCGGCAGGCTACTATAGCTATAAGTGGGCCGAGGTGCTCGATGCCGACGCTTTCTCGCTTTTCAAGCAGAAGGGCATCTTCAATCAGGAGGTGGCCGATTCGTTCCGCACGAATATCCTTTCGGCAGGTGGAACGGAACATCCGATAGTGCTGTACAAGCGCTTCCGAGGCCAGGAGCCTACCATCGATGCATTGTTAATCAGAAACGGAATAAAGAAAGAATGATGGATATCAGAAGGAGATTATTGAAGGGGTGGCTGCTGTGGATGCTTCTCTGTCCGCTGCTGGCCGGCTGTACGAACGAAGACGACGTGATTGCCATCTTTACGGGGAAAAGTTGGAAGCTGACCTATATAGCGGCTGAGGGTACCAACAAGCAGTACGACTTCTGGGGCGGCAACGAAACGGCTTTCCAGAACAGTATGGATGCTTTGAAGAATACGGCCAATTTTGTGATCGGTTTTGAAGGGAATGACCTGAATGGGGTAGCCGGAGGAACCTTTTCGGGACGTGGCATCCTCTATACCTTCGACGGCGCATGGAGTGCCGACGGAGAGAACAACGCGCTGTCGCTCTCGTTGAAGGACGCTTCTACGGAGAGGGATGTGCTGGCATCGGCCTTCATGCAGGGACTGCGTAATGCCTACCGCTATAGTGGTGACTCTCAAAACCTATATATATATTATAAGGAGGGACAGACGGTCAAGTTTATGGCCTTCCGGCCCCAATAAAACAATGGAATCATGGACGACTCTGCAAAAGCCAAGCAAGAGGCGCTGGACCGGCGCTACATACGGATGGCAAACATCTGGGCTGAGAACTCATACTGCAAGCGGCGTCAGGTGGGTGCCCTCATCGTGAAGGACAAGATGATTATCTCTGACGGGTACAACGGCACTCCTTCGGGATTTGAGAATGTGTGCGAAGACGAACACAACCTGACCAAGCCCTATGTGCTTCATGCCGAAGCCAATGCCATCACCAAGATTGCCCGTTCCAACAACAGCAGTGACGGGGCTACCATGTACGTCACGGCCTCGCCCTGCATTGAATGCGCCAAACTGATTATTCAGGCGGGCATCAAGCGGGTGGTCTACTCGGAAAAGTATCGTCTGGAGGATGGCATCGAGCTGTTGGAACGCGCCGGCATTGAGGTGGTATATACATCGATGGAGAAATGAAAAAGATAAACGGATAATAATAGTATTAGAGAAAGAGATTATAAAGCAATGGGTACGAAAAGCAGTTCTCGTTTTGTTCCGCTCATCATCGCGGTCAGTGTGGTGGTGGGCATCCTTATCGGGACATTCTATGCCAAGCATTACGGTGGCAACCGATTGGGAATCATCAATGGCTCTTCAAACAAGCTGAATGCGCTGTTGAGGGTCATCGACGATCAGTATGTAGACACGGTCAATATGGCCGACCTGGTGGAGAAGGCGATGCCGCAGATACTGGCGGAACTGGATCCGCACTCCACCTACATCCCTGCGCAGAAGCTGGAGGAGGTGAACTCCGAACTGGAAGGCAGCTTCAGCGGCATCGGCATCCAGTTCACCATTCAGGACGATACCATTCATGTGAACAGTGTCATTCAGGGCGGTCCCTCCGAGAAGGTCGGACTGATGGCGGGCGACCGCATCGTGCTGGTGGATGACAGCCTGTTCGTGGGAAAAGGATTGAGCAACGAGAAGGCCATGCGCACGCTGAAAGGCCCCAAGGGCACACAGGTAAAGATTTCCGTCAAGCGCCCCACCGAGAAGGAGCTGCTCGACTTTACCATCACGCGCGGTGACATCCCGCAGAATACCATCGATGCGGCCTATATGCTGACCGATGATTTCGGTTACATCCAGATCAGCAAGTTCGGCCGCACCACGCACATCGAACTGCTGAATGCCATCGCACAGCTCAGTCACGAACGTTGCAAGGGGCTGATTATCGACTTGCGCGACAATACCGGCGGCTACATGGAGGCGGCTATCCGCATGGTGAACGAGTTCTTGCCCGAAGGCAAACTGATAGTCTATACCGAGGGACGCAAATATCCTCGGATGGAGGAGTATGCCAACGGTACGGGCAGCTGCCAGAAACTACCCTTGGTCGTGCTGGTGAACGAAGCCTCTGCTTCGGCCAGCGAAATCTTTGCCGGCTCTATTCAGGACAATGACCGGGGCACCATCGTCGGCCGCCGTTCGTTCGGCAAGGGATTGGTTCAGCAACCCATTGACTTCAGCGACGGGTCGGCCATCCGTCTCACCATTGCCCGCTACTATACCCCCTCGGGCCGTTGCATCCAGCGTCCGTATGAGAGTGGTAAGGACAGCCGGTACGAAATGGATTGGATCAACCGCTACGAGCATGGCGAATTCTTCTCGAAGGACAGCATCAAGCTGAACGAAGAGGAACGCTACGCCACCGCCTTGGGCCGTCCCGTCTATGGTGGGGGTGGCATCATGCCCGATGTCTTCGTGCCGCAGGACACCACAGGCATCACCTCGTACCTGATAGAAGCCAGCAACAGGGGGCTGATTCGCCAGTTCTGTTTCCACTACACCGACCAGAACCGCAAGACACTGGAGAAGTATGAAAACGAAGAGGCCTTGATGAAGTACCTGCTCCGTCAGGGCATTGTAGAGCAGTTTATCCGTTTTGCCGAGCAGAAGGGACTGAAACGTCGCAACCTGTTGATTCATAAATCGTACAAGCTGCTCGAACGGAATGTCTATGGAAGCATCATCTATAATATGCAGGGCATGGAGGCCTATATCCGCTATATCAATCAGAGTGATGCCACGGTAATCAAGGCGTTGGAGATTCTGGAGAAGGGCGAAGCCTTCCCCCAAGCCCCCGAGATGGTGGAGATTGATGACAATGAAGACAATGGAAAACAAAAAAGAACTGCGCAAGCAGATCTCTTTACTGAAGACCCGGTATCGTGCTACCGGCTTGCGTCAGTCAGACTCTGCTAAGATTTTGGCCGCCCTCGAAGCCCATCCGGCTTTCAGGGCGGCTGCTACTGTATTGCTCTATCACTCGCTGCCCGATGAGGTGGACACACACCGCTTTGTGGAGAAGTGGAGCGCACAGAAGCGCGTGCTGCTGCCTCAGGTGGTAGGCGATGACCTCTGTCTGCGCCGTTATACCTCTGCCGCTGATATGGCAGTGGGTGCCTACGGCATCTTGGAACCTGTAGGAGAACTCTTTACCGACTATGACTCCATTTCGCTGGTTGTAGTGCCCGGTGTGGCATTCGATGCAGCAGGCAATCGTCTGGGGCGTGGCAAGGGGTACTATGACCGCCTGCTGCCCCGCCTTGCTGCGGCATACAAGATAGGCATCTGTTTCCCGTTCCAGCTGGTCGACCGTGTGCCGGCTGAACCGTTTGACATCCGTATGGACGAAATCATATCGCAATGAAGACAAATCATCCTCCGCTCTCTATCTGAAGATGATGTTGGTGATGACCTGTGCCCCTACGTGACGGTTCAGGTTGCGTACCAGCAGGTCGCGTCCCATCATCAGTTCTTGCCGTAGGGCTGCCGAACTCAGGTGGACATACAGCGTCTGGTTGCGGATGGAGAGTTCGCGGGTGTACGAGGCAATGGTAGGCCCCAGCACTTCGGGCCAGGCACGCAGGAGGCGTTGCTCGTTCAGAGGAGCTTCCAGGCTCTCTTGCCGCAGGTAGGTGCGTATCAGGTTGCCGATTGGTTCGGCATTGTTGCGTTTCATGCCTCCTCCTCCTTTTCCGAAATGTTGCTGTGCTCTACCTGGAACATACGGTAGTCGCCTCCTATCTTGTGCAGGATGCTGTCCAGATGCTCCCGGTTTGTGTCGGTGATGAAGATCTGTCCGAAGCCATCTCCGCCCACCAGCTTGATAATCTGCTCTACACGCGATGCGTCCAGCTTGTCGAAGATGTCGTCCAGCAGCAGCAGAGGTACCGTGCGTCCCGTCCGTTTCAGGAAGTCGAATTGGGCCAGTTTCAAGGCAACCAGATAGGTCTTGTTCTGTCCTTGCGACCCCTCGCGCTTGATGGGGAATCCGCCCAGCATCATGTTCAGGTCGTCCTTGTGGATGCCGTGCAGGGAGTAGCCCATTATCTGGTCGCGTACACGGCTGTTGCGAATCACCTCCAGCAGCGATGCGTTGCGTGCGTGCGAGTCATACGATAGCTCCACCTGCTCCTTGTCCTGCGATATGAACGAGTAGAACGACTGGAAGATGGGGATGAACTCCTGTACGAAGGCCTCACGCTTGCGGAATACCACCTCGCCCGTCTGTGCCATCATCTCTTCCCAGATGGTGAACAGCTCCTCGTCCACCGGCACTTCACTCTTCAGCAGGCTGTTGCGTTGCAGCAGGGCTTTGTTGTATCGTATCAGCGCATCCAGATACTCCTTGTCGTATTGCGAAATCACCACATCCATGAAGCGCCTCCGCTCCTCGCTGCCGCCGCTGATCAGTTCGTTGTCGGCGGGAGACACCATGACCAGTGGCAGGAAGCCGATGTGGTCCGATAGCCGGGGGTACTCCTTCTTGTTCCGTTTGAACTGTTTCTTCTGCCTCCGCTTCATGCCGCAGTAAATCTCTTCGGGTGTGCCGTCCTGCTCTTCGTAGAACCCCTGTATGACGAAGAAGTCTGCCTCGTGACGGATGTTCTGTGAGTCGATGGGGTTTCCTGCGCTTTTGCAGAAGGATAAAAAGTAGATGGCGTCCAGCAGATTGGTCTTCCCCATTCCGTTCTGTCCGAAGAAGCAGTTCAGCTTGGGCGAGAACGAAAGTTCTGCCTGTTCCAGGTTCTTATAATTGAGTATGGATATACGTTTCAATATCATAGAGAGGTCTGTTCTTTTACATTGGCAGCGCAAAAATAGGAAGAATTTCGTGGTTTTCTGATACAAAACAAAAAAAGATGCCGCGAAATTTCGTAGGTAGCCATAAAAAAGTTACTTTTGCGGGTCAAAATGGCTATTATACGAATAATAACAAAAAGAATATATAAAAATGGCAGAACAAAAAAAGACAAATGAAGCCTTGAACATGGAAGAAGCACTGACCCAGTCGGAAGCATTCCTCATCAAGAACAAAAAGACAATCATCGGTGGCCTGTTGGCTGTAATCATCGTGGTGGCCGGTGTAGTGATGTACAAGAATCTCTATGCAGAACCTCGTGAAGAGAAGGCACAGACCGCCCTGTTCAAAGGACAGGAGTATTTCGAGGCCGATGCCTATGCAGAGGCACTGAACGGTGACAGCCTTGGTTATGTAGGCTTCGCCAAGATTGCCGACCAATATAGCGGTACGAAGGCTGCCAATCTGGCAAAGGCCTATATGGGCATCTGCTACAAGAATCTGGGCAAGTATGAAGAGGCCGTAAAGGCGCTGGATGCTTTCAACGGCAACGACCAGATGGTTGCTCCCGCGCTGAAAGGTGCGGTAGGCAACTGCTATGCCGAGTTGGGCCAGCTGGACAAGGCTGCTTCCGCTCTGCTGAAGGCTGCCGACCAGGCTGACAACAATACGCTGAGCCCCATCTTCCTGGTGCAGGCCGGTGAGATTCTGGTTAAGCAGGGCAAGTTCGACGATGCCATCAAGGCCTACACAACGGTGAAGGAGAAGTATTTCCGCTCTTATCAGGCCATGGATATCGACAAGTACATTGAACAAGCTAAAATGATGAAAAAATAATATCCCTGACAGATAAGTTGTAAAGGCACGGATTACACGGAATGACCACACGGAATGATGCACATAAGCGACCCCGTGGATGTCGTGTAGCCCGTGCCTTTCTCTTTTCTTTTCCTTTCAAAACCTGAACATAACAGTATGGCAACAGCTTATCACAACCTGTCTGATTACGACTTCAACTCCGTGCCCAATGCAGAGGAGATGAAGTTCGGCATTGTAGTGTCCGAGTGGAACTACAACATTACCGGTGCCCTCCTGAAGGGGGCAGTTGATACCTTGAAGAAGCACGGTGCACGCGATGAGAACATCATGGTACGTACCGTCCCCGGCAGTTTTGAACTTACCTTTGGGGCCAACCAACTGATAGAATACAGCGAAGTCGATGCCGTCATCGCTTTGGGCTGCGTAGTCCGTGGCGATACGCCGCATTTCGACTACGTTTGTATGGGTGCCACGCAAGGTATCGCCCAGTTGAACGCAAGTGGCGATGTACCAGTGATTTACGGACTGATTACAACCAACACCATGGAGCAGGCCGAGGAGCGTGCGGGCGGAAAATTGGGCAACAAAGGAGACGAATGTGCAATTACTGCAATAAAAATGGTGGATTTCGCTTGGAGTTTCCAAAAATAGTCGTATCTTTGCACCGCAATTGAGAAACAAAGGTGGTCAACACCTGCGTGGACAATGGCAAGGGCAAATACCAGAGTGGCCAAATGGGGCAGACTGTAAATCTGCTGGCTTACGCCTTCGGTGGTTCGAATCCATCTTTGCCCACACAAGTTTGCGGAAGTAGCTCAGTTGATAGAGCATTAGCCTTCCAAGCTGAGGGTCGCGGGTTTGAGTCCCGTCTTCCGCTCTCAAGGGAATCAGATAGTTGTCGAAAGACTTCTGTCTGATTTTTCTTTTTGTCAGGATGCAGATTCCGCACGAAACTTACCGTTATGTTTGTAGGTACGTAAATAAGTACATATATTTGCATTACAAATAAGAGGATTTATGAGAACAGCCAATTACACAGATCTAAGAGCTAATCTAAAAGGTTATATTGACGCGGTTATTGACGATTGTGATACGGTGCTTATCAGTCGTGGTAATGGTACGGGAGTCGTAATGATTTCTTTAGAAGAATACAATTCCTTGAAGGAGACTGAGTATATCATGTCTTCCGAACAGACCATGAATGATATTCGTAAGGGAGAAGAAGATTTAAAGGCAGGCAGAGGGTTGGAAGTCAATTTAGATGAACTATGAAACCCTGAACCTCTCAAGTATGAACTGGCAGGTAAATGGTCAAGGCGAATCAATTCAGAGCATAGACTCATTTATTCTGTACATAATGACATGATAGCGATTTACATATTCTCCATGAAATATCACTATTCCAAGAAGTAACTATATTATCCCGTCTTATTCATTGTCACACTGGCATTATTTGAAAATCTTCCGGCGGTTGAGGGCTGCCCAATACTTCTGTGCGTTGCGCTGGTGTTCGGCCAGCGTAGCGGCAAAGTTGTGGGTGCCGGAGAAGTCCTCCTTGGCGCACATATACAGATAGCTGTGCTTGGCGTGGTTCAGTACGGCATCTATTCCCTCAATGGTAGGGATGCGGATGGGGCCGGGAGGCAGTCCCTGCCGGCGATAGGTGTTGTAGGGCGACTCCACCTCCAGGTGGGTATGGGTGATGCGGCGCAGCGTGAAGTCCTGTAGCGCGAACTTCACCGTCGGGTCTGCCTGCAGCGGCATACCGATGCGCAGTCTGTTCAGGTACAGGCCGGCCACCATCGGCTTTTCGGCGGCATTGTTGGTCTCCTCTTCTACGATAGAGGCCAGGGTGGCCACCTCGTTGGGGGTCAGTCCTATCGCTTGCGCCTTCTCCCGGCGTTCCTGTTTCCAGAACCTGTCATGCTCCTTTTGCAGACGCGCCAGCAGGTCGGCTGCACTGACATCCCAATATACCTGATACGTATTGGGGATGAAGAGGCAGGGCAGTGTTTCGAGGCTGTAGCCGTTTGTGGCAAGGAAGGTAGAGTCGAACAGCTGGGCAGCCACCTCCACGGAGTCAATCATCAGCTGCCGCTCGATGTTCCGTGCCATCCTCTCTACGGTGCGTACGCTCCCGATGGTCAGGTTCACCGGCTCCTGGTAGCCCCGATAGAGCCGGCTGAACACGTGGTAGGCATTCTCCCGGGGCAGGATGGCGTATCTGCCCGTATGGATGTGCTGCGGATAGTGGCGGTAGGCCGACAGCCACCGCAGACCTTCCATCCGCCGGGGTGATGCGTGGAGTGCGAGCTTGTGATAGACCGAGTCGGCCGTATCGTCACGGTCGATGTAGATGTATGCCTTGCGGGTGGGGTAGAACTGGGGTGCGAAGAGCAGGTAGTAGCCCACACCGGCTACCGACAAGCCGGCAATCAGCAGGAGGGCTGCCGTGCCGAGGATCAGTTGGGTTCTCTTTTTCATAATCGTATCGTTGCGGGGGAGGATGCAGTCCGGGTTGGAATGCTGCACTTCCGCGAGGTATGCATCCGCCTTCTTCGTTGCAAATATACATCATTTGCCTCTATCGCGGTAATGTTTCTTCCACTTTCGTTAAATTTCCGTTGGCATCGTACTGTGCCGCAGTCTGAGCTTGTGCCGTCATCGAGAGCAGGAGCATCAGGAGCAGGCTCATCCATAGGCGTCGGAAGTCCTGCGGTCCGTAGTTGAAAGTTAGGTTTGCTGCATTCATACGTTTGGTCATTGAAAGGGTGAATGAAATGGATGGGGTAGGGAAGCAGCCTTCCCGCTGCCCGTGGGTGGCGGGAAGGGCTGCTTGCAGGTAGGCAGGATCAGACCGCCATGGCCTTGACCCCGAGAACGCTGCCTATGGCAGCCGCTACGGTGACGATAATCTTCAGTATCGTCTTCCAGGTCTCTTTGTCAATCTTCATCTTGTTCAGTTTAAAAGTTAAAAGTAATGATTTGAGACGGGTACATAAGGTACCGTGTCACAGTTCGGTAGCCACGTCGAAGCAGGGGTACTGCTTCAGCCATTCGTTTGGATCTACGATGCCGTTGCCGTCTCTGTCGGGACTGAGGTCCCGGTGTCCGCAGATGCGGATGCGGTGTCCCAGGCGTTGCAGCAGCTGGTGTACCAGCAGACGCAGTGCGGTGCGCTGTTCGGGCGTGCGGGTGTCGGCCGGTTGTCCGGTCTCGTCCAGTCCGCCTTCGTAGGCGATGCCTATGGAGTACCGGTTGTGTCCCAGACAGTGTGCTCCGGCCTGTTCCAGCGGTCGGGTACGGTGTACGGTGCCGTCGCGCCGCACGTAGTAGTGGTATCCGATGCCGTGAAATCCGCGTCGGATGTGTTCGGCATGGAGTGCCTCCAGTGTGAAGGGCTGGTTGCACCGTGTTGTAGACAAAAAGTTATTTTGTATGTGTTATTACCTAATTATCCCATCCAATAAAAGACGTGATGAGATTGTCGTAGTCACCGTCTCTTCCTGTGCTGTCGCAGGAAAGCCGCTGGCGGAAAGAGAAGAGGCTGTGCCTTGGCGGGCACAGCCTCTTCTCCTATTTGATTTCGATTTCTTCCTTCATGTCAATCTCTTCCCCGTTCGGGTCGTAGAAGACATATTGCAGAAAGGCAAGTTTCTGGCTGGGAATGATCTTCAGGCCAAATCCGTACTTCATCTGCCATTTGCGTTTCAGCGAAACAATTCCCTGATTGATGTAAGCGGCGATGTACGGATGGACGTGCAACGAGAATTTCTTTATCTTCAGCTTGTTGGTAAGGTAGTCAATCTTGCTCTCCAGCGTATCGGTGAAGAGGATGGACGACTTGATGGTACCCTTGCCGAAGCAGGTGGGGCAGGTCTCTGTGGTGTCTACGTCCATGGCCGGACGTACACGCTGCCGGGTAATCTGCATCAGGCCGAACTTGCTCAGCGGCAAGATGTTGTGCCGGGCTCTGTCCTTCTGCATGTTGTGGCACATGCGCTCGTAGAGTTTCTGCCTGTTTTCGGCTTCGTTCATGTCGATGAAGTCCACCACGATGATGCCTCCCATATCCCTCAGCCGGAGCTGGCGTGCCAGTTCGTCGGCGGCACCGAGGTTGACTTCCAGGGCATTGGCTTCCTGCCCGTTGGCGTTCTTGGTGCGGTTGCCGCTGTTCACATCCACCACGTGGAGTGCTTCGGTGTGCTCGATGATGAGGTATGCGCCGCTCTTGTAAGAGACGGTCTTTCCGAACGATGACTTGATCTGTTTGGTGATGGCGAAGTTGTCGTAAATGGGGAGTTGTCCTTTGTAGAGCTTGACAATCTCCGCCCGTTCGGGTGCAATCAGTGTCACGTAGTCCTTGATTTCGTGGAAAACGGTTTCGTTGTTCACGTAGATGTTTTCGAAAGAGGGGTTGAACAGGTCGCGCAGCAGTCCCACGGCGCGGCTGGTCTCTTCGTAAATCAGGGTAGGGTACTTGGTGGCCTTCTGCACTTTGGTGATGGCGTCATCCCAGTGTTTCAGCAGCACTTTAAGCTCTCCGTCGAGCTCGGCTACCCGTTTACCTTCGGCTACGGTGCGGACGATGACGCCGAAGTTCTTCGGCTTGATGCTCATCAGCAGCTGCTTGAGGCGGGCGCGCTCTTCGCTCGATTTAATCTTTTGGGACACGGAAACCTTGTCGTTGAAGGGGATGAGCACGAGGTACCTGCCGGCAAATGACAGCTCGGAGGTGAGGCGCGGCCCCTTGGTGGAGATGGGTTCCTTGACTATCTGCACCACTACTTCTTGTCCTACCTTGAGTGTGGTGGCCACTGTGCCGTCTTTTTCAAGGTCGGGAAGTATGGTTGCTTTGGTGATGGGATTGAGTTTCTTCTTGTCGCTTAAAGTCTGCTTGACGTATTTCTCTAACGAGTTGAACTGAGGTCCTAAATCCTGGTAGTGAAGAAAAGCGACTTTCTCGTATCCGACGTCCACAAAGCAGGCATTCAGACCGGGCATCAGTTTCCTGACGCGGCCTAAATACATGTTGCCCACCGAGAAGGAGATGTTTCTCCCCTCGCTCTGCAGCTCTACCAGCTGTTTGTCCTCCAGCAGGGCGATAGAGACCTCTTTGGGCTGTACGTCAACTACAAGTTCGCTTGTCACAATACATCGTTTTTTAGTTCTGTTTCCGCTTCGTCCCTCTCGCTTGTGGCGGGAGGGGGCGGTCTTCCAAATAAATCGGTTACGTAAACAAAGAACAAACTCGCGAGACATTTTGCTTCACAAGTTTGTTCTTTATTTCGTCTTTCAGACTGAAAAGATTACTTCTTGCTCTTATGTCTGTTCTTTCTCAGTCTTTTTTTACGCTTGTGCGTAGACATTTTATGTCTTTTTTTCTTCTTTCCGCTTGGCATAGCTTCAAAATTTTATGGGTTAATACTATGGTTTGTTATTTCTTCACTGAGAGAGTGAATGTCTTTGCGGGCTTGAATGCCGGAATGTTATGTTCGGGGATGATGATGGTTGTGCTCTTGGAGATGTTACGGGCTGTCTTCTGCGCTCTCTTCTTCACTACAAAACTACCAAATCCGCGGAGATAAACATTTTCATCCTTAGTCAAAGATGATTTCACTGCTTCCATGAATGCTTCTACGGTTGTAAGAACAGTTGTCTTATCAATGCCGGTATTCTTAGCAATCTCGTTTACAATATCAGCTTTAGTCATTTTTCTTTAAAAAAAATATTATTACTATAGTTTTCCTAAATTTTTGGACTGCAAATATATAGCTTTTCCGCGTCTCTGAAAAATATATTTCGGAGATTTTTTTGAAAAAGTCTTTCTAAGGGCTTCTGTCTGCGTTAAAAAAGAGTTATTTTTGCGGCATGAACAGATTCAGCGAAACTTTGATTGAGTGGTACGGGGCGAACGGAAGGGACCTGCCGTGGCGGAAAACCAGCGATCCGTACCGGATTTGGATATCGGAAATCGTTTTACAGCAGACCCGTGTGGCGCAGGGAATGGACTATTTCAGGCGTTTCATGGAGCGCTTTCCCGACGTGACGGCACTGGCCGAAGCCCCTGAGGACGAGGTGATGCGCTGCTGGCAGGGACTGGGCTACTATTCGCGTGCCCGCAACCTGCACGAAGCGGCACGCAGTATGAACGGACGTTTTCCCGACACCTATCAGGGAGTGCGTGCCCTGAAGGGGGTGGGCGACTATACGGCGGCAGCCATCTGCTCGTTTGCCTACCAGATGCCCTATGCGGTGGTGGACGGCAATGCCTACAGGGTGCTGGCCCGCTACTGGGGCATCGATACGCCCATTGACTCGACCGAAGGCAAGAAGCTGTTTGCCCGACTGGCGCAGGAGCTGCTGGACCCGCGCCGGCCGGCGCTGCACAATCAGGCTATCATGGACTTCGGTGCGCTGCAGTGTACGCCGCAGTCGCCTGCCTGCCGGAAGTGTCCGCTTGCCGACAGCTGTCAGGCACTGGCCTCGGGACAGGTGGACCGCCTGCCTGTGAAGCGGCACAAGACGCAGGTGACCGAACGCTATTTCTACTATATATATGTACGTGCGGGGGCGTGTACCTATCTGCATAAGCGGCAGGGGGCGGACATCTGGCAGAATCTGTATGAGCTGCCGCTGCTGGAGAGC
>SAMEA3663248__coassemble_219_pt1 | contig 21246 bp, 15 predicted proteins | sample SAMEA3663248__metabat2_low_PE_023 | metagenome-assembled genome bin SAMEA3663248 (sample SAMEA3663248) | pig gut metagenome | biome: pig gut; feature: pig-associated habitat; material: faeces | place: China | collected 2013
GCAGAAAGTATGTTTCAATAACAGAAGAGATAGTTGGTACAACAAATTGGATACTACCCGTTGGCGGAATTAAGTTAGTGCGCACTTAATTCCGCCAACGGGTAATGGCACTTATTTATATGGATTCGCGCGTAACACACGCGCGTGCGCGAAAAGCTTTAATTTAGGGTTGGTAATTGTAGTTACTATGTTTGCATAGTGCTAAAGGCTTCGCTCGTCGGGACGGGTGGTCCCGCCCTGACGAGTAGGGTTGATTGCCAGCCATGTCGCGCTGACAATTATGACATCCCCGAACGCCATGTATACAGATTATAAAATATCCGGGCAAATAGACGACAGAAAACTGGCGGTCAGGAGAGAGCTACATTCAGTCGTATCATGAAACACATTCAGAATACGACTGAATGTTGGGCATCTTAACCATTTGGTTTACAATGAGTTACAAAAGCCGATTTTCGCATTCGAACTCACCTGACAGATTTCAATAATTATTTACAGAAATGTGTAAAAAAGCCCATTATTCGATGGTCTGAATTATCGAAATCGTAGTTTGACTCTTCTACTCGTTCATTATATCAGGTGAGATGTCAAGAAATCCTTTAAAGGTTGTAAAGCTACCGCATTCAAATTCCAATAATTAGTATTGTCAAATAGCCAATCTCCAGTTCCCAATTTTCTTCTCAATTTATTACTCAACTTTTGGGCATTCATATAGGTATGCAATTTACCTTTTAAATTAGGAGTATTGTATAATGGTTCTCCAGATTTGTCCTTTACACCTGAGACACATCTCTCATAATCCTCAAAACAATCAAAGAATACTTGATGCAAATCACGGCGAGCTGCAGATTCCATTAAAGTTTCAACATCTCCATCATCCTTGTTGTTTGGATAGATAAAATAAGGGACAGATAGTTTCAACGCCTGCATATTGCTATCTATTTCTGCTTTACGCTTTTCAAATCCATACCCCTTTGTAACGGTATCTGCATCTATCAAAATAAGCACTTGTTCTCCAACTTCTTGAGCTTGAGAAATCTGATTTTTGTTGGTTTCGTTGAAAAGGTTACCAATTCCTCCAATGCATGTAAAATCAACATCCTTTGTAGGAAAATGTAGATTTATGAGTGCTTTAAGGAAGTTGTATTCAGGCGTTGTCTTATCCTCTGCTTCTATGAAAATCTTAGTCATATTACCTTACTTCAATTTCTTGGTTAATAGAATAGTCTAGACTTTCTAACGAATAATGATATGCCTTTAATTCATCATCGTTAGTTTTCAATAATTTAAAGGTCGCAACAATATCACTATATGTACCAAGAGCAGCATCACGCAATCCTTTTATGGAATCGACATCATGAGTCGTTATAAACAATTGTGTATTGTTCCTGATGGCTGCATTTATAAGGACTTCCCACAAACTGCACATTACGGAGTAATGAAAACCATTACTAATCTCATCAATAAGTAAAGCGCCATCCTTACAATCATATACAGCGGTTAGGAGAGAAACAATCTTTCTTGCACCATCTCCCATCATATTAACAGGAATACGTTTCGCCAAACCTACATCAACAAGCATCTCCTTATCAGTAAAGATAAAGTCTCTTACACGAGGTTCTATTAATTTAAGACCTTCAACAATAAAGTGTTCATCTTTATTCTGAAGAATATTTTTAAGGCCTTGTATGGATGCACTGAAATCATACTTAGGACTTAGATATGTACATCTTAGTGATTCGACATATTGTTTCGATACAATGCGGGTTGCATCTGTTGAGTTTGCTGAATCAAAACGTAACTGTGACTCAAAATGTTTGTCATTGATTTTAAAATCAAATCTTAATCCATATTCACCCTCTTCTACATTTGAAAGGATATTTGTATCGTCAGCATTTAAAGATACACTGTTTTGTGTCTGTTCAAAGAGATTTATCTTCAAGTCACGTTTTTCCTCATTCTCCATTCGGATATGAATTGGGTGACTTGAATCTAAACTGTAAAATTCTAGTTTAAGGTCATTCAAACGAGCTTTGCTATAACCACGCATAAAGTTTACATGGATAGGTAGCAATGGATTTGACAACCCACTGGCTAAAAACAATGACTCCAACAACGAAGACTTTCCACAATTATTCTTTCCAAAGAAAAGATTAATCTGCTTAAAACCCTCTATAGAAGCATACTTTATACCTCTGAATCGCTCTATTTCGATTTTGTTAAACATTGTTTCTGCAGTTATTCGATTATAAATTACTATGCAAAGTTATGCAAAATATATAGTTTAAGATCGCTTTTTATATAGTTTTTTATAGGGCATAGGTAGTTTTTAATATTATCAGCTCAAGTTTCGATAGTTTCAGACCTGCGAAACTTGAATATGGCAATTTGTGTTACCCATTTGCTCTCGTCCCCTGTTCCTCACGTCTAAATTCAATACATTGATAGCGTCTGTGAGCCATCTGGAGGGGCAATTTGCTTCATTGGCAGACTGACAATACCAAGTTCCGCCAAGACTCTGCGCGTGACGTACGTAGGTATGCAGTCGCAGAGTCTGCCGATTATACGCGGCAAGGTGATGCGCATCGCGCTGAAGACCGATGCCGAGTTGCTGGACGAGGTGGTCGTTACGGCGATGGGTATCTCGCGTTCCGAGAAGACGCTGGGTTACTCGGCCACCACGGTGAAGAGCGACGAGATTATCAAGGCACGTACCACGAACGTGGCCGATGCCCTCTCCGGTAAGGTGGCCGGTGTACAGGTCAGCTCCACTTCGGGTGATCCGGGTGCCGTCAGCAATATTACTATCCGTGGTTTCGGCTCCATCAACGGTAGCAACCAGCCGCTCTATGTAGTAGACGGTGTGCCTTTGGCGACCAGCTACTTCTCCGGTCAGGGTAAGAATGTGGCCGCTGGTGGTGTCTCCAACATCGCCTCGGAAGATATCGAGAGCATGACCGTGCTGAAGGGTGCCGCCGCTACCGCTCTGTATGGTAGCCGTGCCGCCAACGGCGTGGTGGTCATTACGACCAAGAGTGGTAAGAAGGGTGACCATCGCAACTTCAACGTCAGCTACAGCGGTAGTGTGCAGTCTCGTTTGGTCTCCTATCTGCCTGAGTTTCAGAACGAGTTCGGTCATGGTTGGAACGGTATGCAGACCTATATCGAAAACGGTTCGTGGGGTCCTGCCCTTGACGGCTCCATGCAGGTGTATGGTCCTATCTGGAACCACCAACAGCTGATTCACGAATATTCGGCCAAGAAGGACAATGTGAAGGACTTCTTTGAACCGGGTCTCTCACAGAGCCATACCATTTCGCTGAACGGACTTTCTAACGACAACAAGATGTCGTACTACATCTCTTATTCGTATACGGGCGATGACGGTGTCATGCCGAGCGACCACGACAAGTACGAACGTAACACCATTGCTTTCCGCAGCTCGTACGATGCCACCAACTGGCTGAAGGTCTCCTCGTCGGTCAACTTCGCACGTACCAGCACCGATGCGGTAGGTACCTATCAGGGAACATCCGTTATCGACGGTCTGTATGAAATGCCGCGCGACGTTTCCATCGTCGATATGAAAGATACCAGCTCTCCCTTCAACCAGCCGGAGGCTTACTTCACTCCTTACGGCGTCACCAATCCCTATTGGTCGTTGGAGAACAACTACAACCACACTGCAGCCAAGCAGATTTACGGTAAGGTGCAGTTGGACATCAAGCCTATCAAGGATTTGACACTGACCTACCGTATGGGTTTCGACTATACGGACTACGACGTGAAGTGGGGTTATCCGCAGATTGAACTGGATGATGCGCTGATTGACGAGGACTATGGCTATGCTCCCTCCAACATGAACCAGGATGGTTATGTATATGCCAGCTATCGTCGCAGCTACGAGCTGAACCACGACTTCCTGGCCAACTATGCCCGCAAGTTCCTGAACGAGAAACTGGACTTGAATGTGAACGTGGGTGTGAACATGAACGAGCGGTATGCTACCAGCATGTCTGGTCAAACAGATGACCTGACTTTCCATACCGGCTTCTGGAATCTGAGCAACGGTGCCACGAAATCGACGCTCGCCGAGTCGCAGAGCAAGCGCCGTCTGGTAGGTCTCTTCGGTGACGTGACCATCGGTTGGGATGATATGGTCTACTTGGATTTGACTGCCCGTAACGACTGGTCGTCCACCCTGCCTATCGACAACAACAGCTTCTTCTATCCCGGTGCTACACTGAGCTGGATTTTCACGAAGCTGATTCCTGAAAACAATGTATTGAGTTTCGGTAAACTGCGCTTGGCATACGGTAAGACCGGTAACGATGCCAGTCCGTACCTGACAGGCGTTACCTACGGTCAGGCCTACGCCAGCGGTTACTATACGACGACTACCGAGTTCCCGATGAACGGTACCAATGCCTTCATGGCCTCTGCCACCAAGGGTAGCTCTACGCTGAAGCCGGAGATGACCTCCGAGTTCGAGGCCGGTGTGAACATGCAGTTCTTCAAGGGACGCTTCGGATTTGACGTGTCTTACTACAACCGTACTACCAGCGACCAAATCTTCACGCTGCCGGTTGACCCCTCTACAGGTTTCTACTACATGGTGACCAACTTCGGTAAGGTTCGCAACCAGGGTGTAGAATTGGTAGTGAACACCGTTCCCGTGCAGACCAAGGACTTCCGTTGGGAACTGGACTTCAACTTTGCCAAGAACAACAACGAGGTGCTTTCGTTGCCCGAAAGTCTGGAAGGTGGTAAGGTCTCCATCTACAACTTCTCGGCAGGTAACGATGCCGTCTATATGTATGCCGAAGAGGGCAAGCCTCTGGGTCAGTTCTACACCTATCTGCCGCAATACACAGCCGACGGACGGCCTATCGTTGATGCCAACGGACAACCTGTGCTGGGCACAGCCGTAGAAGATACCGGCAAGAACATGAACAACGACTGGACGGGTGGTGTGACGACTGCATTGACATACAAAGGCTTCTCGCTGAGTGCCGCACTCGATATCCGCAAGGGTGGCTACATGTTCTCGCGTACGAAGAACTTGATGCAGTTCACCGGTAACGGTGCCGTGACTACCTACAACAGCCGTCGCCCTTTCATCATCCCCAATTCGGTAGTGTCTGATGGCAACGGTGGCTACGTAGAGAATACCACTCCGCTCTATCTGACTAATAGTAGCTATCAGAAGTATTTCAATGATTACGGTTACGGTGACGGCGGTGAGGCTTATCTGCTGGATCGCTCGTTCGTGAAGCTGCGCAACATCAGCTTGACTTGGAATGTACCGCAGAAATGGGTGAAGGCCATGTCGCTGAGCGGACTCTCTGTAACAGCCTTCTGCAACAACGTGTTTACCTGGACGGCTTCGGACAACCGCTATGTGGATCCTGAATCGACCACAGTTTCTCAGGCCTCTTACGGTGACTTGGCTACCCAGTTCGGTGAACTCTACACCAATCCCTCTTGTCGAATCTTCGGTTGCAACCTGAGTGTCAAATTCTAAAGAAAGGAACAGAAATGAAAAAGATTTTACTTATATCAGCCCTCGCATTAGGGGTAGGATTTGCCTCTTGCGACAGTTATCTGGACATCAACGAATCGCCGAACTCACCTTCGGCAGAGAATATCGAGACCGGTATGTTGATGCCAGCTATCGAGATGAACATTGCCTCAAGCTACGGTGACTTCCTGCGCATCACAGGCGGTTACTTCTCGCAGATTTATTCTCACTACTTCGGTACCAGTAACTACCTCGACTATTCACGCTTCGAGATGTCGGCTACCCGCAGCAGCGGTACCTATACACAGTTCATGCAGCGTGCGTTGTACAACCTGAAGACCGTGATGGAGATGTCTGCCGAGGACGAACAGTGGGGCACTTATCTGGCTGCCACCATCTACCGCGCCTTCTCCTATCAGGCACTCATCGACTGCTATGGTGAGATTCCTTATACCGAAGCCTTGGATCCCGATAATCTGGCTCCGCACTACGATGACGGTCAGGTAGTATATGAAGGTGTGCTGGCTGAGCTGGACGAAGCCTTGTCACACGCCTCGTCTTCCAGCACAGTATGTACCAATTTCCTCTATCCCGGCAAGACGGCTGCCAGCTGGATTCAGTTTGCCAATGCGCTGAAGCTGCGTATGCTGATGCGTATGGCCGATGTGAAGGATGTGACTTCAGCCGTAGGTGCACTGATAGCCGAGAACAACTTCCCGACCTCGGATGTGAAGTTTGCCAACTGCTGGGCCGACGAGGCCAGCCACAGAAGTCCGCTCTTTGCCGAGGACTTTGCGCCCGGTATGCAGAAGAACCTGGTAGCCAACCAGGCCATCATCGGTACCATGCAGGTGCTGGACAGCGATGGCAACATCGAATATCAGGATCCCCGTCTGGCTGCCTTCTTTGAGACCAACGAAAGCGGTGAATACTTCGGTGGAATCTCCGGTACCAACTTCAGTACCTCCGGCAGCATCAAGGCCGGCAAGCTCTGTCGTCCGGTAGCCAGCTACGATATGCCGGTCTATCTGATTACGGTGGCTGAGGTGGAATACCTGAAGGCTGAGTACTATGCCCGTACAAACGATGCGGCGAAAGCTGCCGAATGCTATGCCGCTGCGGCAGAAGCCTCCTTCAACTCGGCCGGTGTAAGCGGTGCCGACGGTTTCCTGGCTGTCTATCCGTATGACAACAGCAACTGGAAGAAGAGCATCGGTGTGGCCAAGTGGATTGCACTGGCTGGTACCAACCCGTTCGAGGCCTATTGCGAGGTGCGTCGTCTGAACTATCCTGCCTTCGGCACGGCTACCGGCGATCAGTTCTACAGCGATGCCAACGATACCTACGACGTATCTGCCTACGTGCCCGGTACGCTCTATACACCAATCATGTGTTTCGCTCAGGTAGGTGCCGGCAAGCTGTTGGAGCGTTATCCCTATCCGGAGAGCTCAACGTCACGCAACAGCAATGCGCCGTCGTTCCCCGGCTATACCACACCGATATTCTGGGGCAAGTAATTCCATTCGTTTAACGATTTAACAAGAATAGAACAATGAAAAGCAAATTATTATATTTCGTGCTCTCTCTGTTGGCCGTCACTGCTTTTTGGAGTTGCGACGACGACAGTACGGCAGGCATGACGCGCATCACCTATTACCCTGAACTGACGCTGGAGGGTGCTACGACTGTTTTTGTGGACAAAGGTTCCGCCTATGTAGAACCCGGCTATACGGCCTTGCTGAATGGCGAGGACGTGACCGACCAGGTGCAGGTATCTTCGAATGTCAACACTTCCAAATCGGGTGTATATTCAGTCAGCTATTCCATCGTCAACGAAGACGGATTTGCCAGCAACGCCTCGCGCAAGGTGATTGTGCTGGATGCCAACGATGCTGTGGAAGGTGCCTACTATGTGGATCCGACCAGCTATCGCTTCTACAACGGTGCAGCTGTGGCATACGGACGTAGCTTCATGATTCTGGTCATCAACCGTGGTGACGGAACCTATTCGGTGGACGACCTGTTGGGCGGATGGTATTGCCAGCGTGCCGGTTACGGAACCGACTATGCCATGCAGGGTGTGGTAGTGTTCGAGGCCGACGGTACCATCACGATGCTCGACAGCTATCTACCCGGATGGGGTGACTCGGCTACCAGTCTGACCGAAAGCAGCTGGGATGCGGCTACAGGTACTATATCCTACAATCTGGAGTACACCGACTATCCGTTTAATTTCTATGTAACTATGTATAAGAACTGATTGATATGAAGAAACTGATTTATTTTGCATATATGCTGGTGGGTCTCTGGATGATGACCTCCTGCGAGAAAGATGAAATCGGTGCCACCGCCACCGAGTCGATGGCGGGTGAGTGGTATGTTACGGCCGATGCCGTAGACGAGAGCGGCAACCTGGTGTTCGAGGACGTGTTCGGTTTAGGTCACTTCCTGTTGAATACCTACAATACGGCAGCCAATGTGCCTACGGAGATGTGGGTGAACGATAATGGTAACTTCTGGGAATTCAGCCTGAAGGTGAACGTTGACATCAATGCGATGACCTTCCAGAGCAGCGGAGCTGTGCCCAACCAGTCGTACGAAGATTGCGACGTGACGCTGGAAGGCGGTAAGATTCTGCCGGGTGCAGCCACAACGCCTCATGGCACGCCGGCTGACAGCATCGTATTCTACGTATCCTTCAGCGACGATTCTTCTCCTGCTGATTATGGATACGCCAAGTACAAGGTTTCAGGCTACCGCTATACCGGCCTGACATCGGATGATTGATAACTCTCTTCTTAAGGTTTAACTTCAGAACTGGTGAATATCTGAAGTAAACGTATATAGGTTACGGGGAGACTTCGTGAGAAGTCTCCCCGTCTTGATATTGTAGGGGCGCACGATGTTGCGCCCCTACTGGTAACTGTTAATAGATTATAATTAGTTGAGTGTACGTTTACTCTCCAGCGTATATATCAAAAAAACAAAATAATCAGTTGACAGTATACATTATGAAACGATTTGTGTTATGGGCAAGTGTTGGACTCAGCCTGCTTGCCGCGTGTGCTCCCTCCAAGGGAGAGTTTGATGCAGAGAATGCTCTGAAGTATTGTGACCGGCAGGTACACCGTACCTTGTCTGAACTGAGGACAGCCGAAGGGGTGCTCGACTATACCCTGATGCCGCGCAACATCATGGATAGCCTGAATGTGTGGCATTGCCGCAAGGTGGACAAGACGGAGTGGTGCAGCGGATTTTGGCCGGGCATCCTGTGGTACGACTATGAGTTTACGGGCGATGCCAAGCTGAAGGAAGAGGCGGCGAAGTACACCGAGTCGCTGGAGTTCCTGTCGCACATGCCCGCTTACGACCACGATTTGGGTTTCCTGGTGTTCTGCAGCTATGGAAACGCCTATCGGCTGACACACGAGGAGAAGTACAAGCAGGTGATTCTGGACACGGCCGATTCGCTGGCTACACTCTTCAATCCGCGTGTAGGCACCATCCTCTCCTGGCCGAGAGAGGTACCGACCTTTGGTGGACACAACACCATCATGGACAACCTCATCAATCTGGAGATGCTCTTTTGGGCAGCCAAGAACGGCAACAAACCTTATCTGAAGGAAATCGCCGTGTCACATGCCGACAAGACGATGGCGAACCAGTTCCGTCCGGACCATACATCGTATCATGTGGTGGTGTATGACACGCTGACGGGCGACTTTGTACGCGGATGCACGCACCAAGGCTATGCCAACGAGTCGATGTGGGCACGCGGACAGGCGTGGGGTGTCTATGGCTATACCGTGGCCTATCGGGAGACCGGCGACCACCGTTATCTCGACTTCGTGCAGCAGGTAGCTGATGCCTTCTTGAAGGACTTGCCCGAGGACGGAGTACCTTACTGGGACTACAACGATCCGCGCATACCGAATGCCCCTCGTGATGCTTCGGCGGCAGCTGTCGTGGCCTCCGCACTGCTGGAACTCTCTACCTATCTGCCCGGAGAGAAGGGTGAAGGTTATCGGAAGGAGGCGGTACGGATGCTGGCTTCGCTCTCTTCGGATGCCTATGCGTGCGGCAATCGTAAGCCGGCCTTCCTGATGCACTCCACCGGACACCATCCTGCCGGTTCTGAGATTGATGCTTCCATCATCTATGCCGACTACTACTACATTGAAGCATTGCTGCGCCTGAAACGGCTGAATGAGGGCAGGAACGTGCTGGAATGAGCGTCAACGTTTCCTCCAGATTTGATTTACTTTGCGCCGGATGGCCACTACGTTGAGTAGCGACACGAACAGGCACAACACGATTCCCGCAACGAGGGTGAGCAGGATAGAACTGCTCTCCAGTTGCGGGAATAGTTGTTTGAGGCTTCCCTGGTAACTGCCACGTACCCAAACGACACCGCATAGAGAGAGCAACAACACACAGCTGTTCAGTCCTAACGTCAGCAACCAGTAGGGCAGGGCCACCTGACGGGGACTGTATCCCGTCAACAGCAGGTTCTCTAACTTCACACTGTTTTTCTGCAGGAGCAGGAAGATGCTGAGCATCAGGATGTAGAACGAAAGCAGGCTGATGAAGAGTCCCACGCCGATGACAATGCCGATGAGGAGGCGCAGGAAGTAGGTGGTCTTTCCGGCATCCAGGTTGTTGCCTTCGGTTTCGTAGCTGTGTGAGGTGTAGTAGTCGTGGATGGCCGTATCGGTAGGGTTCTTCACCTCGACAATCAGGCGTGAGGGACGTGCCGTCTGGCCGGGTGCATAGGTGGCATTGGCCCATTCGATGAACGACAAAGGTACCAGAATGGTGTTCAGGCGGTTGGAAAATCCGACGATGTGTCCCTTGAATTCATCTGCCTGCCCGTTGCCTCGTATCCGTATATTCATCTGTATCAGGCTCATTACCCCTTCCGACAGCTTGGGAAGGCCGCGACTTTGGGCGAACCCGAAGTTGTAGAGATTGAGGTAGTTGCGGGGGATGATAATGGGAATGGTGTGGCTTGACTCATCGAAGGCCCACTTCTGTAGGCTGACATCGACAAACTCGTCGGGGACGGCTTCAAAAAACATCTCTGTGGAGAACTGGATACCGGCCTGCTGCATCCCCATGCCGGCCGATACCTTAAAAAGTGAAGGTGTAAAGGACCCCACGTGGCGGGTGAATCCTTGTGCCTTCAGGTCATCTACCTCCGCCTCTGTAAAGGTGTTGCTCTTGCCGGTAAGGCCTCCCAACGCGCTGATTTTCTTGGTGGTGATGATATACTCTTTCTTCAAGAAGCTGTCGCCTTCGGTAAAGAGAGGAATGACATCGCGATAGAACTGGATGCTCAGCAGTACAATGGTCATTCCGAATAGGTTGGCAAGGAAGAATCCTCCCAGCTGCCCAACACTGATGTGTTGACGTAATAGTTTCCAGACAAGTCTGTTCATACTCCTAAATCTATTATACTTGTAACTTGTACTCGTAACTCGTAGCTTGTAGCTCGTTGCTAATCACAGATTCCACACCCGGTCGTAGTGCATCGGCAGATGCTTCCCGATGGAGGTGACGATGATGCCCGCACCTTGACTATCGGCCTCTTCGGTAAGCAGTTGCGCCATGATGGCTGCATTCTCATCGTCCAGATGGCTGATAGGTTCGTCCAGCAGAATGAAGTCGAAAGGTTGGCAAAGGCTGCGGATAAACGCCACCCGCTGCTGCTGTCCGAAGGATAGTTTGCCGGCTTTCTCGTCTTTCTTGTCCGCAATGCCCAGCCTCTCCAGAAGTGTCAGAATCTCCTTTTTCTTTTTCCAGCCTGTCAACTGGTTCTTCAACCGGATATTCTCCAAGGCAGTCAGTTCGGGGAAGATGCGCAGTTCCTGAAACAGGATGCTGAGGGAACGGCGTCGAACTTCTACCCATTCGTCGGTGGAGAATCCCCGAATGTTCTTCTCATCAAAGCAGATGATGCCTTGATAGTCTTGTCTGTAGCCGTACAGATAACTGCAGAACGAGGACTTGCCGGTGCCGGAAGCCGCTTCCAGCAGGTAGTGTTCTCCCTTCCGGAGAGTGAGGTCTTGATGCCATACCTCAGAGACAACGATGTTGCGATCGGAGAACACTTGGGGAAGCGTATGCTGTAGATGAATGCTGTTCATGCTTAGAAACCTATCATTTGTTTTCCGAAGTCAACCAGTTGCTTCAGTGCATTCTGATTCTTCTGCGTGAGTACTACGGTGAAGTTGGTCCGACGACTGTCGCCACGTAGGTTCATGCTTTCCACTTGGGATATCAGTTGGTAAAAAGCTTTTATCTCGGGCTCGTCGGGAGCAAACTCCATCAGTACGTGCAGGTTGGTCACTGTCAGCAGTTCGTCTCGGGTCAGTTCGATGTTGAAGGGAATCCCTTGCATCATCCGCAGGAAGGCCTGTTGCAGTTCGCGTGCATTCTGCGGGTGGAAGGGCTGGTTGCTTTCGCCCGTTGTCCCTTCAAATCCTGCCTGCTGGATGCTTGCATAGATGCGTCCTTGCTCGAACAACAGATAGCCTATCAGTTGGGTGCCGTGAGGCCAGTTCAAGATGCCGCGCAGGTCGAAAGGCAGGGAGTCGGGAGTCAGCAGCAGACGAACATCCCCCTTCTGTTGCGTCAGGGCTTGATAGTGTGGATGGGCCGTCAGGCTCTGTTCGGCCTTTTGTTTCATCAGTGCTGCGATGGCTGGCGATAGTTTCTCGACTTCTGCCTGACTGCCGGCATAGAGGACTAACAGTGTTCCGTCATTGAAGGAGAGGCGGATGCCTGCCTCTGGAATGTCAGTTGTCTGATAGCCGTTTGCCTTGGCGGGCGGTGTGCAGAGTCCCTCTTTCCCTAAGTTGCGCAGGGTGGATTCCAGCTTCTTCAAGTCGATTACCTTGAGGGCCAGGGCCGGTTTGTGCAGGGTAGGGGACTGGAAGAGGTAGACCGGTGCATTCCAGTCGATACCGCTTTCGGTCGGCTCTTTCAACAGAGCCTCCAGTTGCGAGGCCAGTGCAGGCGACGCTCCTTCAGTGAGTAAGGTCATCAGTTTCTGTGCCGTCTCACTGTTCTCATTACCGCTTAGGCCGGCTTTGTTGACCAGCTCGTTCAGTTGCATCATGGCCACTTCGGTAACATTGGAGGGTATCACGTGCAAATAATTTGTCTTTTCACGCTGGCTGCTGCAAGCTGCCAGGACGATCAGCAGCGAGAGTGTCAGAAGAAAACGGCAGCTGTAGTGCAGAGTGGTAGATACGTTCATGAGTGTATGCAAATAAGTTAGAGTTAAGTTAGCGTTGATTGGCAAGGTTCATCAGATGGCAGGCTACCAAGGCTGCCGTCTCTGTGCGTAGGCGGGAGGGACCCAGACTGATGGGTTGAAATCCCTGTGCCACGGCCTGTTGCACCTCTTCTTCGCTGAAGTCCCCTTCCGGTCCGATGAGAACCAGTGCGTCCTCTCCCCGTCGGAGTACCTCTTTGAGTAGCGGCTTCTCCCCTTCGTGACAGTGGGCGATGAATTTCTGTCCTTTGAATGGTTGCGCAATGAAGCGATTGAAGTCGGTCATCTCGTTCAGTCGGGGCAAGCGGGCCTTGAGCGATTGCTTGATGGCCGATACCAGGATTTTGGAGATGCGTTCCGTCTTGATGACCTTCCGTTCGGAGAAGCGGCAGTTCAGGAAAGTCAGTTCGTCCATGCCTATTTCGGTAGCTTTCTCGGCAAACCACTCCGTGCGGTCCATGTTCTTGGTAGGAGCCATGGCAATGTGCAGGTGGCCCGACCAGAGCGGTGCCTGTGGGAGGGTCTCTATGATGCGTACCAGGCATCGCTTGTTTGTTGCGGTTGTTAGTTCGGCACGGTAAAAATTGCCTTGGCCGTCAGCCAGTGTCACCTCGTCGCCGGCCTGCAACCGCAGGACGCGGACTGCATGTGCCGCCTCCTCTTCGGGCAGCTCGGGCCGGGTTTGTATCTCGGGGGTATAGAAAACGTGCATTACTGGTTCTTTTGTAATTGTTCAGGCGAATGCTTGTAGCGGAATACTGCACCGAAGAGCAAACCAATGACCAGAGCGTAGGCTGCAAAAATCAGCCAGATGGGTGTCCAGTCGCGGCTGACCAGTCCGCCTCCCTCGGCATAGACCGAAAAGGCATCGACCACGGCACCACTGGCATAGCCTCCGATGATGGCACCCAGTCCGTTGGTCATCATGAAGAAGAGGCCTTGTGCACTGGCGCGTATGCTGGAGTTGGCCTCCATCTCGGTAAACAGCGAGCCAGAGACGTTGAAGAAGTCGAACGCCATGCCATACACAATCATGGAGAGGATGAGCATCCAGAGTCCGTTACCGGGGTCGCCCCATCCGAACAGGGCAAAACGGAATACCCAGGCAAACATACTGATGAGCATGACCCGCTTGATGCCGAAGTGCTTCAGGAAGAAGGGAATGGCCAGAATAAACAGTGTCTCGCTCATCTGCGAGATGGAGAGCAGGATGACCGAGTGCTTTACTCCGAAGGAGTCGGCAAACTCGGGTATGGAGGCAAACGAACTCAGGAAGAGGTCGCCATAGGTGTTTGTAATCTGCAGGGCGGCACCTAACAGCATAGAGAAGAGGAAGAATATAGCCATCTTCTTCCGTTTGAACAGCACTAATGCATCCAACCCGAAGGCGGAGAGCAGACTCTTCTTCTCGCTGCGGGCAGGGATGCAGGCCGGTAACGAAAAGGCGTAGAGCCCCAGCAGACATGCGGCCGTCGCTGACACTTTCAGTTGGGTGGCATCGGCCTTGAAGCCTGTCAGGTCAACGGCCCACATGGCACAGATGAACCCTACGGTGCCCCATACGCGGATGGGGGGAAAGTCCTTCACCAAATCCAGCTTGTAACGTTCCAATGCGTTGTATGATACGGTGTTGGCCAGAGACAGCGTAGGCATGTATACCAGCATGTTGAGCAGCATGGCCCGATACATCTGGTCGTAGCTAGTGGCTGTGGAGGCATAAATCAGTGCTGCGGCACCAATCAGGTGGAGTACGCCGTAGAGTCGTTCGGCATTGACCCATTTGTCGGCAACGATACCGGTCAGACCCGGCATGATGAGTGAGGCGATGCCCATGGTAGCAAAGATGGCACCGATTTGTCCACCTTCAAAATGCAGGGTACCACCCATGTAGCCCCCTAACGAAATAAGCCATGCGCCCCATACAAAGAATTGTAGGAACTGCATGGCCGTGAGTCTAAACTTGATGCTCATAGTCGGAATGTATGTGTTTATTTCTCTAACAAATCTTTCAGGAAGGTATCCAGCTCCTCGTCCAGTCCCTTCAGCAATCCGTCGTTGACCATCAGGGTGTCATCGTCCATCAGCAGGAGGTCGGCTATGGTCTCCTTCTCTTCATCCACCAGAACGAAAGAGTAGGGCTTCATGATGTTGAGCTTGTCGAAGGCACCGACATTCTTCAGCTTGTTGAGCAGGGAGATCAGGTCTTGTTCAAGGCTCTCATAGAAGTCGTCACCTTCGTAGGCTGTCCACTCTTCAATGTAGGCATGAGCCAACTTTTCATCCTCATCGTTGAAGATGGTAAAGTCACCCGATGCCTGCTTGGGTTGCAGATGGATGTCGGTAACGATGGTTTGTTCGCCTCCGCAGTTGTATCTGCCGATGGCCTTTTTCACACTCTCCTCCAGGAGGGCTAATGACGTTTGGCTGAGTTTCATACTGTTCTTTTTTTCTTTGCAAGTTCAAAGGTAGAGAAAAAAATTAAAACACGGCTATGAATGGCTGAAAATTATTCGTTGAAACGTTGCATTTGCATATCCAGCCGGCTCAGACCCTCTTCCCGTTTCTTCAATTCCTCCTTATAGAGTGTGAATAGCAGGTAGTAAGAGCGTCGGCCCTCCTTCATGGCCTCTTCCAGTTCCTGTTGAGGTGTCTTCCCAACCGGGAGAGCCAGCTGTTCTGCCCGTGTGACCCACTCCTTGGCGGTGGAGATGCTGTCGCGCATCTCGTAGCTCAAGGCCAGGTTGTAAGCTGCATACATCTGCTGCTTCCCCTTCTTCGTGTCGTACACCTGTTTCCACAGCTTTCCGGCTTCTTCCCAGTCTCCTTCTTTGGCATAGACTGCCGCATCGCGCATGTTGACGGAACCTCCGGTAAAGAGGTATCGCTCGGCATGTTGCCAATAGGGCAGCATCTGTCTGACAGGTACGCTACCGGCAAAATCGGAGGCTTCCTGTAGCATATCCTTCTCGCTGATGAGACGGGCGTGTGCCTGCGCTTCGGTCTGTCCGGCCTCCTCCCAATAGATGCTGTCGTTGCCTATCAGGGTGACCATTGCTCCCCGACGGTTGGGCAGGTAGACTCTGACGGTAGGGAATACTTTTACATCGACGGTACCCAGGTAGAGACCCCATTCCGGCCTCAGGCTGGTTTTCCATATCGCATTCACTTGGATGTTCTCCAATGAAACCAGGAAGTCTACATCCAACGCTTCTGTCAGCTCATTGACCTGCTCGGTAGAGAGGATGGCTTCGGACGGTGTCTCAGCGGCTTTCTCCCGCAGGGCTGAGTCGCAGATGACCACTTCGTCAAAGTATTCTGCATCGGCCAGTGCATCGGCCAGTGCTTCGGCTGTACGCTTCCCGTCACCTTCATAGTAGTGTACAATCCGTTCCGGCAGGTTGTCTCCTTGCGGTTCCTTCTTGGTTCCCAGATTCTGGTTGTTGTACTCAACAGGCATGTTGTTGACTACGGCCACACGTCTCAGGCTATTGGGAAAGCTGACATCGGCCGGAATCATGTAATCGATGGTGAGCTGTTCTACATTTTGACAGGCGGATAGAAGCAACAGGCTACAGAGGAAAATGGAATATTTAGACATGGGACATGGAGATATAAAATGGAGATGTATCAGGCAGGAACAGAACGGTTTTGTTCCTGCTGATACATCTCCACAAAGTTTATTATACGTTTCTGCCGTGGCAGTTCTTGTACTTCTTGCCACTACCGCATGGGCAAGGATCGTTTCTACCTACGGTCTTCTGCACGCGGATGGGTTCTCTGCGTGGCTGTTCGCGCGTGTCATGTGCGGCAGCTGCCTGCTGGTTCGGGTCGTTCAGGTCCGCTTTCTGCTCATGATAACGGCTCATGTCCTGACGGCGTTCAGGTGCCGCCTGACGTACCTCAACGCGACGTTGAGGTTGCTGCGGTGCTTGCGGCTGCTGGGGAGCCGACGACTGCGGGGCTTCGGCTGGTGCCTCTTGTACCGGTATCTGGCCACGCATCAGGATGGACACCGTCTGGTTGTTTATCTTGTCTACCATCGCATCAAACAGGTTGACCGATTCCAGTTTGTAGATAAGCAACGGGTCTTTCTGCTCGTAGCTGGCATTCTGTACGGAGTGCTTTAGTTCATCCAGTTCGCGCAGATTCTCTTTCCATGCCTCGTCGATGACGTGCAGCAGAATGCTCTTTTCAAAGCTCTTGACCACCTCTTTGCATTCCGTCTCGTAGGCTTTTTTCAGGCTGCAAGAGATGTTGTACATGCGCTTGCCGTCGGTAATGGGAATCAGGATGTTCTCATACATGTGGCCCTGCAGTTCGTAAACCTGCTTGATGACGGGGTAGGCAATCTGTGCCATGCGTTCCGTTTTGCGCTTGAACTGCTCCATGGCTGCATCGAACGTACGGTCGGCCAGTGTCTCCTTCTTCTCGTTGCGGAATTCGTCTTCGTTGAACGGTACCTCCATGGCCAGTGTCTGCAGGATATCCATCTTGCAGTTCTCGTAGTCGGGAGCCTCTATGGCGTTGACGCAACGGTCCCATATCATATTCACGATATCCATACCGATGCGCTCACCCATCAGTGCGTGGCGGCGCTTGGTGTAGACTACGGTACGCTGCTTGTTCATCACGTCGTCGTATTCCAACAGACGTTTACGGATACCGAAGTTGTTCTCCTCCACCTTCTTCTGTGCCCGTTCGATGGACTTGGATATCATGCTGTGTTCAATCATCTCACCCTCCTTGAAGCCCAGCTTGTCCATGACGCTGGCAATGCGGTCGGACGAGAAGAGTCGCATCAGGTCATCTTCCAGCGAGACGAAGAAGACGGATGAACCCGGGTCACCTTGACGGCCGGCACGTCCGCGCAACTGGCGGTCTACACGACGGCTTTCGTGACGTTCGGTACCGATGATGGCCAGACCGCCGGCAGCCTTCACTTCGGGGCTCAGCTTGATGTCGGTACCACGTCCGGCCATATTGGTGGCAATGGTTACTGTACTGCTCTGTCCGGCCAGTGCCACAATGTCGGCCTCCTTTTGGTGCAGCTTGGCATTCAGTACGTTATGCGGAATCTTACGCATGTTCAGCATCTTGCTCAGCATTTCGGAGATTTCTACCGAGGTGGTACCCACCAGTACAGGCCTTCCGGCTTGTACCATGGCCTCAATCTCTTCGATGACAGCTTTGTACTTCTCGCGCTTGGTCTTGTAGACGCGGTCGTTCATATCTTTTCGGGCAATGGGACGGTTGGTAGGGATAACTACCACATCCAGCTTGTAGATGTCCCAGAACTCGCCGGCTTCCGTCTCGGCTGTACCCGTCATACCCGACAGCTTGTGGTACATACGGAAGTAGTTCTGCAAGGTGATGGTGGCAAAGGTCTGCGTGGCAGCTTCAACCTTCACGCCTTCCTTGGCTTCGATGGCTTGATGCAGACCGTCGCTGTAGCGTCGTCCTTCCATGATACGTCCCGTCTGCTCGTCCACAATCTTCACCTGTCCGTCGATGACGACGTATTCGTCATCCTTCTCAAACATGGTATAGGCTTTCAGCAGCTGGTTGATGGTATGTACACGTTCGCTCTTGATGGCGTAATTGGTCAGCAGGGCATCCTTCTTCTCCAACCGTTGCTCGTCGGTGAGGTCCTTCTCGTTCTCCAGTTCCGAGAGTTGGGCTGCGATGTCAGGCAATACGAAGAAAGTGGGGTCTGATGAATTACCGCTGATCAGGTCTACACCCTTGTCGGTCAGGTCTACACTGTTCAGCTTCTCGTCGATGACGAAGTAGAGCGGATCGGTTACCTCGTGCATGCGTTTGTTGTTCTGCTCCATGTAGATTTCTTCGGTCTTCAGCATACCGGCCTTGATGCCTTGTTCGCTCAGGAACTTGATGAGGGCTTTGTTCTTGGGCAGACATTTGTGGCTGCGGTAGAGTGCCAGGAAGCCCTCTTCCACCTCTTTCTTGTCGTCCGAAGCAATCAGTCGTTTGGCATCTGCCAGGTATTGGGTGGCCAGACGTTTCTGTGCTTCTACCAACCGTTCTACCAAGGGACGCAATTGCTCGAACAGCTGGTCGTCGCCCTTGGGAACGGGACCTGAAATAATCAGCGGTGTACGGGCATCGTCGATGAGCACCGAGTCGACCTCGTCCACAATCGCATAGTTGTGCTGACGTTGTACCAGATCCTTGGGACTGATGGCCATGTTGTCACGCAGGTAGTCAAAGCCGAACTCATTGTTGGTACCGAAGGTGATGTCGGCCAGATAGGCCTTGCGACGTGCATCGCTGTTGGGCTGGTGCTTGTCGATGCAGTCCACACTCAGTCCGTGGAACATATAGAGCGGGCCCATCCACTCGGAGTCACGTTTGGAAAGGTAGTCGTTCACGGTCACCACATGTACACCGTTGCCTGTCAACGCATTCAGGAAGACGGGCAGCGTGGCAACCAGCGTCTTACCTTCACCGGTGGCCATTTCAGCAATCTTGCCTTTGTGCAGTACCACGCCACCAAAGAGCTGTACGTCGTAGTGTACCATGTTCCAGGTCACTTCGTTGCCTCCGGCCACCCAGTGATTCTGATAGATGGCTTTGTCGCCTTCAATGCGTACGAAATCCTTTGTCGTAGCCAGCTGGCGGTCAAAGTCAGTAGCCGTTACCACAATCTCTTCGTTCTCCGTGAAACGGCGTGCGGTATCTTTGACGATGGCAAATGCTACGGGCAATACCTCGTCCAATGCTTTTTCGTAAATCTCCAGAATCTCCTTTTCCAGCTTGTCTATCTGGTTGAAGAGCTCTTCGCGCTTTTCCAGTTCGGTCTCTTCAACAGTGGCTTTCAGTTGGTCCACTTTGGCCCGTTGTTCGGCTGCCGAGTTGCGGATGTATGCTTTCAACTCTTCCGTCTTGGCACGCAGACCGTCGTTGTCGAGCTTGGTTATCTCCGGATAGGCGGCTTTCACCTTGTTCACCCACGGCTGTATCTCCTTCATATCGCGAGAGGATTTGTTGCCGAAAATCGAGCTTAAAAATTCATTAAATCCCATGTGTATGATTTGTTTTATTATTAATTCAATGGTGTTGTCTCTTCTCTCTACACCGGAGTGTGAGAGGTTGGACATGTACCCGACAGCAGTCGCCCGTCGGGTTTCAGTGTGCAAAGTTACTGATTTTCCTACAGATAATGCAGGCTTATACAGATTATTTTTATTTGTTGCTGCATCCGTTGGGGGCACGGATGCGAAGGACTCCCGTCAGATAAGGAGCCAGGTGCGTGAGGTTATAGGGTGTCTCGATGGTCTCTGCCTTTATGCCGTTCCCCATCAGTATCAGGGGAGCAGGGATGGCAGCTGTCCGTACCACCCGGTTGTCGGTACTGTTTTCTTGCATCAGTGTCCATCCCGGCAGTACGTCAATCAGCAGGTCGCCCGACCGTTGGCGATGGTAACTGTTGCGGATACGGTCTATCTGGGGTGACCAGGCTCCTAGCAGCAGACGGTGGGCTGAATAGACTTCGTTGACGCCGCTGAACTGTACCAGAAAGTCGGCAGCCTTCTCCTGAATTTCCGTCAGATTCAACTGCTTCTTCTCTATCAGTTTGTGATTCAGATAAATCTGCTGGTCGTAGTACGCCTCTACATACTGTCCTTCACCGTATGTCGCCATCAGGTACATGTTGAGCAGGGTGGCACAACGGTTCAAATGGAATTCACCGCCAGGGATGCGATAGAGGCCTGGATCGGCTGGTTCGGGGTCGGTATAGCCGGTGGAAGTGATGCAGAGCAGTACGTGTTGCAGACCCACTTTCTGATGCAGCAGGTCCAGCAGGGCTGCGATGCTTCGGTCGATGCGTACATAGGTATCTTGCATCTCCATGGCGCACTCCTGTACTCCTCTGTGGTTGTAGTTGCCTGCATAGTAGGTGAGGGCCAGCAGGTCGGGGGTCTCATCTTGTCCGATGGTGCTTTTTGCCAGCAGCTCTTCAGCCAGCAGGTTCACTTCATCGTTGATAAGCGGGCTGGTTATCAGCCGGCGGTATTTATTGGTTCGTTCACTTTCAAACTTGTATTTGAAAGCGTCCGTACGCCATTCGGGCAAGAAGGTATAGCTGGTAAAGGGCAGCAACGGGCTCCAGGTCAGTTCGCGGATGCGCCAGTCGGGCGATTTGCGTTCGTTGTAGAGGCTCATCCACCAAGGGAAGTCGCTGTAATAAGTGGTACTGCACCACTTGCCGCTGTTCTCGTTCAGCCAGAAGGCACCGTTTCCCGCATGTCCTGCACTCAGTATGGCGGCATCGCGGAAGGGGGCGATGGAATAGACCAGCCCTTTGTTGCGGGTGCCAATCTTCAGTTCATCGGCAATCGTAGAGGTCAGCAGGCGTGTAGGCGAACTGCTCTCGTCGGTAAAGTTGCCCATGAAGGAGGGGTCATCTACGCAGTTGACAGGCCGT
>SAMEA3663248__coassemble_244_pt1 | contig 19946 bp, 19 predicted proteins | sample SAMEA3663248__metabat2_low_PE_023 | metagenome-assembled genome bin SAMEA3663248 (sample SAMEA3663248) | pig gut metagenome | biome: pig gut; feature: pig-associated habitat; material: faeces | place: China | collected 2013
CCCGAGGCGTGAAGGAGAGTGATTTCCCCTATTCGCTGAGCAATGAGTAGACTTGTATCATCCTATTAATACCTTATTATATGACACATTCCTTATCAACCTATCGGCGTATGCTGATGCTATCCGCCTCGTTGCTGACGCTGGCTCCTGCCAGCGGGTTGGCAGCTTCGATTATGTCGTCTGACTATTGTATGGTCGTTCGTCGCGACAACATACCCACCCTCGTCTCTGCCCGTCCGGCTGAGAAGGAACGGCTGTTCCGTTCGGATGCCGTGGAGCAGAAGATACGCGAAATCAAGAAACTGCTGAAACATCCTTACCTGGCCTGGATGTTCGAAAACTGTTTCCCCAATACCCTCGACACCACTGTCCATTACCGCAAAGATGAGGCCGGCGAAGACGATACCTTTGTCTATACCGGCGATATCCATGCCATGTGGCTGCGCGACTCGGGCGCGCAGGTCTGGCCCTACGTGCAGCTGGCTCCGCTGGACAAGCATCTGCAGCAGATGTTGCGGGGTGTCATCCTGCGTCAATGGAAGTGTATAGCCATCGACCCCTATGCCAACGCCTTTAATGACGGGCCCACAGGAGGGGAGTGGATGAGCGACCGGACCGATATGAAACCTGAACTGCACGAACGGAAGTACGAGATAGACTCCCTCTGTTATCCCATCCGGCTGGCCTACCATTACTGGCAGGTGACAGGCGATGCATCTGTGTTCGGCGAAGCGTGGCAGCAGGCCATTCGGCTCATCCTACAGACTTTCCGCGAACAGCAGCGGAAGGAGGGAACAGGACCGTACAAGTTCCAGCGCCGCACCGAGCGTCAGCTCGACACGATGTGCAACGACGGCTACGGCCATCCGGCTCGTCCGGTAGGGCTGATTGTCTCCTGCTTCCGTCCCTCGGACGATGCCACCACCTTCCCCTTCCTCGTACCCAGCAACTTCTTTGCTGTCAGTTCGCTACGTAAGGCGGCCGAGGTACTGACCGTGGTGAACGGAGATGCAGAGACAGCCCGCAGCTGCCGCGAACTGGCTGATGAAGTAGAAGCGGCGTTGAAGCGATATGCCATTTACCAGCATCCCAAGTATGGTCCCATCTACGCCTACGAGGTGGACGGCTATGGCAACCAGCTGCTGATGGATGATGCCAATGTGCCCAGTCTGCTGGCCATGCCCTATCTGGGTGACGTGCCGACAGACGACCCGGTCTATCAGAACACACGCCGTTTCGTGTGGAGCGAAGACAATCCTTACTTCTTCCGTGGAGAGGCGGGCGAAGGCATCGGAGGCCCTCACATTGGTTATGACATGCCTTGGCCGATGAGCATCATGATGCGTGCCTTTACCAGCAGCGACGATGCGGAGATAGCCTCCTGCGTGCAGATGTTGATGCAGACCGATGCAGGCACGGGATTCATGCACGAATCTTTTCACAAGGACGATGCCACCCGTTTCACCCGTCCCTGGTTTGCTTGGCAGAACACCCTGTTCGGCGAGCTGATACTGAAGCTGGTCAATGACGGAAAGGTTGACTTGCTGAACGGATTGGCCCCTGTCACTCCGATTGCATCCGAAAGGATATCCAAATAGTCTGTCTGACACCTATATATCAACGGCTTACACCCTATTCTAACCCTCTGTAAACTATACTTCCCAATCGACCGGACGACGTCGGCCAATCGACCGACCTACGTCAATCACTTGACCGACCTTGGTCAGCCAATTGGCTGACCAAGGTCGGCCACCTTCAGAAGTACTATAAAGCAGGGTTCAAGGTTAGGTTTTCTTGGGTAGTTAGTAGGAGTTATTGCAGGCAGGGAGTTGTGCATGTGCGCAAAAGACATTACCTTTGTCCCTTGTTAGAAAAACGTTGGACGTATGAACCCCATAGACATTATCAACAAGTATTATCCGGAAGAGAATGAATTGAAGCACATCCTGCTGACGCACAGCCGCTCCGTGGCCGACAAGGCATTGTGGATAGCCGACAACCATCCGGAACTGGCACTGGACAGAGCCTTCCTGTACGAGGCGGCCATGCTGCACGACATCGGCATCTTTCTGACCGATGCCGATGGCATTCATTGCAAAGGGACGGCACCCTACATCTGTCACGGCTATCTGGGAGCCGACCTGATGCGCAGCGAAGGCTATCCGCGTCATGCCCTGGTGTGCGAGCGGCATACGGGAGCCGGATTGGCATTGGACCAGATTATAGCCCAGCAACTGCCGGTTCCTCATCGGGAGATGGTGCCCGTCAGCATGGAGGAGCAGGTGATCTGCTTCGCCGACAAGTTCTATTCCAAAACGCATTTGGACAGAGAAAAGGGTGTGGAGAAAGCCCGCAAAAGTCTGGAACGTTATGGAACGGACGGGGTACGACGCTTCGATGACTGGTGCACGAGGTTTCTTAAATAGATTAAAAAGGAGGTGATAATCCGTATAAATTGCGTATTTTTGCCGCTTCGAAGCGTAACCATTATATAACAACGCCCTTGAAAGCAAAGAAGTTTATATCATTCATACTGCTGCTCGTCCTGTTGCTGCTCTCGGGAGAGGCTGTGTCGCAACGACGCGGAAGGAGGATGACACCCCAAATAAGAACCAACGATACGCTACATGCGGCAGACAGCCTGCGGAGAGACTCGTTGAGCCGGACGGGAGGAGCATCAGATTCCTCTGCGTCAACCGACTCCTTGGCTGCCGATTCGGTGCAGGCTCCCAAGAAGGAGGCACTCGATGCGCCTGTCGCATACGAGGCCAACGACTCGCTGGTGTTTACGCAGGGGGGCTTTGCACATCTCTACGGACAGGGCAAGGTGACCTATCCCGGGGCTGATTTGGAGGCGGACATCATTTCGATGGATATGGACAACAGCACCGTCTTTGCCCGAGGGGTAGCAGACTCGCTGGGTACGGTGAAGGGACGGCCCGTGTTCAAGGACGGGGATACATCCTACGAGACGGATACCATCCGCTACAACTTCAAGAGCAAACGCGGTATCATCAGCAACGTGGTGAGCCAGCAGGGTGAGGGGTATGTGACGGGCCACAATGCCAAGAAGGGCAACGGTGACGAACTATATATGAAAAGCGGACGTTATACCACCTGCGACCATCACGACCATCCACACTTCTACATGCAGATGACCTATGCCAAGGTACGCCCCAAGAAGAATGTGGTGACGGGACCGGCCTACCTCGTGGTGGAAGACGTTCCGCTGCCGCTGGCACTTCCTTTCTTCTTCTTCCCCTTTTCCAGTAGTTATCAGTCGGGTTTCCTGATGCCGACCTATATGGACGACTCCAACCGCGGCTTCGGCCTGACCGACGGCGGCTACTACTTTGCCATCAGTGACCAGATGGACCTGAAGGTGAGGGGAGACATCTTCACCAAAGGCTCGTGGGCGTTGAATACGGAAAGCAACTATGTGAAGCGATACAAGTACTCCGGTCTGTTCCAGGCCAACTATCAGGTGACCAAGACGGGCGACAAGGGATTGCCCGACTACTCGGTGGCGAAGGACTTCAAGATTGTATGGTCGCACCGGCAGGATCCGAAGGCCAGTCCCAACTCTACCTTCTCGGCCAGCGTCAACTTCTCCAGCAGCAGTTATGAACGTACCAACATCGGCAACCTATACAACCAGCAGGCCATGTCGCAGAATACCAAGACCTCCAGCGTCAGCTATTCGCGCAACTTCCCTGACCAGCACCTCAGCATCTCGGCATCGGCCAACATCGCCCAGAACATGAGGGACTCTTCGATTGCCGTCACCTTGCCCGACTTGAACATCTCGCTCAGTACCATCTTCCCCTTCAAGCGGAAGCATCCGGTGGGTGAAGAGAAATGGTACGAGAAAATATCGGTACGCTACACCGGTCGTATGAAGAACAGCATACAGACTAAGGACGATTTGCTCTTCAAGTCTAGCCTGGTTAAGGACTGGGACAACGGTATGCAGCACGATGTGCCCATCAGTGCTACTTTCACTCTGTTCAAGTACTTCAATCTGACGCCTACGGTGAACTATACCGAACGGTGGTATGCCCGAAAGGTGACACAGGACTGGGACGCGCAGCAGCAGAAGGTGGTGAAGGATACCATCTACGGCTTCCACCGCGTCTACAACTACAGTGCCAGCCTGGGCTTGAACACGAAAATCTATGGTATGTACAAGCCGCTCTTCATGAAGAAGAAGGAGATACAGATACGTCATGTCATCACCCCCTCTATCAGCCTCAGTGCAGCACCCGACTTCACCACCTCGCGCTACGGCTACTACGGCAACTACATCAAGGAGCAGAACGGCGTACGCGATACCGTCAACTATTCCTACTATGCCGGTATGGCTTTCGGCGTGCCCAGCGGTGGCAAGCAGGGCAATATCTCGTTCAGCCTCTCCAACAACTTGGAGATGAAGTATAAGGACAAGAACGACTCCATCCGCAAGGTTAGTCTGATTGACGAACTAGGTGCCAGCATCAGTTACAATATGGCTGCACAGACCCGTCCGTGGAGCGACCTGAACCTGAATCTTCGTCTGAAGTTGGGAAAGAACTATACCTTCAGTATGGCTTCAACCTTTGCCACGTATGCCTACGAGTTCGACAAGAACGGCAATGTCTATGTGGGTAATCGTACGGAATGGTCGTACGGACGTTTCGGCCGGTGGTCGGGATATGGCACCTCCTTCAGCTACACGCTGAACAACGAAACCTTCAAGAAGCTGTTCGGCGGAAAGGACGAGAAGGAAGATTCGAAGAAGGGGAAGCAGGCATCGGACGAGGAAGACGAGGAGGATGCGGAAGAACAGAATGACCCCAACACGCCTCGTCCGCGCAAGAAGGAGAAGGCGGTGGCCGGTGCCGATGGATATCAGGCCTTCAAGATGCCGTGGTCCGTCAGCCTCAGTACCGGCTTCAACATCACGGAGGACACCTCGAAACCCATCAACAAGAAGAACATGCGCTATCCTTATAAGGTCAGCCTGAACTCACTGAATGTCAATGGAAACGTGAAACTGACCAACAAGTGGTCGGTGACCTTCAATTCGGGCTACGACTTTAATATGAAGAAGATTACGAATACCATGTTCAACGTGTCGCGCGACTTGCACTGCTTCACCATGACAGCCAGTATAGCTCCCTTTGGTACGTACAAGTATTATAACTTCACCATCCGGGCTACGGCCAGCATCCTGCAGGACTTGAAGTGGGAACAGCGCAGCCAGACCCAATCCAACATCCAGTTCTATTAAGGATTCGTCCGATTCTGCAAGTCAGTGTGGAATTCCGGCACTTAAATTATTTATCGTGCCGGTATGGAATCTCGCGGGTTTTATATACATTTGCAGAAAAGATATATCGTTTCTATGATGACGAACGAAGGATTTCAGTTGTTCTTATGGATAATGAGCGGAATAGCGCTCTGTGTTTTCGTGGCACTCTATTTTGTCCGTGCCGGATATGGCATATTCCGCTCGGCCTCGTGGGGATATTCCATTAACAACAAGTGGGCGTGGGTGCTGATGGAGGCACCGGTGTTTTTTGTCATGCTTTACCTGTGGAGGGAAAGCGGTACGGGTTTCTCCATGCCTCAGTTCCTCTTCTTCCTGTTGTTCCAGCTACATTACCTGCAACGCTCGTTCCTCTTCCCCCTATTGATGAAGGGGAAAGGGCGGATGCCTCTTACCATCATGGCCATGGGTATCCTGTTCAATGTGTTGAATGGAGGTATGCAGGCCGGCGGCCTCTTCTATTTTGCTCCGGCTGCTTATGGAGAGGGATGGAACTATCTGCTTGCTCCTCACGCCCTGTTGGGCGGACTTCTGTTCGTGTTGGGTATGGCTGTCAACCTGCATTCCGACCATGTCATCCGAAGCCTGCGCCAGCCGGGTGATACCCGTCACTATCTGCCGGCAAAGGGTATGTATCGCTACGTGACCTCGGCCAACTATCTGGGCGAGCTGATGGAATGGACAGGCTTTGCCATCCTGACAGCCTCTCCGGCCGCATGGGTTTTCGTATGGTGGACGTTTGCCAATCTGGTGCCCCGTGCCCATGCCATACATCAACGTTACCGCCGGGAGTTTGGCGATGAGGCTGTGGGAAGTCGGAAGCGTATCATACCATATATATATTAGGAAACGCGGAATCTTTTGGCCGAACTTTAACTCATTAACCAACAAAACAGTAAACTTATGAACTCAAAACTATTCACTCCTGTCACTTTAGGGCCGCTGACGTTGCGCAATCGCACCATCCGCTCGGCGGCTTTCGAAAGTATGTGTCCAGGCAATGCGCCGTCGGAGATGTTGTTCAACTATCACAAGTCAGTAGCTGCCGGTGGGGTAGGCATGACTACCGTGGCCTATGCGGCTGTGACCCGAAGCGGTCTCTCTTTTGACCGCCAGCTCTGGATGCGTCCGGAAATAGTGCCTGCCCTGCGCCGGTTGACGGATGCTGTCCATGCGGAAGGGGCAGCGGCCAGTATTCAGTTGGGACATTGTGGCAACATGTCACACAAAAGCATCTGTGGTTGTCTGCCGGTAGGAGCCAGCGGAGGCTTCAACCTCTATTCACCTACGTTTGTCCGCGGGCTGCGTGCCGACGAACTGCCCGGGCTGGCAAAGGCATACGGGCAGTCCGTTAACCTGGCTCGGGAAGCCGGGTTTGATGCGGTCGAGATTCATGCAGGACACGGCTACCTGATCAGTCAGTTCCTCTCTCCCTCTACCAACCATCGGAAGGATGCATACGGTGGTTCGTTAACGAACCGGATGCGCTTCATGGACGAGGTGATGGAGGAGGTGATGAAGGCGGTCGGCACGGATATGGCCGTTCTGGTAAAGATGAATATGCGTGATGGATTCAAGGGAGGAATGGAACTGGACGAGACGTTGCAGGTAGCCCACCGCCTGGAGCAGAGTGGGGCACATGCCTTGGTGCTGAGCGGCGGATTCGTCAGCAAGGCTCCGATGTATGTGATGCGCGGCGCGATGCCCATCCGTAGCATGACGCATTACATGACCTGCTGGTGGCTGAAATATGGCGTACGGATGGTGGGTAAATGGATGATACCCAGTGTGCCTTTCAAGGAGGCTTACTTCCTGGAAGATGCCTTGAAGTTCCGTGCCGCGCTGAAGATGCCGTTAGTCTATGTGGGTGGTTTGGTATCGCGTCAGAAGATTGACGAGGTGCTGGACGACGGCTTTGAAGCGGTACAGATGGGACGTGCCTTGCTGAACGAGCAGGCTTTTGTCAATCGGATGAGAGCGGAGGAGAATGCCCGTTGCCAGTGCAGGCACAGTAACTATTGCATCGCCCGCATGTATACGTTGGAGATGGCCTGTCACCAGCATCTGGCTGAGGAACTGCCTCCCTGCCTGAAGGAGGAGATAAGGAGGATTGAAAATGAAGGGTAAGGAGCAATGGTTGGCCGTCATCACAGGGGCGGATGGTGGCATGGGTACTGAAATTACGAGGACAGTAGCCTCTGCGGGATATAGGGTCATCATGGCCTGCTACAATCCGGCGAGAGGCGAAATCGTATGCAAGCAGTTGATGGAAGAGACCGGAAACAGAGAGATGGAGGTGCGTGCCATCGACTTGGCCTCGTTGGCTTCGGTGGCTGCATTTGCCGACCGGCTGCTGTCGGAAGAGGGTGCTCTGTCGCTGCTGATGAACAATGCCGGTACGCTGGAGACGGGGTATCACCGTACGGAAGACAATCTGGAACGGACGGTCAGCGTCAACTATGTGGCTCCTTATCTGCTGACACGCAAACTCTTGCCCTTGATGGGCGAAGGAAGCCGTGTTGTCAACATGGTCTCTTGTACGTATGCCATCGGTCGTCTGGATTTCCCGGATTTTTTCTTTAGAGGAAGGCGCGGAGCCTTCTGGCGTATTCCGGTCTATAGTAACACGAAGTTAGCGTTGACGCTATTTACGTTGGCATTGGCTGACCTGGTGAAGGAACGTGGCATTGTGGTGAACTGTGCAGACCCCGGAGTGGTGTCTACGGATATCATCACCATGCACATGTGGTTTGACCCCTTGACCGACATCTTTTTCCGTCCGTTTATTCGTACACCCCGTCAGGGAGCGGCAACGGCCATTCATCTGCTGTTGGACGAAGAGGCCGGGCATCGTACCGGCACGCTGAACGCCAGTTCGCATCCTAAGCGGTTGTCCGATCGCTTTCTCCATCATCCTCAGATGCAGGAACTGTGGAAACGGACTGAAGAGTTGGTTGCCCGATGGCTGTAGAAGTGCTTACCTGAAAAAGAAAAGAGGCACGGAAGTCCGGAGAGATAGCATTGCTCTCCAAACTTCCGTGCCTTCCTTTTATAGTACTCTTCAACGGGTCAGATGGACAACGCACGAAGCACGTTGACCAGCTCCTTCTTGATAGGCTTGTCGTTCTTGATGGCTTTGGTGAAGGGTACGTAGACAACCTCGTCATGTTCTATGCCAATCATCACGTTGCGCTGTCCTTCCATGATGGCATCAATGGCTGCTGCACCCAGTCGGCTGGCCAGGATGCGGTCGTGTGCCGTGGGACTTCCGCCACGTTGCAGGTGACCCAGAATGGTGACACGCACATCGTATTGAGGATACTCGTTCTTTACACGCTCGGCATAGTGCATGGCACCTCCCGTCAGTTCGCTCTCGGCAACCAGTACGATACTGCTGTTCTTCGATTTGCGGAATCCGTTTTTGATGAATTCCTCCAATTGGTCGACTTCGGTGTTAAACTCCGGTATGATGGCCGCTTCGGCACCCGATGCAATGGCACCGTTCAAAGCAAGGAATCCCGCATCGCGTCCCATTACTTCAACGAAGAAAAGGCGCTCGTGGGAGGTCGCTGTGTCGCGAATCTTGTCGACTGCATCCAGAATGGTATTCAAAGCGGTATCGTAACCGATGGTAGTGTCGGTTCCATACAGGTCATTATCAATCGTGCCAGGCAGACCGATGCAGGGAACGTCAAACTCCTGTGCAAAGATGCGGGCACCCGTCAGCGAACCGTCACCGCCAATCACTACCAGCGCGTCAATACCCTCTTTCTTCATATTGTCGTAAGCCAACTGGCGTCCTTCGGGCGTGGTGAACTCCTTACAACGTGCGGTTTTCAAGATGGTACCTCCCAACTGGATGATATTGCTCACGTTCTGGCTCTTGAACTCTTTGATTTCACCTGTTACCAGACCTTTATAACCTCTATAGATACCTTTTACTTGCAGACCGTTGTAGATGGCTGCTCGTGTCACGGCACGGATTGCAGCATTCATGCCCGGAGCATCACCGCCGGATGTCAGAATGCCGATACACTTGATAATTCCCATAACAATCTCTGTTTAAATAAATATATTGCAAATATAGTGCAAATTGAGAGAAGTACTTTCATGTTTGCATGAAAAAGTTTTTCCGAAATGTCGTATGTTTTATCAAAAGGTGGATAAATAGACGCAAGTTCCAGATTCAGACCGTCTGTTCCGACAGACGCTTTCGGATGGACTCGGACACCTCTTCCATCAGCCATTTGGGGGTAGAGGTCGCTCCGCAGATACCGATGGAACGGATGTCCGTCAGCAACGAATTGTCTATCTCGTCGGCACTGTCTATCAGGTGCGAGTTGGGGTTGACATCCCTGCATTCGTTGAACAGCATCTTCCCGTTCGAACTCTTCCGCCCGCTGACAAAAAATACCAGGTCGTGTGAGGCCGCAAACTTGCGGATGTTGGGGATGCGGTTGGCCACTTGCCGACAGATGGTGTCGTAGAACTCGAAGGTGACGTTGGGGCTGATGTGCTCTTGGATGTAGCGGACAATCTCGCGGAACTCTTCCAACGATTTGGTGGTTTGCGAGTAGAGGCGGATGCTTTGGTGAAAATCCAGATTCCGTGCCTCTTCGGGCTTCTCGATGACAATTGCTTTTCCGTCGGTCTGTCCTACCAGCCCCAGCACCTCGGCATGGCCGTTCTTGCCGTAGATGACAATCTGTTTGTCCTCATCTGTGCGATTATACTCCTGCTTGATTCGTTTCTGAAGGCGCAGCACGACCGGACAGGTGGCATCGATAATCTCGATGTTGTTCTGTCGGGCAATGGCATAGGTCTCGGGCGGTTCGCCATGAGCCCGCAGCAGCACTTTGGCATCGTGCAGGCGGGCGAATTCATCGTGGTTGATGGTGATGAGTCCCATGGATTTCAGCCGTTCTACTTCCCGGTTGTTGTGTACAATGTCACCCAGACAATAGAGTGTTCCCCCTTGTGCCAGCACCTCTTCGGCTTTGTTGATGGCCGTTACGACTCCGAAGCAGAAGCCGGAGCCCTCGTCAATCTCGACTTTTACCATGTGTCGTTTCAATTTAAGAGTTGGCACGAAGGCGAAATTGCTCCATCAGCCATTCTTTCTGTTGGGCGATGGTCAGATGGCTGTTGTCCAACAGCAGTGCATCGTCGGCCTGACGCAGCGGACTCACAGCCCGGTGCTGGTCGATGTAGTCGCGTTGCTTGACGTTCTCTAGGATGTCATCGAAACTGGCCTGCTCGCCTTTCGCTTTCAGCTCGTCATAGCGGCGTTGCGCTCTGATTTCGGGGGAGGCGGTCACGAAAATCTTCAGTTCGGCATCGGGGAAAACGGTGGTGCCTATATCGCGTCCGTCCATTACGATGCCCTTGGCTCTTCCCATCTCCTGTTGTTGAGCTACCATGGCTTCACGTACGAAGTCGAGGGCAGCTATGGGACTTACTTTGGAAGAGACTTCCATCGTACGTATTTTCTGCTCCACATTCTTGTCGTTGAGATACGTGTCCGGACGGTGCGTATCGGGATTCAGGCGGAACGATATGTGGATATGGGCCATTTCCCTCTTCAACCGTTCCTGGTCGATAGATTCCCCTTCGAAAATGCCGTTCTCTATACTATATAATGTGACAGCCCTATACATGGCTCCGCTGTCAATGTATATGTATCCTATTTCCCGAGCCAAATCTTTGGCCATGGTGCTTTTCCCGCACGAGGAGAAGCCGTCAATTGCAATGGTTATCTTCTTCATAAGGTAAAAAGTGTCTTAAGCGAGGCGGAATTGACCCTTTTTGAAAAAAAATCAATACTCACCCTCAAAATTTTCGCCAAAGATACGGCATTTTTAAAATATCTCGTTACTTTTGTAGCACAAAAGCGAAAGGTTATGTTGGAAGAATAAAAAAAATATAAATGCACTTTTATTGTGTAAAAAAAGATGGCCAATCGCGTACAATCGAGGAAAAAGTATTATATTTGCCCCAAATGAGAAACACTAAAATTATATTATAAATTATGGAGATTAAAAAAACACCTAAGGCAGACTTGGAGAACAAGAAGTCGACATGGATGCTTGCTGGCTATGTGATTGTGCTCGCCTTTATGTTCGTGGCGTTCGAATGGACGAAACGTGACATAAAGATTGATACGAGCCAGGCCGTTGCCAACATCGTATTTGAAGAGGAAATTATTCCTATTACAGAACAACAAGAGCAAGTGACTCCTCCCCCTCCCGTAGCTCCTCCTCCCGTAGCAGAAAACCTGACTATCGTGGACAACGAAGCTGATGTGGAAGAGACAGACATCGCTTCTACTGAAGATGTGGGTCAGGCTGTTGAGATTAAATACGTTGCTCCTACTGTAGAAGAGGAAGAACCCGAAGAGCAGACTATCTTTGAGGTTGTAGAGCAGATGCCTGAATTCCCCAACGGTGGTATGGCTGGTCTGATGCAGTTCTTGAGCAAGAACATCAAGTATCCTACCATCGCACAGGAGAACGGTACGCAGGGCCGTGTAGTGGTACAGTTCGTGGTAAACAAGGACGGTAGTATCGTGGACGCTACAGTACTGAGAGGTGTTGACCCCTATCTGGATAAGGAGGCTATCCGTGTAATCAACTCCATGCCGAAGTGGAAGCCTGGTATGCAGCGCGGTAAACCGGTGCGTGTGAAATATACGGTTCCTGTAATGTTCAGATTGCAGTAATACAAATAAAGTAGATATAAGGAGGCTGCTGTTGGCAGCCTCTTTTCATTGTTACCCCATCCGTAAACTCTAACCTTTTTCCTCCTTATGATGTATACTGTTCCCCAACTATCCGAAAGAATCAATACATTCATTACCGAACATCCTTTTCTCCGTACCCCCGAGGGACTTTACGCTCCCGTCGATTACGTCCTCTCGATGGGTGGCAAACGCATTCGGCCGCTGCTGATGCTGATGAGCTACAACCTCTATCGGGATGAACTTTCACCAATCATGAATCAGACAATGGGTATAGAGGTATACCATAATTATACGCTGTTGCACGACGACCTGATGGATCGGGCGGACATGCGAAGAGGTAAGGAGACGGTCCATAAGGTTTGGAATGACAATACGGCTGTCCTTTCGGGTGATGCCATGTTGGTGCTTGCGTATCAGCTGATGGCCGATGCACCTGCTTCTTGCCTGAAACGGGTGCTGGATACCTTCGGACAGACAGCGTTGGAGATTTGTGAGGGGCAGCAGTTCGATATGGAATTCGAACAGCGAAAGGATGTGACGGAGCAGGAGTATATGGAGATGATTCGCTTGAAGACTTCCGTACTGTTGGCAGCCAGCTTGAAGATAGGTGCGCTGATGGCGGGAGCTCCGGCGGAGGATGAGCAGAATCTGTATGATTTGGGCATCAATCTGGGGCTGGCATTCCAGCTGAAGGATGACCTGCTGGACGTATATGGTGATCCGAAGGTGTTCGGGAAAAACATCGGAGGTGATATCCTGTGCAATAAAAAAACGTATATGCTGATTCGGGCATTCGAACGTGCGGAGGGAGAACAGTTGCGTCGGCTGAACGACTGGGTGGATGCTGCGTCTTATGATCCGCAGGAGAAAATTCAGGCAGTGACAGCCCTGTATGATGCGCTGGATATCAAGTCGCTTTGCGAACAGAAAATAGCGTACTACAGCCGTCAGGCTGCCCTCTGCCTGGAACGGGTCGGTGTACCGGCCGAGCGCAAGGAGGAACTCAAAAAGCTGATGGAACAGCTGATGTATCGTCAATCCTGATATCAGAATAAAGGAAGAAGTATGCCGTACAGAAGGTTACCGAATACTGACCAAGCCCGGCTTCGTGCCTTGAAAGCAGTGGTTGTCCAATCAGAGGAGTGTAGCATCCGTGATTTGGCAGTCTCGTTGAAGACGGTGGGTGAAGTGCGGCATTTTCTGGACAAATTTGAGAAGGCACAGATGGATTATCAAACGTGCTTCGAATGCCAGTCGAAAGCCGCTCGAAAGCATCAGGCGAATGTTAGGATGGCCCGCCTATACATATCCCATTTTATACAGGTACTCAATCTGGCTGTCATCCGTGCGGAGGTGCGGCTTGCCCATAAAGATATGTATGGGTTGAGCCGGGATAGCAACACGCTGCCCGACCTTTCGTCGGAGGCTTCGCTGGTGGAGTGGGGAGGGAAAATCATTCAAGGCGAACAGAAACGTCTCTCTGTGGGAGGCATTCCTATATATAATCCCACGATTGCCAAAGTGAAGGTCCATTACGACATTTTTGTAGAAAGCTATACGTTGCAAAAGGGATATCAGCAACGTACGCAACGCAGTTTGGAACTGTTGGCCTCTATGCGTGCGCGGGCAGATGAACTGATTCTTGATTGTTGGAACCAGGTGGAGAAGAAATTTCAGGAGATTACTCCCAACGACAGACGTCTGGATCGTTGCCGCGAATATGGATTGGTCTACTATTTCCGCAGTCATGAAAAGATAAAAGAATAAGTCGCGATGAATATCATTGATTCACATACCCATCTGTTTCTGGAAGAGTTTGCCGACGACTTGCCAGCGGTGATTGCCCGGGCCAAAGCGGCCGGAGTGACACATCTGTTCATGCCCAATATCGACAGTTCGACGGTTGGCCCTCTGTTGAAGACCTGTGCAGACTATCGTGGATATTGTTTCCCCATGATGGGACTGCATCCCACCTCTGTGAACGAGGGATATGAGGACGAGCTTGCGAAGATATATCAGGTTTTGAAGAGTGAACCCGGCTTTGTGGCGGTGGGTGAGATTGGTATGGACCTCTATTGGGACCAGACCTTCTTGAAAGAGCAACAGGAGGTGCTGTGCAGGCAATTGGAATGGGCATTGGAATACCATTTACCTGTTGTATTACATTGCCGCGAAGCATTTAACTATGTATATGATACGCTTCGTCCCTATGCTGGTACTTCGTTGCGTGGTATCTTTCATAGTTTCACAGGTACGTGCGAGGAGGCGGAACAGATTCTGTCGTTGCCCAATTTCTGGATAGGCGTCAATGGTGTCGTTACTTTTAAGAAGTCTTTACTGCCTGAGGTGCTCTCGACCGTCGTTCCGTTGGATCGGATGGTGCTTGAGACAGATTCTCCCTATCTGGCTCCTGTACCTCATCGTGGAAAACGAAACGAAAGCGCTTTCGTGAAAGATACGTTGATGAAGGTGGCTGAGATCTATGGTTTGATGCCGGAAGCGGTAGCAAAAGTGACTTCTGAAAATGCCTTAAAAGTGTTTGGAATGCTCAAATAATGTATCTAAGATTTTAAAGTTTATTAATTTCGAGATTTTATTTGAGATTAAACGAAAGGAAAGGCGGGGAAGAACGAAAAAAAGAATACATTTGTAGCTGAAAACGCTTGCAATTCGCAAATTTTTGTGTAATTTGCACCCGATTTTCAGAGAAAGCATCAAGGAGAGATGCTCGAGTGGTTGAAGAGGCACGCCTGGAAAGCGTGTATACCCCTAAAGGGTATCCGGGGTTCGAATCCCCGTCTCTCCGCAATGAGGATGAAAAACATAGTAATAACAAATAAATACAATACTAATTTAATTAATTAATCTTAAAAATTTAGACACACAATGAAAAAGTTATTTGCAATTGTTGCTGTGATGGGAGCCTTGACATTTGGCTCAGTTCAATTGGCTCAGGCTCAAGATGCTCCTGCTGCTGAACAAACAGAACAGGCTGCTCCTGCAGCTGTAGATGAGGCTGCTGCTCCTGTAGTAGAAGCTGAAGGTGGTATTCACAAAGAGTTGAAGACGAAGTTCATCGAAGGTACTGCATCTTTCATGAGCTTGGTAGCTATCGCATTAGTAATCGGTCTTGCATTCTGCATCGAACGTATTATCTACTTGAGCTTGGCTGAGATTAACACTAAGAAGTTCGTTGCTGCCATCGAGGCTGCTCTGGAGAAGGGTGACGTTGAGGCTGCTAAGGACATCGCTCGTAACACCAGAGGTCCTATCGCTTCCATCTACTATCAAGGTCTGATGAGAATTGATCAGGGTATCGACGTGGTTGAAAAGTCTGTCGTTTCTTACGGTGGTGTTCAAGCAGGTTATCTTGAGAAGGGCTGCTCTTGGATTACATTGTTCATCGCTATGTCTCCGTCTTTGGGATTCATGGGTACTGTAATCGGTATGGTGCAGGCATTCGATAAGATCCAGCAGGTAGGTGATATCTCTCCGACGGTCGTAGCAGGTGGTATGAAGGTTGCCTTGATTACTACTATCTTCGGTTTGATCGCTGCATTGGTTCTGCAGGTATTCTATAACTATGTCCTCTCTAAGATTGAAGCTTTGACAAGCGAGATGGAAGATTCTTCTATCACTCTGTTGGATATGGTTATCAAATATGATTTGAAATATAAAAAGTAATCAAAATGGCTAAGTTATCGTATAAAGTATCATACTACGTACTGTACGTCATGTTCGCCATCACTTTGGTGGTGCTGGGCCTGTTCTTCTTCGGTGGAGATGCTCAGGGCGATGCAGTGCTGACCAATGTAGACCCTGAAATGTGGCAACCCGCCCATACAGATGCATTGCTCTTCTTGAACTATGCTTTGTTTGGCATCGGTATCGTTGCAGCAGCTGTAAGCTTCGTTCATTTCTTGGTTTGTAATCCCAAAGCTTCTATGGGTTCTTTGGAAGTATTGGCAGGATCTATCATCCTTCTTGTCATCACTTGGTTCATGGGTAGCCCCGAGAAGTTGGAAATCATCAGTTATGAAGGAACAGACAATGTCGGTTTCTGGGCTCAGGCAACTGATATGTTCTTGTATTCTCTTTATGCCCTGTTTACAATAGCAGTTGTATGTATGCTGTTGGGTGGCGTTAAGAAAAAATTGTCATAATGAGGTTCGGCCTTTTAAAAGTATTGTAAAATGGCAAAAGGAAAAAGAAAATGCCCGGAGGTCAACTCCAGTTCAACGGCGGATATCGCTTTCTTGTTGCTGATCTTCTTCTTGATTACAACGTCTATGGACACAGACCGTGGTTTGGCAAGACAGTTGCCGCCTCCGCCTGAGCAGGACCAGAAGAACGATGATATCAAGCTGAAGGAGCGTAACGTATTGACGGTATTCTTGAACTTGAACGACCAGTTGATGTGTGGCAATGAATATGTAAGCGTAGACCAATTGCGCGCTAAGGCAAAGGAATTTATTGCTAACCCGTACAATGACGAGGCTAAGCCTGAAAAGCATGCCAAGAATGTTCCCTTCTTCGGTAACATGATGGTGACGGAAAAGCATGTGGTTTCTCTGCGATGCGACCGTGGTTCTTCTTACAAAGCATACCTTGCCGTTCAGAATGAGTTGGTTGCCGCTTACAATGAGTTGCGCGACGAAATATCTCAGGAAAAATGGCAGAAGAACTATGCTGATTTGGACGAAGAACAGCAAAAGGCAGTTCGTGAAATTTATCCTCAGAAGATTTCTGAGGCAGAACCTAAAAAATACGGAGAAAAGAAGTAATGGGAAAATTTAATAAGACTGGTAAACGTGAAATGCCGGCGCTGAACACTTCTTCTCTGCCTGACCTTATCTTCACACTCTTGTTCTTCTTCATGATTGTAACAACGATGCGTGAGGTAACTTTGAAGGTTGAGTTTAAGGTTCCGCAAGCTACAGAATTGGAAAAACTGGAAAAGAAGTCTTTGGTAACGTTTATCTATGTGGGAAGACCTACTGCTGAATTCCGTAAGAAATTAGGAAATGAAAGCCGTATCCAATTGAACGACAGCTTTGCTGAAACAGCTGAAATTCAAGACTACATTATCGGTGAACGTGCCAGCATGAAGGAAGAGGATCAGCCGTTGATGACGGTTTCTCTGAAGGTGGATCAGGATACCAAGATGGGTATCGTAACAGACATCAAGGAGGCTCTTCGTAAGGCTTATGCATTGAAGATTAACTATTCTGCACAACCTCGTCAGTAATAGTGAACGATAGAAAAAAGAGAGGAGGATGCTCGTATGAGTTTATCCTCCTCTCTTTTTGTGTGTAGTCTAATTTAAACACCAATGCAAAGGAAATAGGGAACATATGTTCTAAGGCCGGAGAACTTATGTTCCTTTCGAGAGTATCATATGGTTTGAGTGTTTACCTTGTAGACTTCGGTATACAGTTTCGTTCGGATGGTTTCAAAGTCACGCAGGTTGTCCAATGCTCCGTATGCCATCAGTTGCATCGGCAGAAAGCCACAACCGGGCTTATAGGGTGGCTGCTGATAGGCATTGGGCCACAACTGGAAACCTTCCCGTTGATAGAAGCCTATGCGGCGTTGTGCCATCTCTTCGTTCGGTTCCTCCACTTCCAGTACAATGGGACGGTTCAGCAATGTACGGACCGCTTTCAATGCCTCTTTCCCATATCCACCGTTTCGTTTGGCTGGGTCGATGGCAAAGTGTTCGATGTAGCAAAACTGCTGGAAGTCCCAGTAGGTCAGCAGACCTACCGGGGTGTCCCCTTCCAGGATGATGTTGTTGTAGAATGGCTTCTCTGAGCGCGGTGCGCTATAGTTTCTTAATTCTTCCAAATCTCTGTACTCATCAGCGGGAAACGAGTGTATCAACAGTTCTTCCATGTAGGTGTACAGTTCCGGGTCGGCTGTAGTGATGCGTTGTAGATGAAGCATGATTGGTTAAATTTTATTCGGTATAAAATTCAATGATTCGTCGGATGGCCCGTTGGCATACCGGGCAGAAGTCTGGATGCTCATTGGTACGCATCCGGCAGTTGTAGGCTGGCCGGAAGATGCCTTTGACAGAGTATCCGCCCCCTTCGTACACGCCTACCGGATACTTTTCGGCTTTCTCAACCGGGGTAGGCACAGGTGTCTTGGCGGGAAGCATATCTTCCCATTTGGATGCAAAGTCAACGCGCGTCGTAATGTTCTGTTCCCACGGTTCGATATCCAATGGATAGGTATCGGTCATGGTGTCGTCGTCATAGAAATACTCGTCACCCAGTCCGCCGAAGCTGTGTCCGAATTCGTGTACCACCACTGGACGAAATGCGGCGTGGTGAGCCGTTGTCAGAGTGTATGAGTTGTAGATGCCGCCACCTCCATATTCGTCTGTATTGGCCAAGATGATGATATGCTCGTATGGAATGCCTGCCAGTGCATCGTGTATGGAGCGGACACGTGAGGTAGTGAGGTAACGGTCGGAATAGAATGTGCTGAAGTGTGAACTGACGGCAGTCTGCTTCCATTCACCCAAGCGGGGTACGCTGACACCGCTGTCGGCCGAAGGGCTGGCTACCGCAACGATGTTGAATCGTCCTTTCATCGTTTTGAACGGTTCGTGGGCCATCAGACTCTCTACGGCAATGTCTGCGTCCTTGTAGAACGTATCCATCTCGTCTGTCGTATAGCCTTCAGCCATGATGGCAATGTCTATACACTTGTCTTCCTCCCCGCTTTTTATCAGGTATTTGTGCGGTGTAATCCGTTCGATGCCCTTTTGGTGTATCAGGATGTCGTTTGGGTCTACGGTATGTTTCAGCGAAGCTCTGACGTTGCGGCGCAGGTCAAAGAGCGTGATTTCAATTTCGGCAGACCGGAGTGGGTAGGGTACCAGAAAGGTGTTCTCAAACCCCTTGGTGGCAGTTTGGGCCTCTTCCGTTTCAAGCCATTCCTGGAAGAGGGACGAGAAGGAGGTCTTATAGATGACGGTACCGCTGGCAGCATCTTTCATGACGATTTGTCCGTTGCCGGCCAATGGCAGTTCGGCCAGATGATGTTTACGTCCCGCCCACGAGGGCAGCGAGGAGAGTTCGTCCAGACAGATAGACTGCCTGGAGGCATTACCGGTAAACAGGTAGTCAATACGCAGTGTCTTGTCTACAAAGTAGTCACTGAATTTTTGTGCATACAGCATGTTGCTGACAACAAGCAGGCACATCAATGGTAAAATGTACTTTTTCATATCTATAATAATAGGGTGGTTTCAATCGTGGTTCTGTGGACAAAGATAGTGCAAATTGAGAGAAGAACTTTCATGCGAGCATGAAAAAGTTATTCCGAAATGCAGCCTATCTTATTTGAATATAGTACAAATTAGCAGAAATAACATCCTTTCTCCATCTCTTGTTTTGTATAGAACGACTCTAATTTTGTAAGAATTGTGAGGCTCTTTCTTTTATTTGGTAAAAAAATGAGTAACTTTGCAATTAATTTAAACTTGAACTTAAAAATGGGAAATCATCAATTGGACGCTTTGGATGAACAGATTCTGAAGCTTATTGCTGACAATGCACGCATTCCTTTTCTGGAAGTGGCAAGAGCCTGTAACGTATCGGGCGCTGCCATCCATCAACGCATTCAGAAACTGACGGGGCTGGGTATCCTGAAGGGGTCGGAATTTGTGATTGATCCGGAGAAGATTGGCTACGAGACGTGTGCCTATATAGGCATCTACCTGAAGGATCCGGCATCATTTGATGCTGTCACCAAAGCGTTGGAGGCCATTCCCGAAGTGGTGGAGTGTCACTTCACGACGGGCAAATACGATATGTTTATCAAGCTGTACGCCCGCAACAACCATCACCTGCTCAGCATCATCCACGATAAGCTGCAGCCACTGGG
>SAMEA3663248__coassemble_248_pt1 | contig 19866 bp, 20 predicted proteins | sample SAMEA3663248__metabat2_low_PE_023 | metagenome-assembled genome bin SAMEA3663248 (sample SAMEA3663248) | pig gut metagenome | biome: pig gut; feature: pig-associated habitat; material: faeces | place: China | collected 2013
TCTTACTAAGATTACACTGGTACTCATACTAAGATTAATTCCGCCAATGGGTAAAGAAAATCCAATCTTACAAACTAAAAAAGGAAAAACTATGATATTCTGAAATGCTCCAGGACATCCAATGGCATCCAACCCAATTCTTGGATAGCCTTTTCATTGCTAAAGGTCAGCGACTTGGTTATCTTATCCAATTTCATGGAATTGATAGGTGCCTTCTTTCCCATACAATCCCCAATCAAAGCCAAAGACTTTGCAAACCAGTACGGAACAGATAGAGGCAGTGACTTACCCAGTTGTTTACAAATAGACGTTTCCAATGCCCGGAATGTCGGTTGTCCGCTGTCGCATACATTATAGACCCCACCTTTTTCTACCAAAAGGGGTACCAGTCGAGCGATATCCTGCACCATCAGCACACTCTTTCTTGCTTTTCCTCCAGCTATGCTTAAATAGCGTCCTGTACGAATACCTTGAATCATCGCGCCAAGATTACCGGGAGGATTCGGGCCGGCCAATAATGAAGGCCTCAGAATACCCAATACAACGTTACGCTGACAGCACCAATCCTGCAAATATGCTTCCGCCTGCTTTTTACTATCAGCGTATGGAGTATCGCCATCCAAAGGATGCTCTTCCGTCACATTCTCACCAAAATCACAACCATATACTGCAACTGTCGAGATAAAGATGATGGCCTTTGGCACGCCTGCCTTATCCAAGGCCTTACACAGATTTTTTGTTCCCTGCAGGTTCACGTCATAGAACGCCTGTCTCTCAGCTTCAATTCTGGGCACCACATGCGCCTTACCGGCTGCATGCAGCACCACATCATATCGTTCGCGCAAAACAGGCACTTCTACCGCCATATTGACCGGATAATCATCCTGAGGAGTCAGTCCTATCGTGGTTATATCATATCGTTCAGCCAACAAAGGGCGAACATTATGACCCAAGAAGCCCGATGCACCAGTAAATAATAATTTCTCCATACTAATCGAATTTTTGATAATCAGTGGAAGAATTGCCTTAGTTTAGGCAGCAATCTATAAAAAGGATAAAGTATGCTGACCGGCAATTCATTCTTTTTGAATGCTTGAATGCATTCTCTATTTCCTTTTATTATATTTTTCAGATTCTTGCTTGTTGCTCCTCCAAGTCTCATTCTAACCAACGGTTCCTGAAGATAAACTGCTTTAATATGATATCGTTCAATAAGGCGCAACATTAATTCAAAATCTGCTGCTAATTTAAAATCCAAATCAAACAAACCATATTTCTGATAGATTTCACGCTTTACATAAAAAGTAGGATGAGCTGGATGCCATCCATACCGAAAAGGGCGTTGTTTACCAGATACCCAGTTCCTTATAATTTTGGAAGTATCATGCTGAGCTACATAATAAAGATCTGCATATACTGCATCTGCATCAGGAGTGGTCAAAAATTTCGATGCTACTTTTTCTATAGCAAAGTTCGATTCAAAGAAATCATCAGAATTCATAACTGCTATTACATCACCTGTTGCCATTCTAAATCCTTTATTCATCGCATCATACAATCCATAATCCTTTTCACTTATCCACCTCATACGGCCATGAAAAGCAGGTGCATATTTTTGTAAAAGTTCAATCGTAGAATCTGTGGATCCACCATCAACAACAATATATTCAATATCAAGAAAAGATTGTCTCAATATCGATTCTATTGTATCTTGTAGAGTACATGCACTGTTTAATGTTGCTGTAACTAAAGAAAACCTCATCAAACACCTATTAATGTGAGTAGCTTAATTTTGTTGATTTGTTAATCAACGCGCGTTCCCGATCAAAGAACCAGCCCCACTTATTTAAGTAATAGACTGCAGCTTTTATATGAATCCATAGTAAACGAAAGCTCTTATGCGAACCTTTTTCAAAGTTGTGGATTATTTGCACATGAGGACAGAATATTGTACGATATTTTTTATATATACGCCGATTCAAATCAGTATCTTCACCATACATAAAAATACCCTCATCAAAGACCCCGACCTCTTCTATCACAGATTTTCTTAAAAACATAAAGCATCCTGATAGATAGGGTACATTCATTTCTCTATCAAAATCTGCAAAATGCATTTCAAAATCATAATCCAACCAATTCCGAATTGCTTTTATTGGCATCGCTATACGAAAGATCCAATTGAATGGAGTGGGAAGTAACTTACACAGATATTGCAATTCTCCACTAGGATATAAGACCTTAGGCATCACATTCCCAACATCTTCATTTCTATCCATAAATTCAACTAAATACTCAAGAGTACCAGCACCGAATGTTATATCTGGATTGAGGACTAAATGATATTTGCCCATCAAATGAGGTCGTTTCAATACGACATTATGTCCTGCTCCAAACCCTCGATTTGAATTCAAAAAGAAATATTGAACTCTATCATCCTTAACTATACTTTCCAATAAAGGTGTTGGAGAATTATCAATTAGATACAGTTTTACAGACAACGAAGTATTTAAAAAGCTATCAATTGTCTTTATTAATTCTTCTTGTTCATTCTTATACAAGACGATAGAAGCAGATAGGACTATTTTATCCATACTATCACTAGTGATTTACCTTCTTTAATTATTCAAATAATCAATGATTGGTTTATTATGACAATAATTAATCATTTTATCCCTATTATTGTATCGTATTTCCAATGACACATCAATTGACTCTATTATATCTTTATATTGCTCTGCTGTTTCTGCATTAATCATCATATCTCTAAATTGAGATGAAATACCTTCAAACGCAATTTCTGATCCAATAATAGGACATCCGCACGCAATTGCTTCAACAACCTTGACCTTTACCCCTGCTCCTCTCCGAAGTGGTGCAATCAGAGCTATACTTTCGGATAAAACCACATAAGGATTTTCAACAAATCCTTTATATTCGATAGAAGGCATATTTTCTATTTTGTCTATTATTGCTTTGGGTAGTCCTCCACCAATAATAACAATGGAATAAGGTTTTGATAACAACGGGCAGACTTCATCTAAAAAAAACAGGAGGCTCTCTGAGTTCTCAACTCTATTCCATGCGCCATAAAAGACAAACGATTTCCCGACAGTTATCTTTTTAGGAAGATTATAAATCAAATCTGAAATAAAAAATGGAGTAACAAAAGATTTACATCCATAGGATGAGTATATTAATCCTTTATCTTTTTCAGAAAAAGAGAAAACTGTAGAATTTGATTGATGGAGTAATCTTTTTTCTGATATCATCGACCACCAATAATTAACTATAGACTGCCTTCGCCGATAAAACTGAGAAATAACATCATGACACATCAATATTTTAGGTACACTATCTATAAACAAACCATAAATGAAACTTTGTGAAAAGTCAAGATAGACCCAATCATATTTAGTTTTCTTCGTTAATGATTTTATTTTCCTAACTGTTTGCCAGCTAAACCTTGTACAAAAAAAAGGATGATAAAAAGGTATTTGTAGAAAACCTAACAATCTCGACACATTATCGGTTTTCACGATTTCTATTGTATTTACTTTATCTTTAACTACTTCATCCAACGTATGATGAAAGCCATCAAAACAGATAATATCAATAGAAAAAAAATTAGATAACTCTATAAGTAATAATCTCGTATAATTCTGCCCTGCCGTATTTTTGCATGGAACAAAAGCTGACACAAATAGAATCTTCTTCATACTATTCAAACCAAATACGTTCTCCTAAATGGTATTTCAAATTGCTCTTTCTATATCCTATAATTTTAGCAGGCACCCCTGCTACAATAGCCATTGCTGGAACATCTTTCGTCACAACCGCTCCACAAGCCACAACTGCTCCTTTTTGAATATGCACTCCCGGCAAAATAGAAGCACGTGACGCTATCCATACATAATCGTCAATTATCACTTTTCCTGTAACCCCTACATAATAATCATCATCGTAATCATGTTGTGCAGTCCATATATGAACATCCTGAGCAATATCAACATTATTACCAATAATAAGACCTCCTCGTCCATCCAAAATGACTTTATGATTGATTGTATTATTATTACCTATTTGAATTCGCCACGGTATACGAAATTCTACTCCACATTTTATTGCATTATGTTTTCCCATTTGTTTTATAAACAATGATATCCACAACGAACGAATCCAGTACAATGGAATAAGCATAATACAATTTGTAATTAATTTCCATAGACCATATGAAAATAGCCTAAGTTCCTTTTTAATTTTCATTTCCATAGATTATTCCATTGGTTAGAAGTTGAGTCGAAAGAAAAACAATTTCTTTTGAGCATACATTCATGACTATATTTGACATAATCTGAATAAACCTCATGAAATTGACCAAGAATGTTATCTTCTTGAGATTGTTCATACAAAAGGCCATCTTTCTTATGGCAAACGATTTCAGCTATGCCACCAACATTAGGTGCGACACATGGAATACCTCTCATTTTAGCCTCCAGAATAGTCATCGGACAATTTTCAAAGTCACTTGTCATAACTAACAAATCAATGTTGTTATATATAAGATTCTGATCTGCTACGTAACCTTTAAATTCCACATAGGAGCTATAAGTAAACTTGCAATAATCACACAAAGGTCCATCTCCAAATATTAAAAATTTATATGGTAAATTATTCTCCATTGCAGCTTTTGCCAAATTGCAAAATAAAACGGGATTTTTTTCTTTAGAGAGTCTACCCACAAAGCCAATAGACATTATTGGTTCACGAACTTTCAACCGAGGAAATATAATATTGTCAACTGCATTATATATTATACGAGATTTTTTAGCTTGATATCTGATTAAAAAGTACTTTGACCAAGATTTATAAGTATACTTAGATACATATATCAGATGCTGCGCACAAATCGTTGTACTAGCTATCAGCATCTCAATAACTTTGCTCTTAATTGATGAGTCTAAACACAATGAATGAAACAGAAAACCAATTTTAATACCACTAAACTTACATGCTAGAAAACACCACCAATAATATATAGCAAACACAGGAACACCTATAATAACATAATCTGGACGATAGCATCGTATATGCTTATACAAAAAAACATTACCGAACAAGCGCTTTCTATGTAAAGGAAACCGATCCACACAACACACTTCATTCAAGGTAGAGGTTTTAGGCAAATATTCATCTATATAAATCACCTCATTATCTCTTGCTATCATTCTTGCTATATTTTGATTAGCGATAGAAGCTCCCCCGAATCCTGGATGAGGAGAAATAATAACAATTCGTTTTTTCATACCAATAAAAGTCACTCTAAGTTATTCGCTTCTTTTTTTACAGGACCCATATATATATGAACATAGCTACAAATATATGAGATAAATAGCACCCAAGTAACACTACGAAGGCTGGTGAAAAAAGAAGATCGAGGTAAGTATATCACATCCATAAATAACAGTGCATAGATTAACAATGCATTATGATTTCCTTCACATGACAACCTATATAATTTTTTTAAAAGGAAGCCTAATGAAAACATTAATACGGCCACACCAATTACACCAAAAGAGACATATATATCTCCAATTAAATTTGTTCCTAACCCAAAACTTTTCATGTTTGGATTCTCACTAAAAAACAAATCTGTCACCAAATTACCAGACGATATATCCGAAACAGTACTGCCAGTTAAAGATAAATATATAGATTGCAAAAAGGGGAAAACTGATAATATATTGGACAGCATTGTTTCTCCGTAATTATATCCATGCACATCTGCATATTCCATCAATACATATAAACTTCTATTGTTAATAACTAAATCTTTACCCAAATCCCAAATAGAAGAGACTGAATCACCTGTAAAATTTCCTCCATCTCTTACCAGTCCAACAAAAGTCATAAAAAATGCACCCAACAGACAAATGGATAGAACTTTGAATTTAGTAATCTTAACTATATAACAATTATAAAGAATCAATGATAAAAAAACGATTCTTAGTGGAATTGTTCTGGAACCAATAATCAAAAATAACACCATATATAAAGAGATAATCCAAAAAAAAGGATTAACTAACGAAGAACTCACAATTTCATATAAAGAATTACAAGATAATCTATTAGCAAAGAAAACATATATTGTATAATAAACCAAATATACTAAAACAACATTAATCAGGCTACTTTCAAATTCAGTAGTGTATTCGCCTAAAAGACTTAACGTAAATAGATATGGGATAAACACCACAGAAAGGATTATCATCAAATATTTTGGAAATAACAATTGGGAAGATATGTTGTATTGTTTAGTAAACGCACAACATTTCCCATCATACACTCCTAAATTGAAGAAGCAAAGGCCAACTGTTGATAGCCCTAATCCTTTACTTATATAGCTTTCATCAAAACTCAAATTAAACAATGAAAAATATGGATTCACTTGATAGTAAACTACAGTATAAACATAATTAGTAAAAAAGATTGCAATTAAGAAGAAAAACTCAAATTTAACAATATTATCTTTACAGTTTTTTATCAATACAATTATTGAAGAGAACAGAAAGGTCAATAAGCAATATATTGTATAATTATCTGAATATCCTTCTGGTGAGTTAATATACAATAGTATAGCAATTATTGTCAAAACAATCAAAACAAACATATTCTATAAACAATATCAACAATAATCTGATAAGACTAACGGTACGTTCGTGATACCAAGCACGCTTTTCCTATGTTTGTGCTCAACAATATAAATTTAATCAATATTTTACACGAAAAGCATCTTTCCGATTTTATCAGTCTATACAACTTTAAATCAGCCTTCCGATTCTTATCAATATAAGAAGAAATTACCCTATTAATATAAAGAAGTTTAATTGAGTGTAAAAGATACTCCTTATGCATTTTCATTGCAAATGAAGAACTTATGGAATAGATGCTTTTATGAAAATTAATTTCATTTTCAATGCTATTATTATGAGAGGCTGAATTTTCAAGTACTCTATACACAGCTGTCGGTTCATTAATAAAATGGACCTTAGAACTATGAGCAAAATATAACCATGCAGGATAGTCGCCCATTTTCCATGAAGGGTCAGGCGTTATCTCAGACTTATACTTGACATATAAATCATTCCGGAAACAAGTGGTCAACGTAGCAATTTTATTTTCTACAATCAACTGATCTATATTTTCAAAGTCAAATCCAATGAGTCGTTTTGTGAAAGATTTGCTTTTCTCGACATATACCTTCGCTTGTGTATGAACCAATCCACAATCTGGATGAGCATCTAAATAATCAACTTGCTTTTGCAGTTTGAGCGGATCTATCCAATAGTCATCACCCTCACACAGAGCTGCATAATCAACATCGTCAAGCCATTCAGCCAGGTATGAGAGTTTATTCCTTTTGAGTGAATAATGGTTGTATTTTAAATACAGGATTGCAAAAAAACAGTTAAGATTAGTTTTATGTCGTGCAAAAGTGATGTGAGCATATTCAGTCTCCCGCTGATATGCAATATTCGCGTCTGACAAATCAAAATTCTGTTCTATATATCTTTGAATGGCCTCTTGCTCACCGTCTGATGAATAATCATCCACGATGGTACATACAAAAGGGAAGGTTGTTTGCTGCATCGCAAACCCGTCCAGGGTATCAAGAATATAGGGGGCTTGATTGTATGTCAGACAACGAACCGATACTTTAAACTGAATCTTCTTCATAGGATAAATCCGATCGTCTATATGAATAATGACTGAATAGGAGATATATCACTTCTCTATTTTCCTAATAATTTCTGATTTTGCCAGAATACGTCTTGCCATCTTTACCATAGGAGGTCCAATGAATTTATTATCTTTTACAGCGACTCCCTGCCCTGAATTTGCAGCCTCTTCTGCCAAAGCAATCATCTCCTCTGCCCAAGCCACTTCTTCTTCCGACGGAGAAAAATACTTGTGTACAAGGGAAAGCTCTTTGGGATTAAGCACCAGCATACCCTCAAAACCAAGATTACGTGCCAGAACAAGATTCTTTTCTAAATCTTCAAGGTCGTGAACACGAATATGAACTGTATCAATTGGGACAATACCTGCCGAACGTGCCGCATTGACAATCATATTACGTGCAAAAAAGATACTCTGGCCTTCTACATCATGTTTGCCTTGCAAATCAGTGACGTAATCTTCACAACCGAATGTGACTGCCACAACCCGAGTGCATGCCGTACATATTGACTGAATGTTCATGACAGCTCCCGCCGTTTCAATCAGGGGGATAATCTTGAATGTTCCTATCGGAAAACCTTTCTCGTACTCTATGGTTTCCAATAGCTTTCCTACAAAATAGACATCTTCTTCTTTGTTCGATTTTGGATACATGAATCCTGTGACTCCATCAACGGTCAGCTGATACAAGTCTTTAAGAAGTTCTCCGCTCTCCCTATCGTTGACGCGAGGAAATATCAGTCTACCCTTTACGTCCTCCCGGCGGACAAAATCTTTGATGTTATCACGAGCCTTTTGCTTATCACACTTCGGAACCGAATCTTCAATGTCCAACAAAAGAACATCGGCATTCCTCCTGGTTGCACTTTCAAGCAGTTTTTGATTGTGCGCAGGAACAAACATAAGGCTGCGCATCAAATAACGTTCATTACCGCTCATGACTTAGCTCCTCTCTTCTTTACCAACACATTCCTTCTGAATGACAGAACATCTACACCATTTTGATTATATGCAATACTCTCGACATAAACGATTCCTCTGTCACTCTTGGATTTTGATTCACGCTTTGACAAAACTTTGGTCCGAACATAAATCGTATCATTGATGAACACGGGATGCAGATGCTTTATGTCCTCATATCCCAAATTGGCAATTGCCTTTCCACTTATGTCAGATACTGTTATACCGACAGCAAGAGAAAAGACCAATGTCCCTACCACCAAAATCTTGCCATGCTGATTTCTGCCAGCATAATCAATATTGGTATGTACGGGATGATGATTCATCGTCATCAAAGAGAAGAAATTGTTGTCACACTCGAATATGGTCTTTGACAAATTGTGGCGGATTTCGCTACCTACCTCAAAATCCTCAAAATAAAGTCCTAAAACAGATTGCTGCATATCGTCAACGTTTGTTTTTTGAAAACACTAATTTATCTTCTATCTCGTCTTCTGTATACTGCTTGATTACAATATTGTCTGAAGAGGTAACGTATTTGGAATAATCGGGCATGTTACGTTTGACGGCAGTGCAGGCTCCGACTATGCATTTCTTGCCGATCCTTGTATCATCGAATATAATGGAAGAGAGTCCGATAAACGACTGCTCGCCGACCGTACTTCCTCCTCCCAGCAAGGACTTAGCCGCAAAAAAACAATGCGGTGCAATGTGGCAGTTTGCCCCAATTAATGACTGAGCCATAATCAGTACGTCCGACTCGATAATCGTATCGTTTTGAATGACAACATAATCGTGTACCCAGATGTTTTCACCATTCAGCGTACCTCTGATGGAGGATAAGGGAGAAACGATATTTGCCATCTGGTAACCCATAGCTTTACAGCACTGGAATATCTTTTTCCGGTCTGAATTCAGGCGGTTCCACATCACTGCTACGAAGACCTTGAAAGGTATACCGGCAAGTGCAGAGCCTAACTCTTCCAATGCATAAACCGGCAGGCCGTAAAACTCATCTTTATCCATGTATTCCTTATTGACTGCAAAGCCAATGATGTTGAATAAATCGTGATACTTCACAAATTCATACAGATGCCTCGCATTGGTGCTCAAACCGACTATGATCAAATTCTCTTTCATGAATATAGTATTTATACAATGTGCTGATCCACTATGAAATGATTGGTTTGACAAGATTGTTGTGATTGATACAGAAGCATTCCATTTCTCCTATCATATCAAAACGAAGGAAAAGAATGCCAAGCGCCTTACCTGCCCCATCGAATGCCTCCACTTTGTCACCCGACTGTTTGTAGATGACTTCACGATAGACGTACCTTCTGATGCTTTCGTCCACCGATATTCCCTGGAATGTACCGGACTCATAACTGTGTAGCACATAGTGCATGTAACATCCCGGAAGTTGATGGATTGGGCCATCCAAGAACTCAGGTTTTTCTCCCATGGCTGCCTGAACATTGGCCTTTACCAGGTCGATGCCGTAAGCATCGCTAAGCTGGATAGGAATCATATTGCCTCCTGCACGGGGGCCAAGTTCAAGGAAATGGACTTGGTCGTCGCGGTCGAGAATGATTTCGATGTTCAATTCTCCAAAGCGAATACCCAAGGAGGTGATGATGCGCTGCAACTCACGGTGAATATGCTGCCGCTGCCGTTCGGAGACTTGCAACGGATGTTTCTCACCTATCGGAATAAGAGGGCTGCGTTGCATGTCGCGGAGACATTCCATCTCGCCATACAAGACAATCTGTCCGTTCCACACAAAAATATCGCCACCAATGACTGAGGGGAATCCTCTCTGTATGTATTCTTCTATCAAAAGGACTTTGTTGCGCGAATACGAATCGGCCCAGGCAATGGCCTGCTCGATGCCCTTCCATGATTCCAACATCGTAACGCCCTTGCTGCCCGAAGAGTCCGTAGGTTTCACAACTAAAGGAAAAGTGAAGTTCTGAGTGGCATCCTTTATCTCTTCAATGGGTGTATCTGGGTGGAAGGAATGGTGCTTGGGACAAGCGAAGCCGTTGTTTTTCAGAAACTCGCGCCAAGGATATTTCAGGCCAAGAATCTCAACACTCTTGGCCGGATTTGTAGGAAGGCCCAATCGTTCGGCTACGATAGCGGCCGGCAAAGCGGCCGGATCGGAAGCATAAGCAAGGATGCCTTCCACCTGTTCCTCCTTGGCTATCCGATAGACAGCCTCCACGTCGGTAGTGCTCTCGCCATAAAACTTGTCGGCCTCATACTGTCCGGGATTGTCGGGCAGATAGTCTATGAGTACCGTGTAATAGCCCAATGCCTTTGCTGCACGGATGGCTACCAACTGCTGGGCGGATCCACCCAATAAAAGGATCTTTTTCATTGATGATAATCGTTTCCTGTAGCATATCGCCGGTTGCCGTATGCCATAGTCTGAGGTGATAAAATTGAGTTATTAGCGAACTCCCGTCACACATGCAATAGCGTGGAGGTTGTCTGCTTCGGGTTAAATGAATATATTATTAGGGGTAAAACTCTTTTCAAATAAAGCGGTTTGATTCTCACTATTCGAACAATTCTGAATGGGAACCAAGACGTACAAGCTTGATGACATTCTTTTCCTTATCATACCAGATCAAAAGATAATCATCTTGCACATGGCATTCCATGTGGTTCTTCCATCTGCCTTTCAACGGGTGTGGACTGTATTCTGCCGGGATTGCCTCGCCGTTAGCAAGTTTCTCAACTATAGCAAACAGAGCTTCAACCTTGTTTCTGTCCTTACTGTATCGTTTGAAGTCCTTCTTGAACTGTGTGGTCTTGCGAATCGTCTTCATGCTTATTTCATTGAAGCGATGAAACTATCCAAATTATCCATACATACTATGCCTGCGTCTTCACCGCTTTCAGCCTCCTCCATTGCTGCCAACGTTTCAGCATTGGGAATTTCTTCTGCTGGATTCTCGATGATGTTTACACCACGGATTTCTTTTAGCACTTCCTTGAGATGCGCTAATATGGATTTGTTCTCTATCTGTAAAATCAACGTTGTCATGGTCATTAATGAGTGTTATACCGAGTGTAGTTCATTTTGTACATAATAATACAAACAAGTGATATGACAAAATAAAAAACATTCTCTTAATCTTGTTCAGCTTGTCAATGTTTTTGTTACTTATCCCACAATACAGCACAATATTCTCTGAATGTCCTCGTCGGTCAACGCATGGTGCATGGGCAGGCAAATCACGCTGCCAGCCATCTGATGTGCGTTCGGCAGATTCTCTGGCCGTGCACTTTCCAGACCACGATAGGTAGAGAAGTCGCTGATGAGCGGATAAAAGTAGCGACGTCCCAACACATTGGCTGCTTTCATCTTCTCGTAGAGCGCATCGCGTGTCATACCGTATTTCTTTGCATCCACAAAGATGGGGAAGTAGCTGTAGTTGTGTTTCACGCCGGGCATATCATCGAAGAAGGTGATGCCCTCTACATTCCTCAATGCTTCACGATACTTGATGGCTACTTGATGACGGGCCTCGATGGCAGCATCCACCTGCTTCAAGTTCAGCAAACCGTAAGCCGCACGCATCTCATCCATCTTGCTGTTGATGCCGGGACCAACCACGGTCACCTCGTTTGCGAAACCGAAGTTCTTCAGGTAGTCAATGCGTTTCTTGGTCTGTGCATCGTGCATAATCATGGCTCCACCCTCAATGGTGTTGTACACCTTGGTGGCATGGAAAGAGAGGGTGCTCATATCGCCTGCCTTAAGAATACTTTCGCCATCCACCTTCACGCCAAAGGCATGGGCGGCATCATATATGACTTTCAGTCCATATTGGTCGGCTATCTCCTGTATGCGTCTGGTATCACAAGGTTTGCCGTAAACATGCACCGGCATGATAGCTGTGGTCTTCGGAGTAATGGCAGACTCTATCTTCTCCGGATCAATATCGCCTGTCTTCGGGTCAATGTCCACAAAGACGGGCTTGATGCCGTTCCACCACAAGGCATGGGTGGTAGCCACAAAGCTGTAGGGAGTGGTGATGACCTCGCCCGTAATGCGAAGAGCCTGTAAGGCTGTTATCAACGGCAAGGTGCCATTGGTGAAAAGACTGACGTAAGGTACGCCCAAGTAGTCAGCCAAGGCAGCTTCCAGCTGTTTGTGGAAACTGCCGTTATTAGTAATCCACTTGCTGTCCCAAATCTTCTGCAAGTCCTCGGTAAAGGCTTGCAAATCGGGAAGCAACGGTGAAGTAACCGTAATCATTTTATTATCCATATTATTATTGGTTTATTATTTTCGTTTCAAAATAGTCATCAGTTCCTGCATCTCTTGAAAACGGAAGAGGCGGGATCCGATGAGGTAGATGAGCAGACCAGTCAAGATGCCCAAAACAAGCTGCAGCCACAAATCGGACAGGAAAGCGATGACCACATGAATACCCACAAACATGGCAGCACAGAGCGACAGACAAGGCAACAAATCGCGCATCTGGGTGAGAAAACCTACATGGATGAGTTTACCAGTATAATAGGTATTGATGATTAATGCAGTCAGGCTACCGACAATGCTTCCATAACACATAGCGACCAATCCTAATGGAATGGAGATGCACAGGATGGATATACCTATGACTTTCTTAATAACCTCCAAACGCAGGAACAAATCGGAACGCCCTTTAACCTGCAACAAGTTCAAGTTAATAGCATGAACCGGATACCACATCATGCTGAAACAGATGATGCCCAACAGCAATGAACAGAACTCCCATTTCTCACCGATAATCAGCAGAATGCAAGGACGAGACACGGTAGAAAGGCCAACCATCAAAGGAAAAATGATGTAAGCGGACAACCTAAGAAGTTTGCGGTAGTTAATACTCAACCGTTCGTCATCATCCTGCAGCTTGCAAAGCACAGGATAGGTGACACGCTGGATGATACCCGTCACGTTGGATGAAGGAAATTGAGCAAACTGATGGGCTCGTGTATAATGGCCTAAATCTACAGCGGAAAATATCTTGCCTATCACAATAGGATAAATATTCATATAGGTACAGTCCAATAACCCAGACAAAAGCAACTTGGAACCGAATCCAAACAATTCCTGAAAGGATTTCCAAGAATAGGTCCACAAGGGACGCCACGAAGACATCAACCACAACATCAGCGTATTCACTCCAAAATTCAACAGCTGTTGATAGACCAAAGCCCATACACCATAGCCGATGTATGCCATCCAAATGCCAACGATACCTGAAACCAACGCAGCTGTAAAGGAGGCCTTAGCCTGCGACTTGAAGTCTATCCGTATGGTATAAATAGCCCGCTGGACAACCGCCAAGGAATTGATAAGTATGCTGATGCATAACACCCGCATGACAGGACACAAAAGGGGCTCATGATAGAACTGTGCCACCCAAGGAGCTGAAAAGAAGAAAATAAGATAGAGCAGACAACTGACTACGATATTGAAATAGAATACCGTGGAATTATCTATCTCTGTACGGTTCTGCTTACGAATCAAAGCTTGTGAAAAGCCACTGTCAATTAACGATTGGGCTACCGCCATAAAAATGGAAAGCATTCCTATCAACCCGTAGTCCTTAGGCGTTAGGATACGAGCCATGATAATCATAACTACAAAAGTAATGCCCTGAACAGAAAACCGTTCCACTGCTCCCCATAGCACTCCATGTATGGTTTTACTCCTCAATTCTGACATACAACATCTGTACGTTTTTCATTCAATGTTAGAACTTACTTTTCTTTTATTTAAGTTTCGCAAGTACTGATTTCCCAAGAATAGGTGCATAAAAAACGACATAGGCTCTTGCCTGATTGCAAGAAAATGAGTAGATTTGAGGTGACAAACTAAAACATACTCAAGCCCATGTCGATGCACAAAATTACTCCTTTTCTCTCGGATATCAAAGACTTTTTTAAGAATTCTGATATGACAGCCGCCATGCAGAACATCAGTTCGGTTCTCGCTCAGGTCAAGATGACAGAACGCGACACACTTGCTGTTACAAGCAGGCACAACTGTGTATATAGGTTGCTCACCATATTCCAATGCCTTCTTCTTTTCCCCTGCTTCGGTATAAGAAATCCCTACCGCAATCAGGAATACGGCACCCTCGGTCAATTGGTCAAAGCGAGGAAAGATGTCTTTTACCGGTTCATGGAAAATCCGGACATTGACTGGAGAAAAGCGCTCTGGCATATATCCGTCCAATTGTGGAACCGCATACATCTGCGTTCCGACCATAAAGCCGATTATGTCTGCCTGATTCTTGATGACACCGACCATGAGAAGACCGGCCGGACTATTGAGAGAATCGGAAGGGTCCATTCCCACCTTGCCCACAAGGCAGTGCTCGGATTCAAATGTCTCTGCATGGCTGCCACCGATGGAATCTCCCAGATTCTTCTTGATTTTGCCATCGTTGGAGAAAAGGGTAAGAAGGGCAACTACGGCATGAGTGACAAGGAACTCAAACGACGCCATACAACCAGACATGACAGTGAGGTACTCCGCCAAAGGGAACGGGAATATGACATATCCAAGATAGAACTCGCAAAAGAGATGATAAAACAAGCCATCCGCCGAGGTATAAAGTTTAGTTATGTGCTGGCAGACAGCTGGTTTACCAATAAGGAACTTGTGCGGTTCATACATAGCCGCCACATCAAATGCCATTGGCTCGGCATGATAAAGGTCGGAGAGAACAGCAAGACAAAATACCATACCGAACATGGAGACCTCACGGCTCCCGCACTTGTGAAACTTGGCAAGAAACTCAAGACGCAGAAGTATAGCCGTAAACTCAAATGCCATTACATCAGGTTTGACGCTACGTTCGGAGGTGTTCCGGTAAGCATCTTTCTTGTTCGCCGAGCACGACACGGCAAATGGAATGGATTGCTCACAACCGATACAAGATTGGATTTCTTCAAGGCGTGGGAAATATATTCCCGTCGCTGGGCTATCGAAGTTGTATTCAAGGACTGCAAGACCCATCTGGGGTTCGGCAAATGCCAGAGCACCTGCTTCGCTTCCCAGATAGCAGCCGCAACATTGTGTTGTATGCAATATAATATCCTTTCCGTTGCAAAACGTTTCAGCGACTACGAGACTATCGGAGGCCTTTTCCGGGATATCTCCAGAGAGACAGTACAACTCTCTGTCGTACAACAGATATGGGGAGTGCTTCAGAATCTGGTTACGACAATGGCGAGAGTCTTCGGCCTGTTGGACGAAGAAGTCTACGATCTCGTGATTAATCAATCTGACGAACTGGCTCATATCGCTGAATTTTACAACCTGAAATCAGCAAGTTGAACTTGCGAAACTTAAATCTTTTATATGCTGACATATCACGATGACATGACTTTAATCCTCTCACCTGTGCTCCACCAGCCCCTTGATTCCGACTGCAACAAAGAAATCAATCATCATTATTCAAGTTGACGTCTTTCATCTTCAGCCAGCCCAGTGCACGACGATATCGTATCAATGGGTAACCCGCTCAACTTCATTTTCAACGCAATGCTAAAAGAGGCTTCACGTGAGCCTTGTACAAGACCTTCTTCCATGCCCTTCGCCAGACCTTCTTCCATGCCTTTCGCCAGACCTTCTTCCATGCCTTTCGCCAGACCTTCTTCCATGCCCTTCGCCAGACCTTCCTTCATACCCTTCGCCAGACCTCGACGTTCGGCACTATTATACAATGTCTTCTCAACACTGATAATATCCCAGAACTTTTCATAACCTAACAACTGAGCATCCGTATAAGAGGATTCCTCTACCGCACGTACTGCCTTGCTTATCTCAGGATGGGACATGACCTCGACAGGAACCTCACGGGTGCGACTGTTGATTTCTGTCAAGAAACGAAGCCAAAGCACTTGCATCTTCTTATCGCTGTAGCGCTGTGGCGAAAACTTAGGCAGTTCTACAAATATCAAGTGAAGGCCTTCTATCACCTTCTCCGTATGCTCTACATGTACCAAACGGTAGTAATGATAGAAATCAGCCATATCAGGTTCAAACACTTCATTGACTAAATTCAATGAGTAAACCGGCTGTAACAATTCATACTGTTCACCACTCCCTATCTGACGGACATACGCTTTGGAAGCATTGAACAATACACGTTGCTTGAACTCGGGCGACCATATCATCTGCATTTCTACAATGAACTGGCGGCCACGATTATCGCGACAGCGCACATCGACAATGCTATTCTTACGTAATGGATGGTCTGGGACAAGCTCTACCGGAACATACTCCAACTCCTCAATCTCATCACCGGACTCAAAGGGGAGCATCGCATTTAAAAAACTCTTCACCACATCCGGATGTTCACCAAACACCCGCTTAAATGTCAAATCGGCTTTAGGGTCTAAGTATCTCATGATGAAAATGGTTGCATTATTAAACTAAATCCACAAACAGACTACATCTCTGATATTTCTATTCCAACAACCTTACAGTTTCTTCAGATAGCTCTTCGGCACCTGAACCTTGGCTGCAAAGAGGCCGGTGAGACGCAGAACTACGTAGGTAGCGGAGTCGCGCGTAAGCACTTCACCCTCTACGCCGCTGAAATCACCTTTGATGACTTGAACACGGTCGCCCACCGCCAACGTGACATCATCGAAGGTGACGGCAGTAGGGTCTAAATTCATGATGAACTGAAAGTCGGCCATCTGCTTGTCGGGAACAACAAGCAACGAATGGGTCTGAAGGTCGCGCATGTAGAAGATACGAGCTCCGTAACTGTTGGCAAGGTCACAAGCCAATTCTTTGGTAGAACGAATGAACAGAAGATTATGGATGGCAGGGACTTCGACCCGCTTCTTACGATACTTGAGCTGGCGGACAACAGTCTGGGTGGGCAGATAGCAATCCAAATCGAGCTTCTGCTCGTCCTTCAACTTCTGCAGATAGTCGCGCTGCGACAGCTCCTGTTTGTCGCGTGTACGTGCTGCGAACCAGTTCTTTTGTATATCAGCCATTTACATTTTGTTTGTCTTCAAGATACATCACCTCCGGGTACGCTTCGCGGTTGAACGAGACAGTGTGTGTCTCGCCCAAACCGCTTACCAACGGCAAAGATACGGCTTTCTACGGAATATCAAAAGGATTTTAGCGCATACTGCCGCCGATAATGTCCAACAATTCATTGGTAATGGCCTGCTGACGGGTTTTGTTGTATTGCTTGGTGAGGTCTTGTATCAATTCGTTGGCATTGTCGGTAGCGGTCTGCATGGCCAGCATACGGGCGGCATGTTCCGAAGTATTGGAATCGAGCAGTACGGTAAAGAGCTGCTGCGACAGCACCTTGGGTAACAGGGCTGATATAAGCTGGCTGACAGAGGGCTCTACAATATAGTCGTTAGCATACGTACGTTCCTCCGCATCTGCAGCAGGATGGGAAGATGCGAAAGCCGAAGCAATCTGTTCCGTGTCGATGGGAAGATAGTTCTCGGACAGCAGAAGCTGGCAACCCGTAGACTTGAAGTGGTGGTAAATAAACACCACACGGTCTACCTCGTGCGATGCGAACTTACACATCAGTTCGGTAGCCAGACGATAGGCATCTGCATAGGATGGCTTGTCGGCCATCTGCTGATAACTGCCCTGAGGTTGATAGCCCAGCTTACGCACGGCCTCTTCCACCTTCCGGCCGATGGGATAAATGAGTATCTGGCTGCGGCCTAACGACTGATAAGAAGCCAATGTCTGCTCCAGCTTACGGCAGACATTGGAGTTGTAGGAACCGCATAAGGAACCATTGGAAGAGAAAGCGACTATGGCTACCCGCGACACAGGCCGCACATCGGTATAGGGAGACTCGAAGGTGGCATCGGTACGCAGGAAGTTGGTCAGGATTTCATTCAACTTATGCTGATAGGGCCACAAACTTGCAATGCGGTTCTGAGCCTTGTGCAACTTGGCTGATGAAACCATCTTCATGGCAGAAGTAATCTGCCGGGTGCTTTTGACCGAGTTGATTCTGTTTTTAACCTCTTTCAGTGACATCTCTTCTTCTGTTTTTATCGGTTACACGAACTGTCTGGCTACCTTGGCGGCAGTCTTCTCGATTTTCTGACAGACCTCGTCATTGATTACACCTTTCTTCAGCACATCAAGCACTTCCACGGGATAATCCATCGCCAACGTGTCGAGGAAAGTACGTTCAAACTCACTCACTCTATCCAGCGGGATATCTTTCAGCAGGCCATGCGTACCGCAATAGAGGATGGCTATCTGACGTTCGACCGGCATCGGACTGTATTGAGGCTGTACCAGCAGACGGGTATTCTTCTGTCCCTTATTGATAGTCAGTGCCGTGACGGCATCCATATCACCGCTGAACTTGGTGAATGCTTCCAGTTCCCGGTATTGGGCCTGATCTATCTTCAGCGTTCCTGCCACCTTCTTCATCGCCTTAATCTGCGCATTACCGCCCACGCGGCTTACTGAAATGCCCACATCAATGGCCGGACGGTTGCCTTGATTGAACAGATTGGTGTCCAAGAATATCTGGCCGTCGGTGATGGAGATGACATTGGTGGGGATATAGGCCGAGACATCTCCGGCCTGCGTCTCGATGATGGGAAGTGCCGTCAACGAACCGCCCCCCTTCACCTTGTCTTTCAAACTATCGGGCAGGTCGTTCATCTGACGGGCTACTTCTTCCTGATTGATTATTTTGGCCGCGCGCTCCAACAAGCGGCTGTGCAGATAGAAGATATCACCCGGATAGGCTTCACGACCGGAAGGACGACGCAGAATCAACGACACCTCGCGATAGGCAACGGCCTGTTTGGAAAGGTCGTCATAGACCACCAACGCATGACGGCCGGTATCGCGGAAGTATTCGCCAATGGCAGCTCCGGCAAAAGGTGCATAGTACTGCATGGCTGCCGGATCACCGGCTGTGGCGGCTACGACAATGGTATAGTCCATGGCCCCATACTGACGCAAGGTGTTGACAATGGAAGCCACCGTGGAACCTTTCTGTCCGATAGCTACATAGATGCAATAAACGGGGTCGCCCGCCTCGTAATTACTGCGCTGGTTGATGATGGTATCGATGGCGATAGCTGTTTTACCGGTCTGTCGGTCGCCGATAATCAATTCACGCT